>SDBV01006086.1_pt1 | contig 16815 bp, 19 predicted proteins | sample 2277081 | NCBI WGS metagenome assembly SDBV01 (sample SAMN10402039, study PRJNA504765) | marine sediment metagenome | isolation source: marine sediment core GS10_PC15, 223 cmbsf | place: Arctic Ocean: Southern Knipovich Ridge | collected 2010 | reverse complement strand
TTACATAGAAGGATGTACAGCACCAGTTTATTCTTCTGAATCGTTACACTGTGCAGTTGTTGAGCTTGTAGCACACAAAGATGCACACTTGCGATACACAACAATTCAAAATTGGAGTACTGACGTTTACAATCTAGTTACAAAGCGTGCTTATGCATACGAAGGCGCTAGAGTAGAATGGATTGATGGAAATATTGGTAGCAAACTCACAATGAAATATCCAGGAATTTATCTAATGGGAGAACGAGCATATGGTGAAACACTTTCTGTTGCATTTGCAGGAAAGAATCAACATCAAGATACAGGTGCTAAGATGGTGCATCTTGCCCCATACACCACATCTAAAATTACATCAAAATCTGTTAGTCGGCTTAATGGTAGATCAACTTACAGAGGCCTGTTAAATGTAGCAAAAGGAGCAACCAATGTTAAAGCAACAGTAAGATGTGATGCATTACTTTTAGATGATACATCCAAGACAGACACCTATCCTTACATGGAGATAAACCAAGAAGATGCTACCGTAACCCATGAGGCAACTGTTGGAAAAATTGGAGATGAACAAATTTTCTATCTGATGACAAGAGGATTCACAGAAGAAGAGGCTTTGTCATTAATAGTAAATGGATTCATGGAACCCTTTACCAAAGAACTTCCTATGGAATATGCAGTTGAACTCAACAGGCTAATCAAACTCGAAATGGATGGTTCAGTCGGTTAATAATGGGACCAATTATGATAAACTATGCAAAAACTTGCACTTTCAACAATTGGTTCTAGCCTCATAGATGAAATTTCTTCTTCAAAAAACGAACCTGATTGGTTAAAAGAATATCGAAAAAACTCGTTAAGCATTTATCAAGAACTTCCTCTTGAAATCTCTCCACTTTATAACAAATACACAGATGCCAAACGAATGGATCCTCAACAAGTTTCTCTTTCAATAGCTTCTGACAAATCCATCCCCGAATTTTTAAAAAATAGATTAAGTGATCTTGCAGATGAAACTACAATCGTACAAATCGGTTCAAACATTGACCAAATAAACATCCCTGAAGAACAAAAATCAAAAGGCCTTGTAATTTCTTCAATCGATGATGCGTTAAAAAATCACGGCGATCTTATTCAAAGAACCTTGGAATCTACAAATTCCAAAGAAGATAAATACACTGCATTAAACAATGCAGCTTTTAATTCTGGCATATTTATTTACATTCCAAGAAATTTAATTTTAGAAAAGCCAATACACTTTATTTCTTCGCTTCCACTTGACGGTGTATCTATCATTTCTCGTAACGTCATTATTACTGAAGAAAATACTAAAGCCAGTATTGTACAAGAATTGTATTCTCCAAAAGTTTCCCATCAACAGGCATATCTAGAATTACTTAATGTTAATGTAGGCCCCAACAGCCAATTAGATGGAACCACTTTACAAATGATGGATCACAGTTCGGTTAACTTTTCAACAAGAATATCAATTGTAAGTCAAGATGCTAAAATAAACTGGTATTTGGGATTATTTGGTTCAATGTTATCAAGGTATAGAATTGATTATTATCTTAATGGTACAGGCGCATCGGTAAACGATTCTGAAGTAGTATTTGGAAACGATGACCAATCCTTTGATCTTTCTACAAATGTGAATCACGAAAAGCCATCCACAGAAGGAAAAGTCATTGAAAAATCAATTCTCAAAGATAAATCAAAATCACTATTCAAAGGGATGATACGAATTAAAGAAGGAGCAAGCAAATCCAATTCATTTCTGTCAGGCCGTTCCATTTTATTAGATAAAGGTGCTAAATCGGATTCCATTCCAGGACTTGAGATATTAACTAACGATGTTAGAGCAACTCACTCGGCCTCAGTAGCACAAATTGATGAAGAACAACTCTTTTATCTTCAAACCAGATGTTTGAGTAAACAAGAGGCAGAAAGAACAATAGTTGAAGGATTTTTGGAACCACTTTCAAGAAAAATGTCTCATCAAGTTAGGGCGTGGATTGCATATCTAATAGAATCAAAATGGGAAGGAAAAGAGCTGGAAATAAGTAATGACGAACAGCTCAAGGCTATAGTCGAAGTAGAAGAAACCAGATACAATGAAGATGCTGAAATTGAACAACATTACAAGTACAGGTGATCAGTTTGACTAATTGGATTAAAGCCTGTAATTTAGAAACAGTTTCAAGCGGAGATTTGTTTAGTTTTGATCACGAAACTAAAAAAATTCTTTTATCCAATTTTAATGGCAAGATTTACGCCACCGATAGAATTTGTACTCATGAAGAAGCTGACCTTTCAACAGGAATGTTAAACGAAGAGGGAGTAAGATGCCCATTACATCTTTCTGTTTTTAATTTAGAAACCGGCAAACCTCAAAACCCTCCTGCTGAAAAATCGTTGAAAACATACAATGTTAAAATAGATCAGAACTCGATTTACGTGGAGATATAAAAAAATTGCAAACTAGTGCCTTATCAACTGAAAATATTCGAAAAGACTTTCCAATTTTACAAAGGACGGTTCGTGATGGAAAACCTCTAGTGTATTTGGATAACGCATCAACTACTCAAAAACCAAATCAAGTTATTGATGCCATTAGTGATTATTACAAAAATCACAACGCCAATGTTCATAGAGCAGTTTATGCTTTAGCAGAAGAGTCCACAGAAGCTTATGAAAAAACAAGAGAAAAAATATCTAAATTTCTTAACATTAAGAATAAAGAGGAAGTAATTTTTGTTAGAGGCACTACTGAAGCTATTAACCTTGTGGCTTATTCATGGGGTAGACAAAATATCAAAAAAGGAGACATCATAGTAACTACTGAATACGAGCACCATAGTAACATCGTACCATGGCAACTTTTAGCCAAAGAAAAAGGTGCAAAGTTAGAATATATCGGAATTAATGATAACGGAGAATTAATCTTAGACCACTTGGATTCTTATCTTAAAACTGGCAAAGTAAAGCTGGTTACTTTCAGTCAGATGTCAAATGTTCTTGGAACAATTTCAAACTCAGAAGAAATCATTAAACGATGCAAAAAGGCTGGCGTAAAAACACTCGTAGACGGGGCACAATCTGTTCCACACATGAAAGTTGATATTGAAAAATTAGATTGTGACTTTTTTGCTTTTTCAGCTCATAAAATGCTTGGGCCTACTGGTGTTGGAGTTTTGTGGGTAAGAAAAGAAATCTTAGAAACTATGCCTCCTTTTCATGGTGGAGGTGATATGATTCGTGAGGTACACAAGTACGAAACTACTTGGAATGATCTACCTTACAAGTTTGAGGCAGGAACTCCAAATATTGCCGACGTCATAGGTTTTTCCGCAGCAATTGATTATCTTTCCAACATTGGTATGGATGCAATACGACAACATGAAATAGATTTGACAAAATATGCATTAGAAAAAATGTCACAAGTTAAAGGAATTACCATTTATGGAGTCAAAGATATTTTAAATCGAGGTGGAGTAATTTCGTTTAATTTCCACGACGTACATCCTCATGATGTTGCCACAATAATTGATAGAGAGGGAATAGCAGTTCGTTCAGGTCATCACTGTGCGCAGGTTTTGATGGAGCGATTAAATGTTGCAGCTACTAATCGTGCAAGTTTTTACATTTACAACACCAAAGAAGATGTTGATAAACTTATCAAATCATTAGAAAAAGTTTCCGAGTTATACAAGTTATGAGTGATCCATTATACACTGAAATAATAATAGATGAGGCAAGGAATGCTAGCAATGAAGGAACTTTAGAAAATCCAGATATTTCTCAACATGATTCAAATCCCATGTGTGGGGACAGTATTACTCTACAAATGAATGTAAATGACGATTCTATTTCAGATGTAAAATGGCATGGTGATGGTTGCACTATCTGTAAAGCCTGTACCTCTGTATTGACACAACTGATTAAAGGAAAAGATCTTGATTATGTCAGAAATCTAAAGAAAGAAGAAATTCTATCAGAATTGGGATTAGAATATCTGTTAAAGCAGAGCCCAATCCGAATTAAATGTGCATTATTGTCCCTCAAGGCCTTAAAGCTAGGCTTGTATACTTTTTTGGGCAAAAAAATTGAAGATTCTGCTTCACTCAATAACTTAAAAGATGAAGCATCAAAGCTTTATTGATATGGGTGATTTCATACCTTCAGTTCCAATACATAACCAATTAAGAAAACTAATTTTTGAAAAGTTTAATGACACAGAACTTAAGTTCAATAACGATGAAATTTTTGAAATCCTCAAAAATAATGGCGACGTTGACAAATCTTTGACTATAGATGACATGGAAAAATATTTCAAAGAAATTTGTGATTCCGGATTGTTAAGAAATATTGCACAGAATTTTACCACTCAATGGTTCAAGCTTTTCGATAAAATTGAAAAAATTCAATGCAATTCATGTAAACAAGAAATCTACTTGGGAAAATCTGAAGATAGATTTTGTACAAATCCTGAATGCAAGTCAGCTATTTAGCTCGATGCTTTTTTGCAGCTTCTTCTAAGGATTGTATCATTGGTAATTTTTCTCCGGTCAAATACAATACAAGTGCTCCTCCAGCAGTACTAATATGGTTAATTTTGTCTGCTAAACCATATTTTTTAAGAGCAGAAGTTAGATGTCCGCCACTAACAATGGTTGTTGCCATAGAGTTTGTTACTCCTTCTAAGATGGATTTTGTGCCAAAACTAAACTGTTCTTTTTCAAAGTAACCCGGTGGACCACTCATGAATACAGTGCCCGCTCCGGATATCAATTTGTTATAATGTTCTACAGTATTAGGCCCAAGATCAAATATCTTGTCTTCTTTATTCAAATCACGAACATCTACTTCCACTCTAGATCCGTCTTTATCTATTGCAACATCCACTGGAGTAGAAAAAACATCAGGATATTCACCTATGAGAGAATGAGCTTTAGAAACAATTTCTTCTTCTCTTTTTATCCCCAAAGGAGATTTAATCCTAGCTTGTGCTCGCATAAACACATTGCCAATAAGACCTGTAAGCAAAACATGGTCTGCCCGACCTTTCTTTATGAGAAGATTTATAGCTTCTAGTCTGTCTGCTACTTTGGACCCACCAAGAACTACAACATGAGGAGCTTTTGCAACAGTCATAATCTCATCTAATTTTTTAACTTCCCTCTCAACTATTTTTCCTGCACAAGACGGTAAAACGTATGAAAAACCCACGATTGAAGGATGTGAACGGTGTGCACTAGGGAAGGAATCCATAACACAAAGATCAAATAATTTGGCAAGGCGTCTTACCATAATAGTGTTAGCTGCTTCTGCAGATGAAAATTCATAATTTTCTTCTGCGCACAATCTCAGATTATCAAGTAAAAGAACGTCTCCATTTTTCAGGTTTTTTATTTCATTTTGAGCAGAGGCACCAATAACGTCTTCTACATACTTTATTTTTCTATTCAATAACTGTTCAAGAACTTTAGCATGCTTTTCCATCCCCGTGTAGTCTTTGTTACCTACACGCCCCTGATGTGAAGCAACCACAATTTTTGCATCTTTTATAGCATTGATTGACTCTGTTGCTTCTTCAATCCTTGTTGTTCCAGAAATTTCCATTGTATCAGGATTTATTGGACAATTCATGTCCACTCTAAGAAAGACAGTTTTATCTTTTAATTCAAAATCATCAAGAGTAAGCAGTTTCACGCCCTTCCTTTTTTTATCCCCGTTAAAATCTTTGAGTCGATCAAATTCTAAATTTATTTGAAATTTATGGACTGACCTTTTAGATACGAAAATGAATAATGTTAGAGTAGTATGTATTTCCAATATTCATCTTAAAAGTTATTGAGAAAATTGGAAATAAAACACTCAAAGGTGGTCTAAATGCAAAAATTGATTTTTGATGTTCGCTCAAGGCCTTTTATTATTCTAATTATGGCCTTCATAATCATTACACTCTTAGTATATTTTGGAATTACTGCGGAATTTGATAATTCTATTGTTCTATATTTTCAATCAATAGCTGGAAATCCGATATTAGATCTTTCCATGCAATCCATTACCGAAGCAGGTGATGTCTATTACATGCTTGGCTTTAGTATTGTCTTACTTATTATCAAGAGAACAAGAAGATTAGGACTAGCCCTGATGATTTTGTTGGTAATGACAACTTTACTTACTGGATACATCAAATGTGGTGTAGATAGAGATAGACCAACTTTAGAGTTCACAGGAACTCCTTTTCCTATAGAACTTAGTGAAGATACTTTTGCTTTATTCTGTGAAGGAGGGTTTAATGCTTCATTTCCATCTGGACATGCAGCACGAGCAACAATTTTTGGCCTTATTCTTGGATATGTTTTATCTGAAAGGTTCCCAAGGGGATGCTACCTCTTATTACTATATCCGATTTTGATGTCAATTAGCAGGATTTACGTGATGCAACACTTCCCAATGGACGTCATAGGTGGAGCAATTCTTGGAATACTACTAGCTGGCGTTGTTGCAAAAAAGTCAAAACTTTACGAAATGTTCAAAGGTTCAAAAACCTAATTCTTCAAAAACTTTTGAACTAATAAAAACAATGGCATAATGATCTTTGTCATGCTGATACGTCCAATACATAATATCTTGCACTTGTTTTGATTGTCTTAAACCATAATTGATTCCAGTTGTGATTGTAAAGCCAATTCTTTTTGCAATTCTTTCATTTTTTGGCATCAGAACCTTAAAACCCATTTTTTTGTTAGAAAAGCCAAGCTTTACTATTTCCTGGGCAATATCCGATGCCTCCTTTTCATCCTTTACATCAAAAACTCTCTCAATGGGAACCTGGGAGGGATGAAATTCCATAATTCTTGTTTATTCACCCAACCTGACCTAATATTTCTTCAAAAATTAAAGTCTGAAAAATTTTTACGAAATTTTATGTTAAAATTCTTTACTGAAAAGTCAAATCCTGATTATAAGAATAACTTATTCCACCAAGTTATCTCAGATTCAGCATTGGCATCGTTAACAGTACAGGCTTCAAGACTACAAACACAAAAACAAGAGGCATCAAAACTGAGGAGAAGAAGCGAAATGGAATTAAAAAAAACACAATCGCTTGCTAAAAGATCAACCTTTGGCTTGGTATCGCTTCAAAGAAGAATTGAAACTTCCAAGGAAAAATTAGATGATATTTCAACTGTATTGACCCAACGTTTAGCTCAACAAGAGAGTATTCAGAGATTAAAAGTAGCTGCAGAAGAGAGGTTAAAACGAGAAAAAGATGCCAAAGAAGAAACCGAACAAGAAATAGAATTTGCACAATCAAACGAAGAAAAACAACAGGCTTTATCGCGTCTTCATATAATCTCTGAAATGATTGATGAAATTGTTGCTGAGATAAAACAGCGAAACAAAATGGCAAAAAAAATAACCCTGGCACTAGAAGATTTCAAAAAATCAAAATCTAGAATTTCTACAAAGATTCACAAACAAACACAAACAAAACCCACATTACAAAAGCTAATTAAAAAAAGTAAAAAAGCCTCTGAACGTTTATCTAAACAAATAACGAGCAAAACCAGAAAAGAAGACTCCGTTGGAAAAAATATTGTTCAGATTAGGAAGAAATTATCTGAAATGGCTGCAAAACGGAAAAAACTTGCTGCCGCTAGATTGACACGTAAAAGAAAGACCGCTTCTCGTTTTATAAAAAAGAAAAAAATCAAGTTTAAGAAAAAAACCAAATCTAAAAAGAAAAAATCTAAGATAAAAAAGAAAACTAAAACAAAAAGACAATCCAGAAAGAAAACAAAACAACTTAGAAAAAAGAAAAATAGAGCCAGCAAAAAAAGTTAAAGATCAAAAGTCCAATCTAGAAAAAAATAGAAATCAAGATTAGTTAATATTGATTGATTTTTCGTAATAACTTATGTTGTCTGAAGAAAAAATTAAAGTAGAATTTTTATCGCAACCAACGCTAAACAACCCAATTCTCATTTGTGGCCTTCCTGGTAGTGGTTATGTTGGAAAGATTGCAGTTGATTATATCGTAGAGAAACTACATGGTACACGTTTTGCAGATATCTATTCATCTTCTTTTCCACCACAGGTAATGATTCAATCCGATGGAACAGTTGATTTGATAAAAAATTCATTATATTTTTGCAAAAATAATACAAATGACCTTGTCATTTTAACTGGTGATGCACAGCCAGTGTCTGCACAAGCTGAATATGCTCTTTCAGAAGAAATTCTAAACATTTGTAAAAAACTCAAAATTGATGAGATCTATACTCTTGCTGCCTATATAACTGAAAAATTTTCAAAAACTCCAAAAGTTTTCGGTACAAGCACTTCACTAGAAGTTGTAAAAGAATTTTCAAATTATGATGTTATTAAAATGAATAGAGGAAGTATCACCGGAATGAATGGAGTAATAATTGGAACTGCCAAAAAATCTTCTGTACGAGCAACCTGTCTATTGGGTGAAACCTCTGGATACGTAATAGATGCTAAGGCTTCTAAAACTGTGTTAGAAGTTCTCTCAAAGATGTTAAAAATTGAAATTGATATGTCAGAGCTTAACAAAAAAGCAATCGACACTGAACAAGTAATCAAATCTATAGAATCCCAAGCAGCATCACAGTTGGGCGCAATGCAACCAATTGGTATACCCACTAAGGATGAAAAAAGATTAGATTATATCAGCTAAATACGGTATAGAGAAAAACATCTAAGAAATTACTTCTAGTTGCCCATACTTTCCCTTTGTAAGAGATACCTCTCCTTTGAAGGTGTTAGTATAGCCATTTGTTATTTTGACTTTGGAACCATTTTCTATCTTGGGTATGTCATCTCCCCAAAGTGTTAATTTTATTTCTCCTGCATCATCTACTAAAAAGGCATCACAAACATCAATTTCTCCGCCCGCTTTTTTGCTAACAGTTCTTACATCTCCCTTTCGTTCTACAGTTCCTTCAATGTCAATACCATTTCGCATGTTTTTTGCCTGTTCGGTTGTAATCATAAATGCACTCTTTTCGGCCTAATTATAAAGCTTTTTTTAACACAAATGTTTCGCAAAAGTTGCAGGGGTATCGAAGCCCGGTCAACCGAGAAGGACTCAAGATTATGACAATAGGAAATCCTTTCCTTTAGGGGTTCGTGGGTTCAAATCCCACCTCCTGCACTGTCTAAAAACATTTTGAGAACAGAATTATCTAGTTTGAAATTTTAAAAATAAAATAAGTTTTCTACGAATCTATAATTTTTACAGAACTTACAGAATGACTGGAAATCTCTTCATGAAGTTTTGCGTGAGGTTCTTCTTTGAATGTAAGGTTGCACCTAAAACATTTCCAAGCTTCTAAACTCACAACATAATTACTGCATTTTTAAATATAAAGATATTGAATGATCCATTCATTTTTTTGAAATAAACAAACAATCTTTTTTATATTCTGAATTTTTTTTCATTTTCTTTCTTTTTTTTACATTTTTATCAGTCATAAATGAGAGACAAGGGTTTAGAAGCGCATCTGGGGATGTTCTAAAGGGAAAATGGCTGACATTTTTGAGACAATAGTAGAGTATTCGTATCTTGGAATCTTTCTTTTACTGGTAGGAGTTAATGCAGCCCCTCTTTTGATGCCACCATCTTGGATAGTTCTCTCGTCATTTTATGCCATAGATCCCTCATTAGATCCTATTTTGCTTGCATTAGTTGGGGCCACAGGTGCAACTATTGGAAGATTTATTCTAAAACGAATTAGCCATCTTTTTAGACGATTCGCGGGTACTCAACAAAAATCAAATCTTGATACAATTGGAAACTTTTTGAATCGCAGAAAATTCGGTTATTTGTTAACGTCGTTTGTTTTTGCAGCTACTCCTCTTCCCAGCAACATGCTCTTTGTTGCATACGGTCTAATGAGAGCAAAAAGCATAGGACTTTACATTGGTTTTTGGTTTGGAAGATTGATTTCCTATTACATTATGGTTTCTATTAGTCAAGTTGTACTAGTCCCATTTTTGGAATTATTTGAAAATAGATACTTGGGAATTTTAATTATAGATGTAATAGGCATTGGAGCTGTAATATTTTTCACTTTTATTGATTGGGGATTGTTATTAACCCAAAGAAAATTCAGATTGACAAAGCCAAAAATTTGGAAATTCTAAATTGAAAGCTAAACCAGAAATTTATAATCAAGTAAAAAAATGGATGAGAAAAAATGATCCTGCACATGACTTTGAACATGTTTTACGAGTTTATGAAACTGCTAAAATGATATGCACTAAAGAAAAAGCAAATAAAAAATTGGTACTGTATTCAGTATTATTACACGATATTGCATCCTTTCCAAAAAATGATAAAAGATCAAAAATATCTTCCACTAAAAGTTCTAAAGAAGCGAAAAAAATTCTTAAAAAATTTTCCTTCCCAGATGAAGAAATAAAAATAATTTCAAATGCTATAGAGGATCACAGCTTTTCCAAAAACAAAAAACCAACAAGCTTGGAAGGAAAAATCCTACAAGACGCAGACAGGCTTGATGCTATAGGTGCAATTGGAATTGCAAGAACTTTTGCAGTGGGAGGTTCTGAAAATCGACCATTTTATAACAAATCTGACCCTTTTTGTTCAATTAGAAACCCTAATGATCAAAATTGGACACTAGATCATTTTTACAAAAAACTCTTAGTTATTGAAAGCAAGATGAATACAAAGTCTGGTAAAAAGGAAGCTAAAAGAAGAACAAAAATTCTTAGAAGATTTCTAACTGACCTAAAAAGAGAAATTTAGCCGTAATCGATATACCTGTCATATCTTATTTCTATCTCAGAATTTTGACTCTCCTTAATTTTTTTAGTTTCTTCATTTTTTCTCATTTGGATATATTTTTCTATTTCAGCAAATTTATCTGAGGTAGGATACGAATCAAAAAGAGGATTTAACAAGTTAAAATATTCTAGGACTTTCTCATGAAATTCTTCTCGTGTGGGCTTGGTAATACCATTAAATCGAAACCAGATTACTGCCCAGCTTGCCCCGGCAACATGTGGTAATAAATCAAAAGCACGTTCTAGCTCAAAACGCTGCTCATCTTTCATTTCTCTTCCTGAAGAAATTTTGCCGCAGATTTTGCAAAATAGGTTACTATCATATCAGCTCCTGCCCTTTTAATTGAGTAAAGAATTTCTGAGATAATCTCATTTTCTTGTACCCAACCTTTTTGCGAAGCTGCCTTTACTAGTGAGTATTCCCCAGAAACACTATATGCTGAAACAGGAACATTGAATCTTTTTTTTGTTTCAGCTATTAAATCAAGATATGCTAAGGCAGGCTTTATCATAACAATGTCTACTCCTTCATTAACATCCATCTCAACTTCTCGCATTGCTTCTCTTGCGTTACTGTATGGGACTTGGTAGGTCTTTCTGTCACCAAATTTTGGGGCACATTCAGCAGCATCTCTAAAAGGTGAATAAAATGACGAACGATGTTTTGCAGAATGTGACATTATTGCAACATCAGAAAAACCTGCATCGTCTAATCCTTGACGGATTCCAATTACCTGTCCATCCATCATTGCAGAAGGTGAAACAACATCAACCCCTGCCTTTGCCTGAGTAGTTGCAATTTTTGCCAAAGTTTCTATGCTGGAATCATTATCTATTGTGTGGTCAGTTACTAGTCCACAATGACCTTTTGAAGTATATTGACACAAGCAAACATCTGCAATAATTGCAATTTTATCACCGTAACTCTTTCGAATTACTTTGATCGCTTGCTGAACAATTCCATTTTCATCAAATGCTGATGAACCAAGGTCGTCCTTTGATTTTGGGATTCCAAATAACATTACTGCAGGAATTCCCAAATTAATAATCGAATCAATTTCATTATTGATTACTTCCAAAGGTAATCTTTCAAATCCAGGCATAGTTTCAACAGGAATTGGCTTTTTCAAATCCTCCTGAACGAAAACAGGACAAATCAAATCTTTTGGAGAAAGTCTTGTTTCTTGAACCAAATCTCGAATACTTTTATTTTTTCTTAATCTCCTAAGACGTCTATTAGGAAAAGACATGATCAAAATCCATCTGTTTGATATATAATCCTAGTCTGTAGTTTAGCTATTCTTTTTTGTAATCAAAAAGTTTGCTTGCAATTGCTAACAAATCAGAATTTCCTTGTTCAGAAGCTTTTCTAAGATTGTTCATTGGTGCTGAAACAATACTTTCTACTATAGCTTTACTAAGCTCTTCAATTATTTTGATTCTTTTTTCATCTTTTTCATCTAACATTTGAAGAGCTTTTTGTAATTCTTTTACTCTTAGGGAATCGATATTTTTGAAAACTTCTTTTACAAGAGGTTCGGCATCAAGTCGCTTCATTGTTGCTTCAACTATTGGTAATTCTTCACTAATTATATTTTGAGCGGTTGAAACCTTTCCTATTCTGGTTCTCATGTTCTTATCGACCATTTCTGAGATTTGATCAAGGTTCATTAATTTTATTCCAGCAATAGTTGCTACTTTTTCATCTACTGTTCTTGGATTAGATAAATCTAAAATCATTTTTCCTTTTGGATTAGATTCAACTGCGTTCATTATTCTATCATATGTAACAAGAAAATAGGGTGCAGCAGTTGCGACAAATATTACGTCATATTTATGAAAACCTGAAATTACTTCTTCAAATCTTATTGACTTACCCCCAACTGTTTCAGAAAAAGCTTGTGATCTTTCCAAAGTTCTACTTGATACAAAAAAGGAATATTCTCTTTTTTTAAGAGACTTTGCAACTAGTGTTGCAGATTCACCTGTACCAATTAGCAAAATTTGTTTTGATCTTAGTTCATCGACATTTTCTTCTGCAAGCTTAACCGCCATAGAACCAATCGAAACTCCTCCTTTACTAATTCCAGTAGAATTTCTTATTCTAGTTCCGATTCGAATAGCCTTGTCAAATAGAGTATTGAGATGTTCCCCTGAGAATTTTCTTTCTCTTGCGGTGGTGATGGAATTTTTAATCTGTCCTAGAATTTGTTCTTCTCCAACAACCATTGAATCTAAACCCGAGGTTAACTTTAACAAATGTTCAAAAACCTCTTTGTTTTCACTTATCTCTAAATTTTCCTTAAAGGCATTTTCTTCAAGTCCAGATAAAGATGCCCAAGTTTTTTTGATTTTATTTATGTCGAAATCTTTTGCGGCTCCAAACAATTCTACTCTGTTACATGTCTGAAGAATTACAAATTCTGATAATCCAGAATGTTTTTCAAAATGCAAGTATGCATTTTTTAGATCCTTGAATGTAAACTTCTCTAAAACATGAATTGGAGATTTTCGAAAGGTAACTCTTGCATTAATGATATTTTTGTTCATTTCCACTCCTTGAGCATGATTAGTGCGCGCTCTTGCGCTTTTTTGAGCTTTTGGTCTTTTATTAATTGTTTAATCCTAGAATCATTTAAGACAGAATAAAGAAACTTTTTTCTTTCAATCTGGGTTTCTAATTTGGCTTTAGCGGCATTTCTTGCGATCTGTTGAAGTTTGATAAAGGCAATGTCCTCTTTTTTTATTGTCTTTTTGAATATTTTTTCTGCTTTAAGTCTTATTTTTCTTGCCATTGCGGGACTTCGACCCCCTGTTGAGATTGCAATTTGAACAGTATCTTCGATGTTAATCACTGAAGGGTGAGAAAAATCACTTACCTCAGGATCATCGGAGGCATATACATAACACTTCATCTTTTTTGCTTTTTGAACAATTTTTCTATTAAGTTCTTTGTTATCTGTAGCTGCCATTACTAGAAATGGTTTGTACTTTGAAAGAAATGATGCATCTTTTAGTTTCACTTTTTTAAAATCAATTTTCTTTTTTTTAACGTATTTTGATAATTGGGAATTTATCTTGTCGCCAAATACCAGAATTTTACAATCCTGTGTAAGAAGCGAATTTACTTTTTTTAGGCCTTCTGCACCGCCGCCAACTACTATAGCTAAATTACCCTTTAGATTGAGATCAACAATCAACGTTAAGCTACCTCAAAAATTCTTTCAAAATACGTTTTTGCTAGACACTTTTTACACATACAATCAGAATCATCCTCCATATCTTTTGGAAGAGGTGGAAAAAACATACACCAACAAATTGGCTGGGTCTTACACTCAAAAGAACTTTCACATCTCGAACAATTTTTTCTCATGGTATTTCAAATTTCTTTTATTTTTTGTTCCAATAAATACATTAAAGCCTCTGTAAACAAGTGTAAACATCTGTAAACGATTATTAGCGATATTTTTAGATTTTACCCGAATTTTTTTTATGTCCAACTATAGGGGTTACATTTTTAATTGAATGAAAAAACGCATTGGTGTTGGCAATAACAATAGATAATATGGACAAAGAGATCCTTAATGAAATCCAATGGACCTTTCCTTTAGTTTCACAACCCTATCATGAAATTGCAAAAAAATTTGATGTTTCAGTTGAGGATATAAAAAAACGGCTAACTAATCTAAAAAAAATAGGAATATTGAGACAATTAAGTGCCATATTTGATACACGCAGATTAGGATACAAAAGCTCACTTGTTGCAATGAAAATTGATCCTGACAAATTAGATTATGTCGCACAACAAATTAATCGTCATCCAGGCGTTAGTCATAATTACGAACGCAACCATGAGTTTAACTTATGGTTTACTTTGGCAGTTCCACCTGGTTTAGATCTAAAAACAGAAGTAGATAAATTCTCAAAACTTGCAGGAATACAAAAAATCAGATTACTTCCCACAATCAAACTTTTCAAGATAGGAGTAAAGTTAGAGATGGTTGACGATAAAAAACTTGAAGTAAAACCTACTGAAGAAAAGAAAAAAATTCAAAATGTAAAATTTGTTCCCACAGAAGAAGATAAAAAATTCATTCGTGAACTTCAAAAAGATTTGGAAATTGTTGACAAACCTTTTCTAAATGCCACACAAAAACTAGGTTTGACTGAAGAACAAATTTTCGAAAAGTTACGATACTATGAAAATATTGGTGTAATGAGAAGATTTGCCGCTATTCTAAGACATAGAGATGTAGGTTTTACTGCTAACGGTATGATTGTGTGGGAGGTACCTGATGAACGCATTACTGAAGTTGGTGAAAAACTAGGAGCTTTTCCACAAGTTAGCCATTGTTATCAACGACCTGTGTATAAGGACTGGCCTTACAGTGTTTTTTCGATGATTCATTGTAAATCAATAGACGAAGCAAAAAACATGGCAAAAGAAATTCAAAAAGAAATTCAGGTTGATGATTACAAAATTCTTTTTAGTGCAAGAGAATTCAAAAAGACTCGTGTAGAATATTTTGTAGAACACGTATTCAAATTAGAAGAAACTATTCCTGCCTGATTTGAAATTTAATTTTTGCCTAAAACCATTATCAAAGTTACTACTGCAAAAACAATTTGGATACCATTCATGCTGTTTGCGGCGTAGCCTTTAGCTCATATGATGGCCAAGTATTGTAAATATCTTCAATCTCTTTCATATCTGAGGAATTAAGATATTTGCCATCAGAAATTGCAGCAAAGGTTTCAATTTCTTCTTTGCTAACTACTGTTGGAAATACAGAAGACACAGCATTCTTTGAAATTATGAATTTGATGGCAAATTCAATTATGTTTAGTCCATTACGGTCAGCTATTGGCCTTAATTGTTCTACCTTGTCAAGTGCTGATTTTATCCATTCACGTTTGCGCTCTTTTCGGTGATCATTTTTGCTAATTACAGTATCTGCCTTAACCTTTCCAGTGAGAATTCCTGAAGCATCAGGTACTCTAACTAGAATCCCTACATCTTTTTTTGCAGCATTTTCAATTAGTTCATTTCCTGGAGTTTGCTCTAAAATGTTGTAAACTGTTTGTACAGCCGAAATATTTTTTCTATTCATTACTTCTAATCCCTCCTGAGTCCAACCAATTGCGGGTCCTAATGCTGCTTGACAAGTCTTAACTTTACCTTCAGAAATTTTTTTATCAAGTGTTTGAAATATTGTATCATCTCGAATATGACGCAGCTTTGGATTGTGTAATCCATAAACATCTACATAATCCGTTTGCAAGCGTTCTAAACTATTTTTCAGAGCATTTTCTGTAAATTTGGAATCAAATTGTTGTGGTAATTCATTATGCCCAATTTGTTCTACATTTTCAAAATTATAACCATATTTTGTTGAAATTACAATTTCATTTCGCATACCTTTGAAAACCTCACCAATGAGTCGTTCACTTTTTCCTTTACCATACATATCGGCCGTCTCAAAGAAGTTTATTCCAAGATCATAAGCTTTTTTTAGCATTCGTTTGGCTTCATCTTCTTCTATCTTTTTGCCCCACCAATCAAGTGCTAAAGTCCATGCTCCAAATCCTATTTCTGAAACTTTAATCCCACTTTTGCCCAAAGTTTTGTATTTCATTTTACAATCTCCTTGAATTTTTCTAATCTTGAGTTAAGCGCAGAATCACTCAAAACTGGTTCTCCAGATGGTACGTCTTCATTAAGATCTATCCAAGATTTGCAACCATGATACTCAGATTTTATAGGAATTTCAACATCTGGAATCTTGAAAACCTTAAGGAAAACTGCCTTTATTGGTTTTTCCGGCATCCAATTTTTTCGTTCATTAATGTAAGCATCACTCCAAATATGAAACATTGATAGAGATTTGATTTTTTCATCTGATGTTATATCGACTTCATCAATTACTTCAGCATATGATGTAATTTTGTTATGCCCATCTTTAGGATTATTTTTTTTTA
>SDBV01006085.1_pt1 | contig 16815 bp, 14 predicted proteins | sample 2277081 | NCBI WGS metagenome assembly SDBV01 (sample SAMN10402039, study PRJNA504765) | marine sediment metagenome | isolation source: marine sediment core GS10_PC15, 223 cmbsf | place: Arctic Ocean: Southern Knipovich Ridge | collected 2010 | reverse complement strand
CCTTCAAATATCTGAAAAGTGTCCATTAAAGCAGTTAATATTCCAACATCAATAAAAGTATTCAAAATTCCTACTAAAAAGGATTTAGCAGCCTGGAAAAGAACAGGCATTTTATTTTCAAACAAAGAAACAAACCAGATTCCCAAAGCTGAAAGAACTGGCAGCACTAATGGCAAGAATTTCATAAAGTTCTTTATGTTTGATGGAATCTCTAAAGAACCAGCAACAAGAATCAGAATCAGGGCACAGATTTCTCCGATAACAAGGGCTGATATAATATCTCTTTTTTTCATATTAAATGAGTCATTAGTAATAAATAATTACCTAATCTTAACAAAGACCAATCTTGTTGACAAGTTCATGTTAGGAAAAAAATAAAAAGTTTAGTATAATTAAACAGTAAAAACTATGTTAAAAATATACAATACATTATCTCGGAAAAAACAGGTTTTTCAACCAATTAAACCGCGAGAAATCAATATGTATGTTTGTGGCCCCACTGTTTATGGCCCAGGTCATGTTGGTCATGCCAAGACCTATATTGCTTTTGATATTATGAGGAGATATCTGCAGTATAAAGGCTTTAAAGTGAAATATATAATGAATATTACTGATGTTCATGATGATATATTTAAAGCAATGAAACGAGAAAAAGTATCTCTTTTAACTTTGACTAAAAAATATACCAACCTGTTTTTAAAAGAACAAGAACTCTTGGGGATTAAAAAAGCAAACCATTATCCTCGGGTAACGAAACATATTAAAGAGATAATAAGCTTTGTTAGAACATTAATTAAAAAAGGCTTTGGTTATCAACAAAATGGTTCAATTTATTTTGATGTTTTTAAATTTAAAGATTATGGTAAGCTTTCTGGGATAAAAACAAAAAAAGCATTATCAGGTACTCGAGTGGAAGTAGATAAATATGAGAAAAAAGAAGCTGTAGATTTTGCCTTATGGAAAGGGAAAAAACCCGGAGAACCTAGTTGGCCTAGTCCTTGGGGAAAAGGAAGACCTGGTTGGCACATTGAATGTTCAGTAATGTCTCAGAAATATCTAGGGCAACAATTTGATATTCATGGTGGGGCTCAAGATCTTGTTTTTCCTCATCATGAAAATGAAATTGCTCAGTCGGAAGCAGCCACAGGGAAAAAACCTTTTGCCAAATATTGGATACACGGTGGACTCTTGACAATAAATGGCAAAAAAATGTCAAAATCATTAGGTAACTATATTAAGATTATCCAAGCCCTAAAAGATTGGTCTCCTCGAATAATCCGGTTATTTGTAGTCAGTTCTCATTATCGCTCGCCTCAAGATTGGAATGAAAAAAAACTAAAAGGAATTAAAAAAGAAATAGAAAGAATAGACGATTTTGTTGAAAGATTAGAAGATGTAAAAAAACAAAAGACAAACAAAAGAAGAAATGCCAAAAGCTTGATTTCAAGAACCAAAAAAGATTTTGAGAGAGCAATGGATGATGATTTTAATACTCCGGTTGCCCTATCTTCGGTTTTTCGTTTGATAAAACAGGGCAATTCTCTGATGGCTAAAAATCAATTAAGCCAAACCGATGCCAAAGATGTTTTGAGAACCCTAAAAGAGATTGACCAGGTCTTTAATTTTATGTTCTGGAAGAAAGAAAAGAAAGAAAAAACCCCTCAAAAAGTTAAGGAATTAGTAAAACAAAGAGAAAAATATAGAAAAAATAAAGACTGGAAAAAATCAGACGAAATTAGAAAACAAATAAAAAAATTGGGTTATTTGGTTGAAGATACTGAAAAGGGCTCAAAGATTAAAAAACTATAAAGAGCTTAACCTTTTTTCTTTTTAGCACACAACTGATAAAAATCTAAAACTCTCTTAGCTATTTTATCCCAAGAATATTCTTGAGCTTCTTCTAGACCCATTTTCCCCATTCTTTTTCTCAAACTCTCATCTTTGATCAAAACCTCTAATTCTTTAGCTAAACTCTTATAATCTTTGGGAGGTACTAAAACACCTCCCTTTTTATTTTTTAATAATCCTTTATAACCATCATTCGCAAAAGCTACTACTGGTACTTTTGATGCCATGGCTTCCAATAAAACAATGCCAAAGCTTTCTCCAAAAATAGATGGTCCAACAAAAATGTCTGAACTCACATAATAAGGAGGAACTTGTTCTACTTTTTTTCCTCCCTCAAAACAAACCTCTTTTAGATTGTTTTCTTTTACATATTTTTCACATTTTTTTCTTAATACCCCATCTCCAACTATGATTAATCTTAGATTAGAAAACTTTCTATTTAATATCTTAAAAGCTTTTAATAAATAGATTAATCCCTTTCTTTGTTCAATCCTTCCTAAAAATAAAATATTAATTTTTCCATCTTGAAACTTCTTAATTTTCAACAGTTTTGGATTAAATCTTGTTAAATTAATTCCATTAGGAATAACTGTTTTTGGTCCTTTAAAATTTTTAAAATACTTTAAGGTTAAAGGAGCAACACCAATAATACCATTTATTTTTTTTTGGATGATTTTTTCAATAGGATAAAAAATCTTTGGGAATTTTTTTAATATTTTACTACCATCAAGACTGGCGTGAAAAGTTAAAATATTTAAAGCATTAGATTCTCTAAGAATTTGCCAAGAAAAAGGCAAGCCCAGGTTGTGAAAATGTAAAACATCAAACCTTTCCTTTTGGAAAGCTTTTTTAATTGATAAAGGGTTAAAACTAAGACAAAAATCTCCCTGGGTCCCAATAAGAGTTACTGGAAAAGAGGTTCCCAAAAGAAGGGTATCTGGACCATAATTTTCTGTTCTTTTTCTTCTGGGCGCTATAATCTTGCATTTGTTTCCCCTTTTTTTAAATTCTTTTTGCAAATTTAAAATATGGGTTTTTACTCCCCCTTCTTCATAAAAAGCATGCAATGAAACTAAACCTATCTTCATAGAATTAGTTTATCAAAAACTAAAAAGTTTGCCAAATGATTTTTAATCTTGCTAATTTTTTTATTTTAATGTTAAATTAACATATATGGCTAAAGACTTACCAGACAAAGTACCCCCTCAAAGCATTAAAGCAGAGCAGAGCTTATTGGGGTGTTTAATGATTGATAAAAAGGCTATTTTTAAAATAGCTGATTTTTTAAAACCAGAAGATTTTTATCGTAAATCACATCAAGAAATTTATCAGGCATGTTTGGATTTGTTTGATAAAGCAGAGCCAATAGATCTTTTATCTCTATCTAATCGACTTCGAGAAAAAGAAAACTTTGATGCAATTGGTGGTAACAGTTATTTAACAGAGCTGGTTAATTCAGTTCCCACTGCCAGTCATGTTTTAAATTATTCCAAGATCGTTCAAAGAAAAAGGATTTTAAGAGATTTAATTTCAGCTTCTCATGATATTGGACTTTTAGGCTACAATGAGTCTGAAGACATAGATGTTGTTTTAGATAAAGCCGAGAACACAATTTTTAGTATTGCTCAAAGAAACCTTTCTCAGAACTTCTTGCTAGTAAAAGAGTCTTTGGAAGAGGCTTTTGAAAGAATTGATAGATTGTCTAAACACAAGGGAGAACTTCGAGGCTTACCAACTGGTTTTACTGGATTAGACAATATATTAGGTGGGTTTCAAAAATCTGACTTGATAATTTTAGCTTCAAGACCCTCAATGGGAAAAAGCAGTTTAGCTTTAAACATTGCTTCTTATGTGGCAATTTCAAAAAATATCCCAGTAGGAATATTTTCTTTGGAAATGTCTAGAGATCAGGTAATAGACAGATTGATTGCTACTCAAGCAAATGTTGATTTATGGAGATTAAGAACCGGTAAATTATCTGGAGAAGGAGAAGATGATGATTTTTCCAGGATTCGTCAGTCTTTAGACATATTAGACAAAGCTCCAATCTATATTGACGATACTCCTTCTTTAAATATTTTACAGATGAGAGCAATGGCCAGACGATTACAGGCTCAAAAGGATTTAGGACTTATAATTATTGATTATTTACAATTAATGCAACCAAGGAATGCTAGTGATTCAGCAGTTAGACAAGTAACCGAAATCTCTCGTTCTCTTAAGATTTTAGCCAGAGAGCTTAATGTTCCTGTTTTAGCCATTTCTCAATTATCTCGAGCAGTTGAGCAAAGGTCTCCTCAGATTCCCAGATTATCTGATTTAAGAGAATCAGGAAGTTTAGAACAAGATGCAGATGTGGTTTTATTTATTTATCGAGAAGACAGGTATCAGCCAGAAACTGCTAGAAAAAATATTGCTGATATTATTGTATCCAAACACAGGAATGGTCCTGTAGGAAAAGTTGAATTATATTTTGATGATAGCAGGGTAACATTTCGCAATTTAGAAAAAAGACTTGAAGAATAATGTACACTTCTTCTATTAAAAAACTGATTGAATTATTTTCTAAGTTTCCAACAATCGGGCCAAGAACTTCGGCTCGATTTGTTTTTTATTTAATGAAAAAAGACAATCAAGAGATACAAGAATTAATACAAGCAATTCAAAACATTAAAAAAGAAGTAAAAACATGCTTTTGGTGTTTTAACCCATTTGAGGGCAAAGGTGAACTTTGTGAGATTTGTCAAAACCAGGGTCGTGATCAAAGTATATTATGTATTATTGAAAACGAAACTGACTTAGCTTCTATTGAAAAAACAAAACAGTATAAAGGTCTTTATTTTATTTTAGGGGGCACAGTTTCAGCTTTAAGAAAACAAGATATTAAGAAATTAAGAATCAAGGAATTAGAACAAAGAATTAAAGATCATTCTGAAATCAAAGAAATCATTCTTGCTATTAATCCTACGCCTGATGGTGAAGCTACTACTTTATATTTAGAAAGAATCTTAAAACCTTTTAATAAGAAAATTACTCGTTTAGGAAGAGGATTGCCCAAGGGAGGAGAATTAGAATATGCTGATGAGCAAACTTTGAAAGACGCCCTGGATAGGAGAAAATAATTGTTAACAAATCAAAAACAGCCATTATGGCTGTTTTTGGTTGATTTCTTTCTCCTTTTTCCAACTAACAATAAATATTATTAGCTCGAAAAAGAAGAGGGCATTGGGATTGCTATTCGAAAAAGAGAAGCATCTGGCCCAAAGGTAAAAGTATATTTTCCGCCATTTAGAAGAGCCACAATTATCACGCTAGCGTTGGTTTCTGGGTTTTTAAGTCCTAAAATTCCAGCAGGTTGTACTTCTATACTATAGAGACATGAAATTACTTCAATTACAGTTGATTTTTTTATGCAATCCTTGGAACCCTCAAGAAAAAGATCTTGCAACTCCTCAAATGGTTTTCCGAGGAATTTTGCAATAACTTCTTTCTCTATGTTGTCAAGCTCCATTCTGTTTACATTATACCTTTTAATTAAAAATTTGTCAATAGTGTGATAGGCTAAACCTATCATATAGAGATTTAGGTTTCAATTTTAATAATTTCAACCTCAGTAAATGGTTGACGGTGGCTTTTCTTAGTTTTCTGACGAGTTTTTGATTTATATCTAAAAACAATTATTTTTTTAGCTCTATCCTGTTTTAATACTTTTCCAATTACTTTTACACCCTTAACCAAAGGGTCTCCAATCTCTATTTTCCTGTTTTTTTCTAAAAGCAAAACCTGAAGAAAGGTAACTTCTTTACCTTCTTCAATATTAAGCTTTTCAATTTTAATTTTGTCTCCCGGAGATACAATATATTGTTTTCCCCCTGTTTTTATTACAGCTAACATATTATTCTAAATGATTTGGTTTATCTAATTGTAATGGTTCAACTGTTTTTTCTTTCTCAGTTAATTTAGCTACATCTTTATCTATTTTACCAAATTCTTTATAAGCTCGGTTATAAGTGTTTACAGTTGTGCCCAAATGATTACCTAATTTTTTAAAAAAAGTATCATAATTTACTAAATGTTTTTGTAAGGTTTCTACTCTTTTAATGATTTTCTCAGTAGACTTTTCAATTTGTAAAGCTTTTAATCCCTGAAGAACTGTTTGAAGATAAGCGTAAAAAGAAGTTGGTGAAACAATTATTACATGTTTTTCCTTAAAAGCATATTCAATTAAATCATAAGTGGTGCTTTTAATGCCTCCTACTTGGTTGATTAATAAATCATAATAAATGCCTTCTGAAGGAATAAACATAAAGGCAAAATCCATTGTTCCCTCATCTGGCTTAATATATTTTGCTGTTTCTTCAATCCTTGTTTTTAAATCATTTTTAAAAAGCTTTTCTAGTTTCTGTCTTTTTTCTGAATCTTTTTCTTCTATAATCTTATTATAGTTTTCCAAAGAAAACTTAGCATCAACTGGAATAATTTTTTCTTTAACAAATATGACTGCATCAGCAATTATTCCATCTTTGAATTTATATTGACACTGATATTGATGGGGCTGGAATATGTTTTTTAATAAAGTTTCTAAGAAATATTCTCCTAAAATTCCTCTTTGTTTTGGATTGGCCAAAACATCTGTTAATTTGCTTACTTCAGTTTTAAGCTCTACAACCTGTTGATGATCAGAGTGAATCTTTTCCAACTCAGAAGTCACGTCTTTAATTAATCTGCCGCTTTCTCTGATTTGTTTTTCTAAAAAATCAATATTCTTTTCTCTAGAGTCTTTAATTTCTTCTCTAATATTTTTCAAATTAAGAAAGAGAATTACAAGTCCAGCACCAGCTGTTACAATAAAAAACACTATTAAAATTAAAGTAAAATCATCCATTCGATATCAAAAATCTTAACAAATTTAAACTATTTAGTCAAAGTTTTCAAGCCAGTAACTGACACACAACAAAAAGAATATAGATTAAAAATAAAAGAAATCCTTCTTTCTTAGTAATTTCACGCTCAGTTTTAATAAAATAAAGAAAGAATAAAGAGGAAATTATAAGGAAGAACCGAGCAATAGTAAATGGCGCAAAATTGGTTATTTTGATGGGATGAATTAAGGCTACCATTCCTAAGACTAAAGTAGATGGCACTATTACAGCACCCATTAAATCGCCCAAAACCATCCAATTTTGATCTGATCGAGCAGAAGTAATAGCAAAGTATATCTCTGGTAAAGAATTTCCCAAAGCAACAACTAAAATACCGATTAATCCTAAAGACAGGTTTAGTTTTTCAGCCAGAAAAATAGCTGTACGAATTATTCCTTCAGCAGCTAACAAAAGAAGTATTAATCCCAAAATCACTTTTGCCAAATCCTTAATAAAAATTTTAAAACCCTTAACGGCTGAAACCTTGCGACCATTGTAAACCTTAGTAAACCTTTCTTTTTTTGAAAAAAGCCAGAGAACATAAAGAACAAAGATTCCTATGAGCAAGATGCCATCTTCCCTACCTAGAACTCCATCTGAAATTAATAATAATGGCAAGAGAGCTGCACAAACAGTAAAAAGAGAGCTGGATTGAACCATTCTGCTCTTAGCTGGAAGTTTTTTGCCTAAAAAGGTGACTAAAGAAATAGCTAGGGTTAAATCTACTATATTACCTCCAATAACATCAGCAAAAGAAAGTTCAGGAATTCCATGCAAAATTGAAGAAAAACCCAGAAAAAGATTGGGAACAGAACCAGCAAAAGCCATGACAAAAAAAGCAACCACAAACTCACGCCAACCCAAAAACACAGCTATTTTAGTTAAACTAGAAATTAATAATTTCGCAGCAAAAAAAAGAGCAAGACAAGAAATAAGAAAGATTAAGATATGTAGAATCATATAGCTTGTTTTTTAATAATAAAATGATGTTTGGTAATTTCTATTAAAGCAAGATCTATTAAGCCCAGACCAATAATAATAAACCACTCATAAGCCCCAATAGGAACAGTTTTTAATAAAGTTTGAAAGGGTGGTAAGTAGATTGCAGAAACAAGCATTAATATCCCAATAAGAACAGATATATTTAAAAATTTATTTGAAAAAGGATTCATTTGCCAAATATTTTTTCTTAAGCTTTTACAGGCAAAAACGAATAAAAGAGAATCTATAGCCAGTGTGGCAAAGATAATAGTTCTTACATATACAATGTCTTGAGTTTTTTGCCAGAACCACCAAAATAAACCCAAAAGCATTAAATCAGTAATAATGCCAATAATGAGAATAATTGTTTTTATTTCCTGTGTTAATAACGGTTCATTGCGTTTTGCTGGAGGTTTTAACATAATGTCTTGCTCTTTTGGCTCAAAAGCCAAAGCAATGTCTGGTAGCCCGTCTTCAATCAAATTAACCCATAAAATCTGAGCCGCGCTAACTGGCAAGGGCCATCCCATCATAATACCTACACCAATTAAAATAGTTTCAGTAAAAGAATCAGCCAGCAGATAAGTAATAATTTTACGGATGTTATCTAATATCTTTCTCCCCTCTTCTATAGCACTAACAATAATAGAAAAATCATCATTCAAAAGAACTAAATCAGCAATTTCTTTAGCAACATCAGTTCCTGAGCCCAGAACCATTCCAATATCCGCTTTTTTTAAAGCAGGAGCATCATTGACGCCGTCGCCTGTCATGGCTACCACAGCTCCTCTTTTTTGCCAATTTTCCACTATTCTCATTTTATGCTTTGGTTCTACTCTAGCATAAATGTAAATATTTTTAATTATCTTTTGGAACTGTTCATCTGAAAGATTGTCCAAATCTTTCCCTTCTATAATATTTTCTTTTTTTACAGGCAAACCAATTTCTTTAGCTACTGCTTTAGCTGTTAATTTGTGGTCTCCAGTAACAATAATTGTTCTGATACCCGCGCGTTTACATATTCTAATTGATTTTTTAACTTCTTTTCTAAGAGGGTCTTCCAGGCCAATTAGACCAGTAAAGACTAAATCTTGACATATTTTTTCTATTATTTCTTTATCTTCTAGGAGCTCAGAAAGATTGTTAATTTGTTTATAAGCAGTAGCAATAACTCTTTGTCCTTTGCCAGTAAGATCATTTAATTTTTCTTTTATTTTTTTGTCTCTCAATTCAGTCAATCCCTTTTTATCTTTATTAACTTCTATGTATTTTGAAAGTTCTAATATTTTTTCCGGTGCTCCGCAAACAAATAAAATTCCTTGCTTTTCATTAATTTTATATAAACTAGCAAGATATTTGTTAATCGGATCAAAGGGCATTTCTTGAATCTTTTCAAATTTTTCTTGTTCTTTTTTTATGTTCAAACCAAACTCAATTGCGCCTAAAAGCAGTGCTTTACTAGTTGGATCTCCTCGCACAATCCAATCTTTTTTAGGTTCTTTAGGATTTTCAATAAAAGCTTCATTGCATAAAGCAACTGTTTTAAAAACTAATAGAGGATTATTTTTTTCATTTTCTATTATATAGTCCCCACTTAAGACTTGAGCTACTTTCATTTTACCTTCAGTCAAAGTACCTGTTTTGTCTGTGGCAATTATAGAGGTGCTTCCCAAGGTTTCAGCTGAGGCTAATTTTCTAACTAAACCTTGTTTTTTTAAGATTTTTTGCATGCCTAAAGCCAAAACAACTGTTATAGCAATAGGTAATCCTTCAGGAATAGCCGCTACAGCCACTGCTATAGAAGTAATAAACATTTCGTTAAAACCTCTACCTTTAAGAAGCCCTTCAATAAAAATAAAAAGACAGATACAAACAATGATTAGACCAATGACTTTTGATAAATGAGTTACTTTTTCTTGATACGGAGTTTGTTTTTCTTTTGTTTCTTTTACCATTTGGGTAATTTTTCCGATTTCTGTTTGAACTCCTATTTCAGTAATAACGATTTTTGCTTTTCCATCTTCAACCACTGTTCCCATATAAACCATATTGTCTCTGTCAGCTAATGATGTTTTTTCTGAAAGAGTGGCCGTAGTTTTATTAGCTGGTAGCCATTCTCCAGTTAAGGTCATTTCATTAATTTTAAGATTATATGATTCAATAATTCTGCCGTCAGCTGGAACTTTATCTCCAGGATGCAAAATAATTATATCCCCTGGCGTTAATTCTTGAGAATCAATGATTTTAAAATTTCCATCTCTTAAAACCTGCGCAAAAGATTGAGCTATTTTTTTGAGTTCTCTTAGAGCTTGTGATGCTTTATTTTCTTGAAAAAAACCAACAAAGACATTAACAATAGCTGCTCCAAAAATAATAATTGAGTCCCCATATTCTTTTAAAAATAAAGTAACAAATCCAGCAATTAAAAGAATATAAATCAAAGGGCTTTTAAATTGCCTTAAAAAAATTTTAATTCCAGAGAGAGTTTTTTCCTCAGGAAGTGAATTCTTGCCGAATTCTTTCTGATGTATCCTGACTTGTTCTTGACTTAGTCCTTTTTTGAGATTTGTCTTTAGGATTTTAATTACCTCTTTGGTTGATAAATTGTGCCAAAAAATTCCAGCCATTTATGCATTATACACAAAAAAGAGCTTTAAAAAAAGCTCTTTGCGTGTGGCCCCAACGGGAATCGAACCCGTGTTCCCAGCTTGAGAAGCTGATGTCCTGGGCCACTAGACGATGGGGCCCTTTTTAAATACTATCAGATACCCGAAGCGAAGCAAAGCTGAGCGAAGGGTAGAGAGGAAATTTTATGACTCTTCTAAAATTTCTTCGATTAATATTTTTTTTCAACCAAATTATTCATAATCAGGAGGAATTTGTTGGTAATTAACAATATATTCTGCCATTTTTTTAAAAACTGGCAAGGCTGAATATTCAGCAGTTTTAGTTTCTGGCTTATCAAGCTTGACTAAAATCAAGACCCTGGGATTAAAAGCAGGAAGCCAGCCAATAAAACTTTGTCTGGTTTCTTCTGAGTAACCCTTTTTTTCTTCGTAAGGAATCAGGGCGGTTCCAGTTTTACCAGCAATATAATAGCCGGGGATTTGAGCTTTTCTGGCAAACCCTTTTTCAATCACATTAACCAACATTGCTGTTAATTGACGGGCTACTTTTTGAGAGATTATTGAATCTGATACAATCTCAGTTTCTTTCTTTTCAACCATTTTTCCGTTTTGCCAAATTTCATCTACCAGATATGGTTGAATCAATTTTCCACCATTAGCAAGAACGCAATAAGCTCTAACTAATTGAATTGGTGTCATGTCAATTCCTTGACCAAAAGAAGCTGTAGCAAAATTTACCTCATATCCTTTTTTTAATTCTTCATTCTTAGAGTAAACCTCTCTTAAATCAATTCCTGTTGGTTCAAAAAAACCAAACTTATCAAGGTATTCTAAAAAAAGCTCATTACCAATTTGTTTTTGAGCAAAAACAGCGCCAGTATTAACTGATTTTTCCAAAACTTCAGTCATTGGTATTTCCCCATAAACTCTTTGTTCATAATTATAAATAGGCCAACCCCCAATATTAACCACGCCAGTATCAATATAGGTGGTTTCAGGAGTTATTTTTTCTTCGTTAAGCGCAATAGCAAATGTAATTGCTTTAAGAACAGAACCTGGTTCAAAAACCTTTTGAGTAACGCTGTTTTGGAAAATATCTAAGTTACCCATAAGAGCAAATTCTTTGTACTGATTAGGATTAAAATTAGGAAAATTTGCTAAAGCTAAAATTTTTCCAGAATTAGGTTCAATAACTATAATTTGACCTGATTCAATTTCTAAATTGTCTTTTGCTTCAGCCAATAATTTCTCAGCCATAAACTGAATTTTATAATCTAAGGTTAAAATAAGGTCAGTTCCTTTGGACCCAATCATTTCATTATAATGTTCTTCTAGCCCATATTGACCGCTATCTCCTCCACCTAAAAATCCGATTAATTGAGAAGCTAAAGATTCTTGAGGATAATACCTGCCTTTTTCAATATCTAAATAAACACCATCTAAATTAGAAGCACTTAACAGTTCTGCTTCTTTTTCGTTGAGCCTGTCTTTTATAATTACGTATGATTTGTTTGCTTCCAATTTTTCTAAAATAGAATTTTCTGATAAATCAAGGATTTGGCTTAGCTTTTCAGCAGTTTCTTTAAAGTTTTTAATCTCTTTAGGAAGAGCCCAAGCCAAAGGCCAATTTTTATTGATAGCTAAAGATTCTTTATTACTAAAAAAAATCTCTCCTCTTTCAACTTGATCACTTCCAGGAAGGATATGAAGTCCCTGAGACAAAGCCTTATATAAATCCCCTTTTCTTATTTGAATATCAATTAAGCGGCTGATTAAAGCCGCTGAGAAAAGAACAAGTATTAAAAAAACAAAAGTAAGTTTAAAACCCTTCATTTGTTTTAACTACTGATGGTTCTAAGATTTGAATATATTTTACTTGATTTGCTTTCTCGAAATTTTTATTTTCAAGATAATCTTCAATATTCTTAAGAGAGGTTGAACGAGCTAAATTAATTTCTAAACCTTCTCTACTGTTTGAAAGTTGACTCAATTTGTTTTGGTAATCATTAATTGTGAAAACATCTCGAGCAAAATAATTGACTTGCAAAATAAGAGAAAATAAAAGGAAAAATACAGAAATAAAAGATAAGGTCCAGAAAGTTTTTGAGTGAGTAAGAGTATATTGCATAGTTTATTTTTTATATTTTTATTGCTGCTCTTAACTTGGCACTACGTGATCTAGCATTAATTTTAATTTCCTCATTATCCGCTCTAATTGGTTTTTTAGTATTAATTTGTAAAACTTGTTTTTGAGCTTCTTGTTTTAGAAAGTTTTTAACAATTCTGTCTTCGAGTGAATGAAAAGAGATTACAACTATTCTGCCTCCTGGTTTTAAGATTTCAATTGCTTGTGGTAAAACTTTAATCAAATTATTCAATTCATCATTTACAGCAATTCTTAGGGCCTGAAAGGTTTTTGTGGCAAAATGAATTTTACGATGTTGATACCAGATTGGAACTACTTTCTTTATAATTTGGACTAATTGAGAAGTTTTTTTTATTGGTATTGCTTTTCTTGTTTTAATAATCTCTTGTGATATTTTTTTCGCAAACCTTTCTTCTCCATATTCTTTTAAAATTTGCTCTATTTCTTTTTGTGAATATTCATTTATAATCTTATCCGCAGTTAAATAATTTTGAGCTTTGTATCTCATGTCCAGACTTTCTTGTTTTCGAAAAGAAAATCCTCTTTCTGATTTTTCTAAATGCCAGCTGGACATTCCCAGGTCAAGTAATATTCCTGAAACTGGGCCAAACTTTTGTTGTTTAACAATATTCTTTAGGTTTGTAAAATTATCACAAACAAGAACTATTCTTTCTTTAAATCTTGTTTTAAGACTTAATTCACAGTTTTCAATTTGTTTTAGGTCTTGATCTATGCCCAGTACTCTACCTTCAGGACCATTTTTCTCAAGAATTGCTAGGGTATGACCTCCTTCTCCAATAGTGGTATCAATAAAATTTTCATTAGGTTCTGGTTTAAGAAAGCTTAGAACCTCTTTTTTAAGAACAGGTATGTGAATCATTAAATTATTAAATTCCAAGTTCTTTAAGATTAACAGCTAAATTTCCCAGATCTTTTTCCATTTTTCCTCTATAGATTGCCCATTTTTTAGCATCCCAAATCTCTAACCTATTAGAGAGTCCACAAACTACTGTATTTTTTTTAAGACCAGCATATTTTTTTAAATATTCTGGGATAAGAATTCTGCCTAATTTATCCAGAGTGACCTCCATTGCTCCTGCTAACATAATTCTTGAGAATCCCCTAGCATCAGCTTGACTAACAGGTAACCTCCCTAATTTATCAGACATTATTTTCCATTCTTTTTGAGGATAAACAATTAAACAATTTTCAAAACCACGAGTAATAATTACTGTTTTTCCTAATTCAGACCTGAATTTAGCTGGAAGAGCTAATCTTTTTTTACTATCAATTATATGTCTGTATTCTCCAATAAACATAGTTATCCACAAGGTTTAGGGGTTTTACCATAGTTATCCACAATTATCCACCTCATATTCTTTATATCCCACTTAATAGTACTTAGTCAACCCCTGCTCCCCACTATTAAAAATCCCGATAAAATCAAACACTTTTCCACAAAGAATCCACAACTGGACTTATCTAATTAAAACAAAAACCCCTTTTACAGGGATTTTGACTTAATATTAATTATTTAATACTAATTTATCTTTAGTTTAAAATTAAAATCAATTATTTTATTTAATTGCTAAATTTTCGTGTTTTTCTAAGCCCTCTGCATAATGTTTTCGGATTTCTGTAGACGATAATGCTTGATTGTAGATATAAACTTCGTCTATTGTGCCGTTGAAAGTTTCGCTTTCACACACTCCAATTTTAAGTATCCCAATAGCTAAAGGAAGATTGGTTCCTGCCCAAGTATTACCTTTTTGCGCTCCGTTGATATAAAGTTTTGTTTCTGGAACAGTTGTTGATACATAAGCTAAATGAAACCATTGACCATATTCCCATACATTTTGAACATATAATCCGTTTGCCCATATGCCTTTGGCTCCAGACATCCCCGTTTCTATCCTATCGCCCCCTTTGTAGATAAAAGATTCCCAGTTTTGGTCTTGACTTATAACTTTAATCCACGCTTCAATCGTAATCGCATCGGTAATATTTAAACTCGCTGAATCTGACACCTCAACATAATCATCTACTCCATCAAACCTTAAAGCTTTGCCAAAAATCCCATCTTCGCTGGTAGCTCCATAAATAGTGCCATGATTTCCATAGCCAGAAGAATCTAAAGCAGTATCGCCTATTTCTTCAAACCTCCAAATACCTACTGCGTATGCTCCAAGAGTATGTCTAACAGTAGAGCTAAAATCTAAAGCTTTGGCAATTCTAGCTTTTTCTCTGGTTCCTTTCAAAGAAACTAAAACAATGCTAGAAATTAACCCAATTATAGCAATAACTACCAAGAGTTCTATTAAGGTGAAACCTTTATTTCTCATTTTTAGAATATAAGCTTTTATTTAATACTAATTTATCTTTAATTCAAAATTATCAGGCAAAAGTTTTATCCTATCCCCTCTTTTTAATTTATTGCTTAATATTGCTTTGGCCAAAACATTTTCTACCTTATTTTGAATTACTCTTCTCATTTGTCTGGCACCAAAAACAGGATTATATCCCAATTCTACGATTTTTTCTTTAAGCTCTTTTGTTATTATCAAATCAATATCTTTTTCTTTAAGATTTTTTTGTAGCTTTTTAAGCATTAATTCAGCAATACCTAGAAGATTGTTTTTGGTCAGGGGCGTAAAAACAACAACATCGTCAAATCGATTAATAAACTCTGGTCTAAAAATACTTTTTTCAAAAACATAGTCTAAAAGTTTTTGTTTAACATTCCCCCATTTTTCTTTATCTTCTAATGCCTTGAGAATTATTTTATAACCAGCATTAGATGTTGCAATAATAATAGAATCTTTGAAATGGACTTTTCTTCCAAGGCCATCGGTTAAAAAACCTTCGTCTAAAACCTGTAAAAATAAATTTAAAATATTAGGATGAGCTTTTTCAATTTCATCAAGCAGAATTAAAGAAAAAGGATTTTCTCTGATTTGGGTGGTAAGCAAACCTTGTTCTTTAACAGAACCAATCAAACGAGAAATATCTTGTAATGTTTGAAATTCTGACATATCCAACCTGATCATTTTAGTTTCTGAACCAAAATAAACTTCTGTCAAAGCTTTAGCTGTTTCTGTTTTGCCAACCCCAGTTGGTCCCAAGAAAAGAAAGCAACCCAAAGGTCCTTTTCTAATAGTTACTTGAGCCCTTGCTCTACGCAAAGAAGCTGATATTTCATTAACCGCTTTATCTTGATTAATGATTCTTTTATGAATCAGTTTTTCTAAGTTGAGTAAAATCTTTTTCTCTTTTTCTTCTATTTTTCCAACTGGAATCTGGATTTTCTCAGAAATAACCTTGGCAACATGAGAAGATAAAACTATTTTCTCTCTTATGCTTGTTACATAAACTACTGTTTCATTTAAAATATCCAATGCTTTTTCTGGAAATGGAAGATTGGGAAAATAACGATCAGTATAGGCTATAATGTCACGAAGAACAGGATAACTAATGAATTTTTTATACTTAAACTCCAAGCCTAAAGCTACTTTTTCCAAAAGTATCAAGGTTTCTCTTTCTGAAATTCCAGCAACTTCAACTTTATTAAAAAGAGATAACAGAGAAGGATTTTGTTCAATGTTTTTATGAAGACCAATAAAATCAGTAATAGCAAAAACCTGGAATTGAGGAAATTTTAAATAGGAAGACAAAATTCCTGAAATATCAATTGTTCCTGGTCTTTCTTTGCCTCCAACAAAATTATGAAATTCATCAATAAATAAAATAATATTGCCAGCCCTAAGTACTTCTTGAAAGATTTGATCTAAAACAGTTTCTATTTCTTTCTTGTTTTCTAATTGAGCAAGTAGTGATGGTAAATTTAACTCTTTTATTCTTTTATAATTGATTTCGGGCAAACTTTGACCCAAAATGCTCTTAGTAGCCAATGCCTGTAAAACAGATTTTCGACCTGTTCCTGGTTCTCCAATCAATAGAACATTATTGTCTTCTTGTATTCCTGCTAAAGTCCTTTCTATTTGTTTTAATTCTTTTTGGTGACCAACCACTTCTGGAAAACCCATATTTGCAACCTTTTCTGACCAATCTACTGAAAACTTATCTAAAATAACAGTAAAGCCAGCTGTCCATTCTTTGGCCAGACTTCCTTTTTTAAGCAAGTTTTCATATTCCCACCATCTTTCCCTTTTTTCTATTTTTTCTTTTAAAGACTCTAACCACCAAACCAAATTTTCTATATCTTGTTTTTTTAATGAAGTATCGATAAGAATCTTTTTAAAAACTAAATTATAATTAGCAAGGGCAATTAAAA
>SDBV01006084.1_pt1 | contig 16817 bp, 15 predicted proteins | sample 2277081 | NCBI WGS metagenome assembly SDBV01 (sample SAMN10402039, study PRJNA504765) | marine sediment metagenome | isolation source: marine sediment core GS10_PC15, 223 cmbsf | place: Arctic Ocean: Southern Knipovich Ridge | collected 2010 | reverse complement strand
TCGCCGCCGTCCTGGTATCCGGAGTAATCGAACACCCTGGTCTCGGCGTCGTCTTCTTCCTCGGCACCCCCATGGTCCTCGGGCATGGGGGGGGGCGTCATCTCCGGCGCGGGCGCGGGCTCTTCCGGCGCGGGCGCGGGCTCTGCCTGGACGTCCCCGCGTATGACGATTGACTCCCCGCACTTCTTGCATCGGATCTTGAAGACCTTGCCTCTGACCTTCTCGTCCGCGATGGAGTACTTGGCGCTGCAGTTCTCGCAAATGATCTTCATATTATCGTCCTCGGGTTACGCTCACTCCAGTCGTTCGACGTGATCCGCTTAAAAGTTCCGTATTCTTCCCTATGGGGAAAAAGCAATTTTCAATATTAAGGAAAGGACCGATTCAAATCAAGGCCATCAATATTCAATTATCCCATTAAGTAAATATTGTTTGCAATGAATCGACTTCAATATGGATTTTCCTTTCGGCACCTAATGTCCATTCTTATCCTATTTCAAACCTTTGCGACGGTCTTTCCATTCCGGATATCGAACCAGCTTTGCCGAATCGTGGGGGCAGAACCGAGCATCCGGATCGTATCTGCGATGACATTTCGGGCACACCATTCCTACGCTGTTGTGCGCGTCCTTCGGTGCGTCTTTTTCGCATGGAACGAGCTTTGACGCATCGTGGGGGCAGAAGAGCCACCCGGGAGAGAAAACAGACTTGCATTTGGGGCAACAGAGGTTGCCCGGCTTGGAAGCGGGGCTCGAGGCAGGGTGACTCCATTCCAGTGAGGCCTCGTCGTCCTCGTCATCGAGCCAGTAGTTCCCACCGTTGTATCTTGCGGATCTCTTTCGCAGCACGATCACGATCACCAGGAGCGTCGCGGCGAGAAAGATCGCCGAACCCACGATCATCACCAGGATGAGTGTATTGTCGCTCGGCACACTCCCCAGTGGCGCGACATTTCCAGGGATCGTGGAAGGCAGCGAATCGGCCTGGCCCGGCAGGGCCTCTTTCTTTTCGGATTCGGATGGGTCCTGCGCGATTTCCAGTTCCTGCGACGGATGGAGTCGTGCGCGCAGCAGCTCTCCGAGATCCGGGAAGGAGACCGTAACCCGGGCCGTTCCCTGCTTGCCCTCCGCCTGGGCTGCGATATCATAAATGCCTTCCGAATCCGCGGCGGTCGCTCCGGCCTTGAAACACCCGTTTCGAGAAAGTAGCCCCCCAATCTCCTGTCCGCCTTGAGATACCGTCCACGACGCGTCTACCTTGAAACGGCATCCTGCGGCGTCCACTCCGACGGCCTTGAAGCAGATCCGTTCCTGGGGGCCTATCTCCACATTCAGCGGGTTTACGATCAATCGCACTATCGCCCCGTCGCGTTCGCAGTCGGCCTTTTCGTCTTTCGCGTCCGGGTAGTCCGGATCGGGTTTGGGTTTGGTAGCTTTTTTCGGTGCCTCGGCTTCGTCGGCAGAGCCCTGCTCCGGTTGCCTCTCGTACACGCGCCGCTCGGTCATACTCGCGACGCAATTATCGCCCTTCAACGTCCAGTCGAATTTTGATTTCTTTGTGTACTCGAGCCGGTCGTTGCCTTTCGCGGCGAGTGTGTACTCCTCCCGCTCGAATTTGGCATCGGAGGCGGGGGTTTCGCACACTCTGGTCCACCTGGTTTTCGAGGCGCTCTGGCTCTTGGTCTGCAGGTGCGGGTTTGGGGAGGAGCAACGATCGGTCCTGAGACCACCTATCGAGAACACCAGGTGGCTTCCCTGGGAGATGATGTCTACCGGCCGGGCTTTTTTGCTCGAGTATCCCTTTGGTTGCGGGCCGCAATGCTCGCCCCAGTTCTCGACCGTGACCACGAGCTTTCTGGATGTCATATTCCATCGTCCGGCGAATTTCGGGTTTGCCAGGGCGCCGTTGGGGATGGCGAGCACGGCTGTGACCAGAATAGCTGTCATTCGGGCGATCATGAGATGAAGCAACTCGTTGTAAGCGTTTGAAAGCAACTAGAAATTTAAGCATTTTTAAATTTATTGGTCAATTGTGGTCAAAGAGACGGCCCCGGTTGTGCAAACCCTGAAAAATTGGTTACTGTTCAGTGTTCGGGCGCTCTGGAAATCCTGTTGAATTTAGGAGGTATTTTGACGCGGCATACTTTGAGAAAACTATCGTACGCTGTGTCAGTGCTGTCGCTGATGACCGTTCTGGCCGGGACTCCCAGGACCGCCAGAGCGGGAGGTTCCCTCGGCTGGTTCGGGAACGATTCCAGGAGCGCAGCCATGGGGGGAACCGGCGCCTCCGGAGGGGTGGGGCCGGGAAACCTTTTGCTCAACCCCGCCCTCATGTCGTTCGTTCGAGGAGGCGCGTGGGTGTCTTTCTCGATGGCGCCGAGCTGGTTGAACATCGACCTGTCGGATCGTTCCGACGGTTTCGACGTTCCCGATACGATTTATCAATCTCATCCCGGCAGATGGGAGGTGGATCGTCCGGTACCCACGAGCATGATGACGCGAGCTCGCAGCGATACCCGGGGGACCGACACTTCGTACATGTTGAGCGTCGTGGCCATCGATTCCTTTTTTCACGAGGATCTGAAACTGGGAATCGGTTTCACGACGCCCGTGCCCGGCATGGCGACGATGGAAACCTGGTACAACGACGAACGAGAGCAGCACTTCTTCAACAAGCTCCATTTTGAGAGGTTCGGGGAGTTTGACAACACAATGACCTTCTACCCCGGGATATCCTTCGCGCCCCTCGAGTGGATGTCCATCGGCTTCACCCTCCAGGTGGATCTGGCCTTCGTGTTGAAGTCCAGGCTGTTTCTGACCGAGGGCACCGAGTGGGAGTATATGTACCTCAACACCGTGGGCGAGGTCGTTCCCGTGTTTCGTCCGATCGCGGGAGCGGCCTTCCGCACGCCCATCGACCTGGGTTTCGGCCTCGTGTACCGCCATCATTCTTATGCGAACGTGGATGTCGATATCGACATGAGGGTCTGGAACGGAGAACAGCTCGATGATGAAACCGACGAGCTTCAGATGCAGTTCCAGCAGAGCCACAGGAACGTGTTTGGTTACAAACCCAAGGAGCTGGTCCTTGCCGCGAGCTACTCCTACCGGGGTTTTTCGGCGGAGGTGTGCGGTACATGGGAGATGTGGTCGGGATACCTGGACCGGCACGGCAATCACTGGAACCATCCCTCCTGGGACGATGGCGACGACACCACCGCAGACGGGTGGGACTCCGATTGGAAGGATCCCACCTTCGACGATGTGGTGAGCGTTCGTTTGGGCGCGGAGGTGTGGGTGACCGATCACGCGGCGGTGAGGGCCGGTATGGGGTACTTCCCGTCCCCCATGCCCTTGCAGACAGGCCGGTTCAGCTACGTGGACAATGACATGTTTATGTACAGTCTCGGCGCGGGGTTCCGGTTTCAGGTGCTCGGCAGGACGGTCACCACGGATCTAGCCGCGCAGCTGTGGCACATGCGTTCTCTGACGGTAATGAAGAACAAACTCATCAAGGAAAACGGCGGAGTGATCGACGAGGTTCCGGACGATCTGACCGATTTTGACGGAAATGTGATGCCGGAAGCCGCCGGGTTGCAGACCAACAACCCCGGTTTTCCCGGTTACACTTTTGGGGGACTGGTCCTGAACCTGTCCCTCATGATCGGGATGGAGTTCAACTGAACTGTAATTTCCGTTCAATTGCCATAATCAGTTTATATTTGGAGTAATCTTTTTTTTCTCATCATAACATGTGGAAAAAAGGATATTCCATGACCAGCTTCATCAGGCAAGGTACCCGGATCGTGACGGTGATCGCCGTCGGCGTCTTCATCTCGTGCACCTCCGACCCGCAGGGTTCAGGCATCGACGCGGGGACGGATGTAGACGCAGATACGGACACCGACACGGATACCGATACCTACCCGGACTACGACTCCGGGCCCGACTCGGGGCCCGGGGCCGGCCTGACCGGCAGGTGGGCCCAGCTGATCAACGTGTCGATCATTCAGGAGGTCGGTATCCCCATCGTCACCGTGGATCAATGGGTGGTCTCCAGGAATTTCTATCTCGTGGACATAACCACGGACGGTCAGGGAAATCTCACCGCTCACGAGAGGATCTGCGCTCTCAAGCTCAAGCTCAGGGGCTGCGGCGACGAGCTGCCCGGTTTTAACACCTCCTCGGTCAACCAGAACTTCATCGACCACATTCAGGTTCTCGAGCGGCACGTGACGGTGGACTCTGACGAGCCGGGCACCGCCTGGACGTCGGACATAGTTTACGAGGTTCGCGGTTCCAACCTGTGCAACGGAGAGTGCGACCCATTCGTTGATTCCACCTGCGATCCCATACCCGCCAACGGATCGGCGGACGAGGGCGACTCTACCCCATGCGGCGGAACCTGCACAAATGCCTGTTGCGATCAGGACGAGGACGGGCAGCCCGGCTTCACCAACACCCTCACCGGTCTTCTCAACTGCGAGACATACGCCGCCCAGCGCTGGTGGGCCAGGCTGGATGGGCAGATCGTGGACGAGAACAACATCGCGGGCGATGTGGTGGACAACTTCTCGGAGCAGACGGTTCTGGCCGCGAGCACTTACCTGTGCGAGTCGGGTAATCCGTCCACCCGATCGGAGAACTGTCCGCAACACCAGTACTTCAAGATGATCCGCCTGTCCGACGACGCCACCTGCGCCGACGTGCTGGCCCTCACGGACTGTGATGAGGATCAGTTCACCTGCGACACCAACGCGGTGTTGCCCCTCGACCCCAAAAACGACCTGGAAACGGATTGCGGTCCCGACGATTGCGATTGATCGGGTTTATGCCGGCCTCCATCATCTTCCCCTTCCCCTCGCAGGGGAAGGCCGGGATGGGGTTAACGCTCATCCTTTGAAATGACGCGGGCCACCTCCTCGGGAGTGGTGAGGCCCACACCGACGGCGTCGATGGCGATCTTGTGAAGAGATCGCATGCCAGACTCCCGGGCGTGTTGTTGTATGGCGTCGGCGGAAGCTCCATCGGCCACGAGCTTTCGGATCGGCTCGGTGACTTCGAGGATCTCGAATAGGGCAACGCGGCCGTGGTAACCCGATCCGGAGCAGATCTCACAGCCTGTGCCATAATACAGGTTGAAGTTCCTGGGCGGCGTGGCCATGTCAAGGTCTCGCAGATCGTGTTCCGTGAAACCGCGTTCCTTCCTGCATCCCGTGCAGATCTTTCTCACCAGTCGCTGGGCGATCACAGCGGTCAGCGCGGAGTTGAGCGAATACGGCGCGACTCCGATTTCCAGCAACCGGGAAAACGCCGTCGCGGAAGAACCTGCGTGGACCGTAGTGATGATGAGGTGGCCTGTCATCCCGGCCTGGACGGCGACGCGCGCCGTCTCGGGATCCCGGATCTCCCCCACCATGATCACGTCCGGATCCTGGCGGAGGATCGCGCGCAAACCCTTGTCGAAGGTGAAGTCTCTCGCCTCATCCACCTGAGACTGGTTGATTCCCTCCATGTCGAACTCGATTGGATCCTCCAGGGTGGCGATGGATCGAACCGCGTGGGTCTGTTTCTGGATGGCACTCAGACCCGCGTAGATGGTGGTGCTCTTGCCGGATCCCGTCGGTCCCGTGAGGATGATCATCCCCTGGGGTTGCTCCAGGAGCCTGTGCATGATCCGTTGCTCGTGGTCGGCCATCCCCAGCTCGGTGAAGTCCAGGTAATTATCGCCGCCGCCGAGGATGCGTATGACGATCCGCTCCCCGTGCAGGGTGGGCATGAACGCAATCCGAAAGTCGGCCTTTGCCAGACCCGAGCGTTCCAGCTCCACCTTGCTCTCGCCGCTGCCGCCCTTTCCAAAGCGCCCGTCTTGGGGGAGAGCCTCTCTGTAGATCACCAGGTTTGAAATAACCTTGAGCCGGTTGGTGATCGGTCCGGTAAGTGCAGGCGGGATGATGGTCACGTCCTTCATCATGCCCTCGATGCGGTAGCGAAGGGCCATACCGGATCTCATGGGATCGAAGTGAATGTCGGACGCATCGGTCGCTATGGCCTGGAAGATCGTGTAGTCGACGATCAGCTTTACATCCGGGTCCTCCTGCGCGGTCATCGCATCCACATGGGTTGCCACCTGGGGGATGTCCTCCTTGGCGAACAGGCGCCTCAGATCCTGCTTTGGGACCGATCGGCCCGATCCACCGAACGGAATCAGGCTCAGGACGATCAGCGCGCCCGCGATTCCCAGCCATACGGTGGGAGCGGGAAGCGAGGTGATGACACCCTGCATGCCGAGTGCCGACTCGATGGAGGTTCCGTGGCGGACGAGCACGCCGACGAACGCGGCCGCCAGAGCAACGTAAAATAACTTTGGATTGCGAATCATGAAAAGAGGATACAGGGATCCGGGACACATTGGAATAAGCTCGGCAAGCTCGCTGTTGTCAGTGTGGAGTGCGCCATGCACCTTGAAAACCCCATCCCGGCCTTCCCCTGCGAGGGGAAGGGGAAGATGATGGAAGCCGGCTTAAAATGGAGGAAGCGATGGCATTTTCAGATGATTCACGTGGAGCCGGAACATGGGCGGCTGTGCTCGCTCTGGTTCTGGTCGCGGCGGTGGCCTGCGGTGCGGCGAGTGCCAAGGACCAAAAGGAGAAAGGCCCGCTGTCGCCCACCAATTACGATCCGCAAATATCCCTGGCGCCGCTGGTCGACAAGGTTTCACGCGCCGTGGTGAACATCAGGACCAAGACCACCGTCAGGGGCATGCAAGGCATGATGGGCCCCGAGGGACTGTTCGAGTTTTTCTTCGGCCATCGCCCCAAAGGATCGGATCCCTTCGGCGGGACGGAGCGAACCCTGCAGGCGGCAGGCTCCGGTTTCATCATCGAATCGGATGGGCTCGTGGTTACCAATCATCATGTCATCAAGAACGTGGACGAAATAGAGGTTCAGCTTGCGGATGACAGGATCTTCATCGCGCAGGTCGTGGGGTCCGATCAAAGAACCGATGTGGCGCTGCTCCGCCTGGAAAAGGCATCAGGACTGCCCACGGTGGAGTTCGGGGACTCGGACGCCCTGAAAGTGGGAGATCGCGTGGTGGCCATCGGAAATCCGTTCGGTCTGGACCACACGGTCACCGCGGGGATCGTGTCGGCGAAGGAGCGGGTGATCGGCGCGGGGCCGTACGATGATTTCATCCAGACCGACGCATCCATCAATCCGGGAAACTCCGGAGGGCCGCTCTTCGATCTCAGCGGTTACGTGATCGGGATAAACACCGCAGTCAATCGGAACGCTGAGGGAATCGGGTTCGCCATCCCTTCCAACCTGGCGCGGGACATGATCGAGGCGTTGAGAAACGGCGGCACGGTCGTGAGAGGTTGGTTGGGGGTCGTACCCCAACCGCTTACGGACGAGCTGGCACAGGTGCTCGGTTTGCCCGACAAGGCAGGCGCGCTGGTTGCCAATGTTCAGGTGGACTCTCCCGCGCAAAAGGGAGGATTGAAGGTGCGCGACGTGATCGTGAAGATCGATGGCACCAAATTGAAGAATTCGCGGGAGATCTACCCAATGATCGCCAGGCTCAAACCCGGAAAGACAGTTTCATTTTCGGTGATTCGTGACGGCAAGCGCAAGACGCTCTCGGTGAAGATCGGCGAGATGCCCAATGACGATAAGTCCCGCGACAGCTCGACCGGGAAGAAGAGCGTGACGCAAACGCCCAAGCTGGGTATACAGGTCGACGATCTCGATGATAATCTGCGGCGCAGGCTCGGGGCCGGCGATGTCGTTGGCGGAGTGGTGGTAACGAATATCGAGATGGACTCTCCATTGAGAAAGGTGGTGCGTACAGGGGATATCATCACGGAGGTGAACCGGGATCCTGTCGGCGATGTCGCCCGGTTCCGCGAGGTCGTCAAGGAGATGGGCTCGGGAGACGATCTCCTTTTTCTCATTTACCGTCGGGGCGCTTGGATATATCAGGTGGTGAGGTTGTAGAGAAGGAGGCTTGCCTTGCCTGACCGAAGTTACACAAAGAGCGTTGTCGCCAGCGCTTTTGCGCCGTACGGAACCTCGATTTTTACGGATATGACCATGCTCGCCATCGAGCACGGCGCGGTCAATCTCTCCCAGGGTTTTCCCGATTTCGACGGGCCCCTGGAGATAAGGGAGGCAGCCGCGCGGGCCATTGTCGACGGGCCCAACCAATACTCGCCGACCATCGGTATGCCGTCTTTGAGGCGGGCGGTGGCGGACAAGATGAGTCGGTTCCACAACCTGAGCCTGGATCCCGACCTTGAAGTGACCGCCCTGGCCGGGGCCACGGAGGGGCTCGCGGCCACGTTGCTCGGCCTGGTGGAGCCCGGAGACGAGGTGATCCTGCTCGAACCCAGCTACGATCTCTACCCGGCGATGATCGCCAGGGCGGGAGGTATTCCGGTCTACGTGCCCCTCGAAAGGCCCGGGTTCGGATTGCCCCAAAAGGAACTGACCGAGGCATTTGGACAGAGAACAAAGGCGATCGTCGTCAACAACCCACAGAATCCCTGCGGCAAGGTATTTTCCCGGGACGAGTTGGAGCTGATCTCTTCGTTGTGCGAACAGCACGACGCCTACGCCATAGGCGACGAAGTGTACGAGCACCTGGTCTACGACGGAAGGGAGCACGTGACGCTCCTCGACGTGAGAGGGTTGCGTCAAAGGGCAGTGGTGATCTCCTCCACGGCCAAGACCTTCTCCATGACAGGCTGGAAGGTAGGATACACGACGGCGTGTCCCGAGTTGACCGAGGCCGTTCGCATGGCCCATCAATTCATCACCTACTGCACCCCCGGCGCGTTCCAGGAGGCGATGGCGGCGGCCATCGGAATGGGCGACGATTACTACCGGGGTCTCCTCGAGAGCTACACCGGCAAGCGGGCATGGCTTTGCGGCGCGCTGCGCGACATGGGGTTCGACGTGCTCGAACCCGAGGGAACGTACTACTGCTCCATCGATATCGGCGGCCTCGATTTCGAGGACGATCTCGCCTTCTGCCGATACCTGGCCGCAGAGGTCGGCGTTGCCGCCATACCGTCGTCGTTCTTCTGGAAAGACAGGCGGGGCGGACGCGATCTCGTTCGTTTCTGTTTTTGCAAGAAGGACGAGACCCTCAAGGAGGGAATCCGGAGGCTCGGTAAATGGAGGGGGATTTCGTCTCTTTGAGGACTAGGCGCGGTGAGGATGGTATGATCGTTCCTTAAATGGAGGTGAAAGACTATGGGTAGAATACATTTCTTTTTGGTGATGGCCGCATTCGTGTGCACTGCGGGCTGCTCGGACGGCTCGCCGGGCGGCTTCGACAGTGGGACAACCGACACGGACACGGACACGGACACCGACACGGACACCGACACGGACACTGACACGGATACGGATACAGACACAGACACTGACACCGATACCGACACGGATACCGACACCGGCAGTCCCCCCCTAACGTTTCCCAGGCTGGTAGTGGCGGACACCGGCGGGGTGAAGATCTGGGACAATGTCGACGCCATTGCCGCCGACCAACTCGCCGATGCCGCTCTCGCCGGCCCGAGCCTGGGGCTGGGATTGGCGCTGTACCAGGACCGGTTGTTCGCGGCCGGCGATCCTCCCAACTACCCGATCTATATCTATGACAGTGCCGGCCTGCTCGCCGACGGCAGCCCCAACGACGACTTCATCCCCACGACCGCTTTCAACAGCAACCCGCTCATCGGGGTCTACGAGATGAGCGTGGACCCGTCGGGCAATCTGTGGGTGGACTATGGCTCCATCCGTCTGTTCCTGGACGCGAGCACCCTGGGTAGCACCTCCAGTTCCCAGGCCCAGTTCACTCATGTCTGGGGGCCGCAGATCTACTCCATGGCCTCTGATGTCGCGGGCAACAAGCTTCTGGGTGGGCAGGTCTCGGGCGCCGGGATCATCGTCTGGGACGACCCGGCATCCAAGTCGGGCGAGAACAACGACGAGGATTGGCAGCTTCTGGGCGGGATTAGCCCGGCGTCTATCGCCATTCACGGCGGAAGATTTTACGTCGGGTGCTTCAATCCTCCCTACATAAAGATCTGGAACAGCATCTCCTCGGTTACGGCGGGTGTTCCCGCCGACGCCGACATGGGGGCGGTCGGCTCGAACCTTTCGGCTGTCAGGCACATTTTCCTCACAGACGACATCCTGGTGGTGACCCAGGAGGGCGACGACAAGGTCAACATCTACGAGAATGCGGGCAGCATCACGGGGGATAGGCTTCCCGACTTCGAGATCACCCACGCTTCCATGAACATGCCCCGGCAATCGTACCTGGATGCCGATGACAACCTGTACGTCAGGGACGAGAACGGCATCCTGATCTTCGGCAACGCCACCACCGCCCCGGCGCTCAAGACCGAGCTGGCGATGGATGTTTCCTCGCCCCGGGACTTCCTGCTGATGGAGTAGGCGGGGACACGCCGTCGCCTGCAAGGGCGAACACTCAGGTTCGCCCCTACTTGTCTCCCTTGTGAAAACGATCGTCGGCGATGGTGCGGACGGGCTCAACCTGGTTGTAGGTCTCCAGCAGAGGCGTGCCGTCCAGCATGTCCACGCCTCTTACTGAAACCCGGTTCCCGTCGATCCCCAGCAAACTCACGACGGTGACGCCGATCGGGTTGGGCCGCCTCGGCGATCGGATGGCGAACATGCCGCGATCCTCGTCTTCTGCAAAAAAAAACTACTACCTCATCTCATCCGGCGTCCAACCAATTTTTTTTTGCGAATTTTCACTTTTTTCGCAACTCCTCCCCCAAACGACCGATTAGAGAAGGTGAACGGCTCGAGAAACCCCAAAAGGAGCACGCAATTGACAGATCTGAGGATCACCGTATCAGTGCCCGGAGAACATCCGCGAACCTACCTATTCGGCGATACTCCGGTCCTCATTGGAAGATCTCCCAAGTGCCGGCTCTCCATCTGTCACGAAGCCGTCGGACGAGAGCTCTGCAAGGCGTGGATCGAGGGGGACGGTCGCTCGGTTCGCGTAGAGGAATGTCCCGGCCTCACGAACCCGCTGACCATGGGATCGAACCCGGTTCGAGGAGGTCTGGTGGGGAAACGCCTGGATCTCAAAGTGGGGCCTCTGTCCCTGTCCTTCCAGCCTTCCTCATCCGAAGACAACAACGGGGCGGCCGCTCCTGCAAAAAGCCGCGCACTGCGCCGCATCGCGCCGGCCCTGGCCTTGGTCGCAATCCTCGGTCTGGGCGCCGTCTTCGCCTTCTGGCCCCGTGCGCCTTCCACAACCCGGAGCGTTATCGATCTCCCCGACTCCGTGCCGCTCAACCCCCTTCAATCGAAACCGGGGCGAGTGGCGGAACCGGCGCAGCAGGCGGCTATCCTCTACAGCCGTGCCGTGGAGCTTCTCTCACGCACCGGCGCCGGGCCGCGTGAGAAAGCGATAGCTGCCGGCCTGATGCTCGAGTCCGCCGATCTACTGAAGCTCGACGGCGACTCCATCGAAACTTCGCGGCGACGAAGAGAGGCCGAGAATCTGAAACGCGCGTTGGATCTTTCCTACCGGAAGGAGGTGCTCGCCCTCCATCGCCATCTGGAAAAAAACAACATGAGCGCCGCATCCGCGGTCGCGTCCACGCTGCTCGAATACCTGGGCCCGATCGACGGGCATGCTGTCGAATGGCTGGATCAGTTGGCCTCGTCGGCCCCGGCGGAGAGGACTGCAAATGACCTCTAAACACCTGTGCGCAACCCTGCTGCTGGCCTTGACCGCATCCTGCGGCGGCGCCCCGGCCTCGCAACCGGAGCCTCCATCGACGGATCCCGTGAACCGAGCCGTCCAGATGGCCGAGCTCTACACATCGAAGGGCGATATCCTGACCGCCAGTCGCTACCTCGAAGCGGCGCTCGTGATGGGCGGCGACGAGGTCGCGATCCTTCCGTTGCTCGCGGCCGCTCAGATCCGCTCGGGCCGTCTCCACGCGTCGCTTGGAACGATCGCCCGGCTGAGTGCGATATCACCCGAGCGTCCTGACCTGAACAACCTCCACGAAACAGTAGCGCGGATGATCGGCGTCAGTGGAACCTCCCTGGAGGTGAGCCCATGATTCCGGCCGGAGCCTTCCGTGAATCCATTCCCAGGTTTCTCGCGCCCATCGAGAACCTGCTCGCCGATCCGAGCGTGAGCGAAATCATGATCAACGGCCCGGCGGAAATCTGGATCGAAAGAAACGGGATCCTCGATCTCACATCGCAGCGTTTCGGGGACGGAAACGCCCTTCAGTCCGCCTTGACGAATATCTCCCAGTACATGGGACGTCCCCTGGACGCCCTGCACCCGATCCTGGAGGCCACCCTGCCCGACGGATCCCGCGTGGAGGCCGTGCTCTCGCCCATAGCGAAGGGCGGTCCCATAGTCTCCATAAGAAAGTTCTCCCGATCCACCCTCACGATGGAAAGACTCGTCAAGCTCGACTCTTTGAGCAAGCGGGCGGCCCTCTTTCTCGCCAATGCTGTAGGCGGCAGCCGAAACGTCATCATCTCGGGAGGCACGGGCACGGGCAAGACTTCCCTTTTAGGAGCGTTCTCGTCGTTCGTCGGCGAAAACGAGCGGATGGTGGTCATCGAGGACACCCACGAGATCCAGATCCACAGGCCGCACGTCGTATATCTCGAGTCGCGCTCCGAGGACGAGCGCGGCAAAGGACGCGTCTCCATCCGCGATCTGCTTCGCGCCACCTTGCGATTGAGGCCCGATCGGATCGTCGTCGGAGAAGTTCGAGGGGCCGAAGCCCTCGATATGATTCAGGCGATGACCTCGGGGCACGGCGGCTCGATGACAACCGTTCACGCGAGCTGTTCGGCGGACGCGGTGCGCAGGTTGGAAACGATGGCGCTCATGGCCGATACGGCGTTACCGCTCACCGCACTGCGGGCTCAGATCGCGTCGGCGGCGGATATCATCGTGCAGGCCGAGCGTACGGCGACCGGGAAACGGCAGGTAAGCGCCATCGATGTGGTCAAGGGAATATCCGCCGACGGTGACTACGTCATTCGCAAGCTCTTTGCCCGCGATCGACAGGACCGCCTCGTTGCGGCCAAGCGTGTCCCCAAGAAGGTGTGACCATGGAAGACGCCATTCAGGATCAAGACGCCACGCGCGTGGACAGAGATCTCGACGCGACAGTCATCGGCAAGCCTCTTCGAGGTGAGAAATCCGTCGACTCGGCGAGCGCCGAGTTCATTCCTCCTAACGGAGCTCGCGCGACAGGCGAGATCACGTCCGTCTGGACGGACCGGCCGCGGAGACTTCCAGCCCTGTGGGAGACATCGAGGCAGTGGCTGTCGGCTCGATTCGACCCGAAGCGCCTGGCTCTAATTGGAGTGCTCGCTTCGCTGGCCGCCACTCTCCTGCTCGTCCCGCTTCCCCGGTCGCAGGGCTCACCGCCGATGCAACCCGTCACTGATCGAAAACCGGTCTCGGACAGCGCCCAGTTGCCGCCGTCGATCCGAAAAAACGTGCTCGATCATGAGGCCTCTCGGTCTTCGCCGGTTCCGCTCGAGAAGGTCACCCTTCAAGACGCCGTCGAGGCGCTGATCAGCGGTCGGCTCGACGAAGCCATGGAAAAGTACAGACAGCTACATGGCATTCACCCGGACGATCCCTCCTACGGCCTGGCCGTGGAGCTACTCGAGAGGCGCGCCAAATGATCTCCCGATTGAAATCGATGATCCAGACGGCAGCCATGCTCTTCCTCCTGACAACATGTGCAAACGGCGAGGAAGCCGAGAAACCGACCACCCTCCATGTTTTTGTCTCAAGCGACGACGGAGAACCGCTCGAAGGCGCCGTGGTGGGCGTGGACGGGTCAGAAGCCGGCGTGACCGATGCGAAGGGGCGCGTGAATACGGTCCTTCGCGGGCCCGACGGTCGGCTGGTCGCGATCGACGTTCAATGCCCCGGCGGCTGGACTCCCAAAGAAGGCATCCGACGTGATCTACGACTGCGGCATATGCGGCCGTTGGACGAACCGCGCGGCGACCTTGCGCCGCTGGAATCGCACTTCGAATGTTCGTTTCCCACCAGATCGCATGTGTTGATCGTCCATACCGACGGACGCGCCGATCTACCTGTCATGGTCACAGGTAAGCATGTCGGCACCACCGATTCCCACGGAGTCGCACAGGTCGTCATTGTCGGAACCCCGGGGGACGAGGTGCTCGTGCGTTTGGACACCGGCGATCACCCTCTCTTGCGGCCCGCGTCGCCATCCCGCCGACTGATCCTCCCCGACAAGAGTAGATTTTTGGTCTTCGATCAGGAGTTTGAATCGCGGGAAAAGCGCGTAAAAAAAGGCAGACGCCGCAAGCGCAGCAGCGGCCCGAAGCGCCTTTGACCAAGGTTATATCCCGGCTTCGTCTTTCAAAGAGACGAGGATCTCGAAGAACACGTCGATCATCTCGTCGCCGATGGCGCCCGGGGCGGCGATCACCGTAACGAAATAGCCGTCCGCCAACACCATCGTCACGATGTCGCACTTGGGGCTCGACATCTCCATCATCTTTACGCCACCCATTTCTAACCACCGGGCCTTCGCCTCGGCCATGGACATGATCACGCCGTGATGAGCCGCCGCAAGGCGGGTATTGAAGGGATCGAGGTACGAATAATAGTCAATGGTCTCGCCCTCGGCGTCGTAAAACACCGCCGCCTCGAAACCCGCGCAGGCGATCTCTAGCTGGGACAGGATCTCGCTGAAGATAGACTCAACGCTATCCCTCAACGGTCGCCGTGCCGCGACCTCGCTCATGGAACTCCCGCCTTGAGGTTCTTGTCGTGAATGAACACACCCGCCTCCTTGACCAGCCTGGAGATAAGCTCAGCAGCACGCCTTTGGCGAACACTCGGAAGGATCTCCTCGGCGAGGATCCCTCGGGCCTCCTCGAATGAGATGTCGCTCGCAGGAAGGTCCTCCAACATCATGATCACGTGCCAGCCGAACTTCGTCTCAAACGCGGGCGAGATCTCTCCGGGGCCGCCGATATCATATGCCGCATCTACAAATGCCGCGGCAAACCGATCGTCGTTCCTCTCGAACGGCGGGAGAGACTCCACCTTCACCTTCCACCCGTTTTGTTTCTTCAGAGCCTTCACTTTCGCCTCGAATCCGGCGCCGTTCATTACCCCGGCGGTCGCAACGGCGATCTCCCGCGCCGCCGACCGGGCCTCATCGCTCGCCATTCCTTTTGGACCGGTCAGGACGACGGCGTGGATCACTTTTCTTAAAAGGCCGTGAACGAATCTCTTCTTTTGCTCCAAGTATCTCTTTTGAATCTCATCGAGGTCGACGTCCTCCACGGTCGTCTCCTCGCCCACACGCCGCAGAAGCAGCGCGGCCAGCGCCTTTGTGCGCTCGAACTCCACCTCGTCGGCCTTCCCCCACCCTCGTCGAATCGCCTCTGCCGCGAGAAGTTCGTTGTCTACTAACGCATCCACGGCCTCGCCGGCGGTCGGCTCGCCGCCGTCCATCATGAACCGAGCTTCCTCCATTAATATGGGAACACCGTCAACGAGGGCCACCATCTCCGATCGCGAGGTCATCGATCCAGCCCGCCCCGGCTCGGACGACTCCTCCTGGGCTGTTCCCGCAGTCCCGCAGCCGTGCAAACACAGCAGGATCGCGGCGATAACCGCAGTGAGGAAACGGCGCTGTCCCAGATCTCCGGATCTTTTGAACATCCACATGTTATACATCATTAGGTACGGACTGTAAGTGGAGGGCCGGTCAGCCCTCCCTGCACCGGCACCGCGGGCTTTATGTCCGCGGTACAGAGCCAGGCAAGAGGTATATTAGAAATCGGCTCGCTGACACAGGAGGTAACGATGCGATTGACCGCTTTTTCAGGAGTACTTATTTGCGCTTGTATTGGAGTCCTTGCGATCACCGGTTGCGGTGACGATAACAAGAAGTCGACACCCGACGCCGGAACCGACGCCGGGAGCGACGCCGGGGAAATATCGCCCTTTTGCGAAGATGGTGTGCCTCGGCTGGAATTCACCGATGCTCTGAGCGACAAATCTCTGCGGGCGATGGCCGCCGATTTCACTGTAGCCACGACCGAAGGTGATTGGAGCCTGTCCGAGAACTGGAGTGGTTGCGACAGTTATCTCCTCATTCCGGATCTTCCGAAGCAGAACAACCCCGAATTCGGTTACGACTACTGGGACATGAACGACGACGTGCTGGACCTGTTCGCCAACACCCCTCTCAACGTCCACTACTTTTTCATTTCCACACTGGCCGACGAGACCGATCGTCTGGCCGCCCTCGATAATTTCGGGGTTCTCGTGGACACAGCGACAAGTCTGTTGCCCGCAGAGGATCGGGAGGTGATCGAGGGGCGCGTCCACTATGTGACCGAGCGCGCGACCGAGATCGGCGGTTGGGTCGGGCAGATAATGACCTCTCCGGGATGGGGCGCGGCGGTGGACCGGCTTCAGAAGATCCGCTACATCGGCAGCTACGCCGATCACGCCCATTATGATGCTGCGCTCGCCGCTCAAGACAAGTGGCCCTTCGGCCCGAATGTAGCGATGGCCGCAAACGAGGCCATCTACTACAACTTCGAGGCCGTGAGGGAGGATCGCCTTGACCGGCAGGATGCCACCGTCCTGCAGATGTGGGAGGAAACCGCGGTGTCCGAACTGGATGACGAGGGTCACCACTTCGAAGTGACTTTCCCGGACGCCTCGACCATGGCCGGCTTCGATTCGATGGAATTCGATCTGACCCTGAACTGCGG
>SDBV01006083.1_pt1 | contig 16825 bp, 12 predicted proteins | sample 2277081 | NCBI WGS metagenome assembly SDBV01 (sample SAMN10402039, study PRJNA504765) | marine sediment metagenome | isolation source: marine sediment core GS10_PC15, 223 cmbsf | place: Arctic Ocean: Southern Knipovich Ridge | collected 2010 | reverse complement strand
ACAGACCACCCAGCTTACTTCCGCTCGGCAAAGTTACAAACAGTCTGCTGCTGCTCCGGGCTGTGGAAGGGCCCCGCATCAGCAGCCCGTTCATAACTTTGGGGCTACTATAAGTGGCACACGAGATTCGCCGACACGGTGGGCTGCCGATGGGACCTTGCGCGGGGGCAGCGCGGCGATGCATCCCGCCGAGCCCACGGAGTTGCCCCGAGGTTTTTTCTCGGTCCCCAATTTCTGCTGTAACAGGAGGGCTTCCCGAGGTGTATATGTAGGCGTGGAACCGTCGGCATTCGTCCGAGGTGGCCAGAGCGGTTCATCGGCGCTGCGGAGCAGCGCCGATGGGGTCCAAGGTCGCTGCCCCCACCTGGGAGTGGATTCCTGCGGTTGCTGGCCGTTGGCTGGGGAAAAGGGCAAGAAACTCTTGACTCGGCCGAAGATCCCTTGAGACTAGGGGTATAGTGCCAATGCCCTTCAAGATAGCGCCAACTTGGCGTCAGTACAGTGGCACCGGCGTCTCGCCGGTGTGATAGAAGTCATGGCAACGCTTTTACTTATGTCTCACCGGCGAGACGCCGGTGCCACTCGATCATCCTTGAATTGACATTCGGACCGAATTATCTGCCTTGGGGCCAAAGGAGGAATCTTATGCTTCGAAAACTGTGCAGTCTGCCGTGGGCACACTGGGCGTTGGGCTTGGTCGTGGCAGCTTTGGTGGCCCAGTCTGCCGTGGGCACACTGGCCGCGGCGGCAGCCGAGAAGTTGCCTCCGGCCACTCAGTGGATCCCCCAGGATGCGATTCTGGTGCTGGAGATCTCCCAGCCCAAGGCACTGCTGGATTCGGTGCTCGACCCGAAGACGACCAAGGCGGTCACCGCGCTGCCGGAGTACCAGCGGTTGGCATCTCAACAGTCTTTCGGAGAGTTCATGGGCGTGCTGGGGTATCTGGAGGCCATGGTCGGAGCCCAGTGGAAGACGGTCCTGCGGAAGGTCGTCGGTGGGGGCGTTACCTTGGCGGCAGACGCCCAGGGCACGGTCCGGCTGATCGTCGACGCCGAAGACCCCCAAATGCTGGAGAAACTGCACGAGGTGCTGCTGGCCATTGCCCGCGGCGAGGCCGAGAAACAAGGCCAGCCGGGTCGCGTGGCATCGGCGGAGTACCGGGGCGTGACCGGATGGACCTTCGGCGGCGGGGACGAGGCACACGCGATCGTGGGCAAACGGCTGCTGTTGTCGAACAAGCCCCAAGGACTGAAGGACATGTTGGACCTGCGGGCCAACGCCGGCGGCAAGAGCCTGGCCTCGGTGCCGGCCTATCAGGCCGCCCAGCGGGCCGCAGTTAGCCGTGGGCACACTGGGTCCGATACCTGTGCGACTGCCTTTGTGAACGTGGGGGTGCTCAAGCAGGTTCCGCCGTTGAAGGAGGCCCTGGGGCAGAGTTCCAACCCCTTGGCGGCCCTGTTGTTTACCGGGATCACGGAGTCCCTGCGGCAGTCGAACTGGCTGGCACTGGGGCTTCAAGTGGAGGGAAAGACACTCACCCTGCACGCCGCGGTGGACGGCAAGGCGATCGACCCGACGGGTCCGTCGGCCTTCGCGCTGCCCCGCGAGGTTGGCAAGGGTTCGCTGCCGAACCTGTGGGTCCCGCGCCGGATCGCAGGCCTGAGCTTTTACCGCGACCTGCACGCATTCTACGCCGCCAAGAACGAGTTGTTTCCCGAGCGGACTTCCGAGCTGATCTTTTTCGAGAACATGATGGGGATCTTCTTCAGCGGCCTGGACTTGACCGACGAAGTGCTGGGCCAGACCGAGCCCGAGGTGCGGTTCGTGGTGGCCCAGCAGGAATACGATCCGGCGGTCGGCACGCCGGGGTTGCAGATTCCCGCCTTTGCGGCGATCTTCCGCCTGCGGGATCCCGATCATTTCGTGGAGGTAGTGGAGGAGGCCTGGCAGAAGGTGATCGGCCTGACCAACTTTACGCGCGGCCAGCAAGCGGAGCCCGGCTTGATCATCGATAAGCCCACACACGCCGACACCAAGTTTTCGGTGGCCTACTTCAGACCGCCCGAGGAAGCAGGGGGAAAGCAGATCGATGCGCGATTCAACTACCGGCCCTCGCTGGCGAGCGTGGGCGACTACATAATTCTCAGCTCGACCGACGGCCTGGCCAGGGACTTGATCGACGCCCTGAAGAAAGAGATTGCCGCCGCCGTCAAACCGCTGGTCAGTGTGCCCACGGCAGACTGCGCCCACAGCCTGGTCGAGGTCAACGCCGAGCAGTTGGCTTCCATCCTGAATGCCAACCGCGACAGCCTGGTCCGCCAGAACATGGTCAACGAAGGCAGCACGAAAGAGCAGGCCGAGACGCAGATGGACCTGCTGATAACCGTCGTTAAGCACTTGGGCCAGGCAAAGCTGATTATGACAAACCACCAGGGGCGGCCCCAGGCGACCCTGGAACTGAAGCTGAACCTGCCCTGACGGAGAGGCAATTGAGGATCGAACGAAAAACAACTTCCCGGTTTCGACGATCAACCGTTTAGCTGCCGCCGGCACGGCGGCTTCGTTGGCTTGGGGTGTCGTGCGTCAAGCCGCCGTGCCGGCGGCAGCTAAACGGGCGAAGTTGTTTTTCGGTCGATCCTAACTCCAGCTTGGGAACCAGATAGAAGGGGAGGGGAGAGAGTACGACCGATGTTTACCGACAGCCAAACACAACAATCCTCGGCGGGTACCGCCGCCCGCCCATTCGGTGGGACACGAAGATGCACCACCGATGGGAAGGCCGACCCCCACTGGGCCTGGGCGCCGTACGAACCGGACAGCCGGCGGCCTTGGGACCTCCGCCGGGTGGGGCACCTGTATCGACGGGCGGCTTTTGGGGCCGACTGGGGCCAACTCCAGCAGGCACTGGCCGACGGGCCGCAGCTTGCAGTCGAGAAGCTGCTGCGCGGTGGAGACGATCAGGCGGCTTTCAACCGGGAGTACGATCAGTACGAATCGGCCACCGGTTCGGTAGACACCTTGCGGGCGTGGTGGCTGCGACGGATGATCCAAACGCCGCATCCGTTGCTGGAGAAGATGACCCTCTTCTGGCACGACCATTTCGCCACCAGCAACTTGAAGGTGCAAAACGCCCGGTTGATGCACGACCACGTGCGACTCTTGCGCAACCACGCCCTGGGCAGCTTCGAGCCGCTGTTGCAGGCCGTCTCGCGCGACCCGGCCATGCTGCTGGGGATCGACTGCCAGACCAATCGCAAGGCAAGGCCCAACCAGAACTTCGCCCGGGAGCTGTTCCAGCGCTTTAGCCTGGGGCCGGGTCAGTATGGCCGGGAGGACGTCGGGGAAGCCGCCCGGGCGTTTACCGGATGGTTCGTCCTCCGCAACCGGCTCCGATACATAGCCCGCGAGCACGACCCCGGCGTAAAGAAGATCCTCGGCCGGGAGGGCAATTTCGAGGGCCAAGACGTGGTCCGAATCGTGCTGGCCCAGCAGGCAACTGCACGGCTGCTGGTGAGGAAAATCTACCGCTGGCTGATCTCCGAGACCCACGAACCGGACCACGCACTGATCGAGCCCTTGGCCGAGTCGCTGGCCGAAGGCTACGACGTGTCGAAGCTGGTGGAAACCATGCTCCGTGGCAACCTCTTCTTTTCGCCGGCGGCATATCGCCGCCGGATCAAGGGACCGGTGGAGTTCGCCGTGGGGATAATCAAGGGCCTGGAGCGGGCCGTCTCAACAACTCAATTGGGCCAGGATCTGGCCTCACTGGGCCAGAACCTGTATCATCCGCCCACGGTAAAGGGCTGGCCGGGGGGCCGCCACTGGATCAACCGCTCCACGGTGCTGGGCCGCAGCAACCTGGCCTCCGCGCTGCTGTCCGGCGCGAAGGAGCCCTACGGCGACAAGCTCAATCCGGCGGCGGTCGCCAAGCAGCACGGCCATTCTGCGCCCGAGTCGGCCGGCCGATTCCTGGTTGACTTGTTCCTGCAGGGTGACTTGGAGCCCGAAGTCCGTAAGGTACTGCTGGAGAATACACGGCGGCCCGGCGGCGGCGACTCCTCCGAGTGGCTTCGCCGGTTCACCCACACCGTACTCACGCTGCCCGAGTTTCAGTTGGCGTGACTTGGGAGAGAACCATGTCTCACACTCGACGCGATTTTCTGAAGACCTCACTGGGTGCCTCGACGCTGGTGTCGCTGGGCTCGGCCGTGCCGACGCTGCTGGGCCGCCCGGCCGTGGCCGCGGGGCCGAAAGGCCGTGCCGACGATACGATCCTGGTGGTCGTTCAGCTCGCCGGCGGCAACGACGGGCTGAACACCATAGTGCCCTACGAGGACGATCAGTACGCCCGGAACCGGCCTACCTTGCGGTTGCCCGCCGGCGAGCTGCACAAGATCGACTCGCTGCTGGGATTCCACCCGCAGATGCAGGCGTTCTCGCGGCTCTACAAGGAAGGGCACCTGAGCATTCTGCACGGTGTGGGATATCCCAATCGCAATGGCGACCACGCTGCCGCCATGCACGACTGGCAAACCGCAAAGCCCCACCAGACCAACTGCCAGACCGGCTGGCTGGGCCGGGCAATCGACGAGGTCTGTGGCGGGGGTCAGACGGACGTGCCGGCCGTGTTCTTGGGCCAGATCCCTCGACCGCTGGCACTCAACGCCGAGAAGACGGTGGTCCCCGCCATCCGGTCGCTAGACGAGCTTACGCTCCGGACGATGGGCCCGGCGGCGGGCGGCGTGGACCATCGGCGGCGACTAGCCGAGTTGGCCCGGCTTTCCCGGCCAGCAGAGAAGGACCCCACGTTGGATTTCTTACGCCGCAGCAGCCTGGAGGCCTACGCCGGCAGCCAGCGGCTGCAGCAGACGCAGTCAAGAACCTCCGTCGGGGCTGCCAAATACCCGCCATTTCAGCTCGCCGAGACGTTCAAGATCGTTTCCCGGCTGATCCGGGCGGAACTGGGCATCAGGGTCTTCTACACCGAGCTGGGCGGTACCGGGCCGGGCGGGTTCGACAACCACGCCAATCAGCGTCACAACCACGGGGCGCTGCTGCGCCAGTTGTCCGAGTCGGTGGCGGCCTTTGTGTACGATCTCCAGCGCGACAAGCTGCTTGATCGGGTGCTGCTGATGACCTTCTCGGAATTCGGCCGGACGGTCAAGGAAAACGGCCGCCGCGGCACCGGCCACGGCTCGGCCGCACCCCTGTTCCTGGCCGGCGGAAAGGTCAAAGGGGGCCTGGTAGGAGCGCACCCGAACCTGGCCGAGCTGGAAAACGGCGGGCAGAAGTTTCACACCGACTTCCGCCGGGTCTATGCCACGGTGCTGGAAAGCTGGCTGGGCTTGGACAGCCAAAGCGCCCTGGGCGGGAGATTCCAGCCCCTGGACGTGCTGCGCGTTTAGAGTGTTTCTGACTCGAGCTGCCAGCAAATGACTGTAGAAGGCGACTGGAGTCGCCTCCTACAATGGGCTTTTCCAGCGCCTTGCCGCCCCGCGGCCGGCACGTGGCTCCGGGGACAGCCGGCGGCTACTGGCGGGGTCTATCGAGTCGCTCGGCCGTTTCCAGATCGGCATCGCCCAGGGCTTCGTTACCGCTGGCGTAATGGGCGGCCAGCCTGCTGTAGTAGGCCAGGGAGCGACCGGGGTCGATCTGAATGGCTTCGGTGAAGGCTGCGATGGCCTCCTCCAACTCGCCGCGGACAAAGAACGCATTGCCCCGATTCAGGGCCTCGATGTACTCTTCGGCGTCGGTCGGCAGTGGCTCGAACTGGCTCATGGTTCAGCCGAGAGATACGAGGTAAAAAGGGGGCTCACTGACGTAGTTTACCCGCAGGCTGCGGAAATGGTAGGCGTCCGGTCCCCCTTTTCGGCTCTGCTGTCCCCGGGACAACCGGCATCTCGAGAACCGGCCGGCAATCCCTTGGTCCCCGGGGATTTCAGGTATTGTGCGGAGTCTCGTTGCGAGGTAGGTTTTCTTTAGGTGCGGGCGCTCTCGGCGGGGGGCCGTGCCGGATTGTTGCGGCCTGGCAGTCCACATCCAGCACAACTCTGCCGGGGGGAGCACGGCCGAGAGATGGGTTTTGTGCCAGGGGCGAGATGCGAGGCCAAACCATGGCTGAAAAGAAGTCGACACCGGGCGCCGTGGGGCCCGAGCGGACGGTGACCAGGATAATCGATTCGACTGCCGCCGACGGAGGAAAGCCGCGTCCTTCAGGCTCCGCAGAGACGACGGCACGAGCGAAGGCGCACGTCGCCGATCGCGGCCAGACCGATGAGGCGATTCGAGATCTGCAGGCCAGCTACCAGGATCTCTTCGACTCGGCATATGCCGTGATCTTGATGGTGGACGCGGACGGCAATATACTCGACATCAACCGCCGCGGCGAAGAGCTGTCGGGGTTCAGCCGCCAGGAACTGCTACAGAGCAATGTCCTTCGAGACCTGATTGCCCCGGAGGACCGAGAAACGATGATTGGCGTGCTTGCCAATCTGATTGCCGGGGAGAATCAGGCTTATGAGGTTCGGTGGCGCGCCAAGGACGGCAGAGAGATTGCCTTTGAGGGCCGGTCTTCTCCCCACTTTTCGCGGGACGGCGAGTTCGTATCCACGCAGTGCATCCTGCACGATCTTAGCGAGCGGAGAGAGGCCGAGCAGGCGCTCCGATTGGCGCAGTTCTCGGTCGATCACGCCTCAGACGCAGTTTTCTGGCTGGATCCGGACGCCCGGTTCATCTATGCGAACATCGCGGCCTGCAAGCGTCTCGGTTATTCGCGTGAGGAACTGCTCTCGATGACGGTGCACGATATAGACCCGAATTTTCCGGCAGAAGACTGGCCGGCGCATTGGGAGGAGCTCAAGCGACGAGGCTCGATCACGCTCCTATCCCGGCATCGCGCCAAGGACGGCAGGGTCTTCCCGGTGGAACTTACGGTCAACTACCTGGAATTTGCAGGAAAGCAGTACAATTGTGCTTTCGCTCGGGACATCGCCGAGCGCAAGTGGGCGGAGCAGGAGTTGCAGAAGGCGTACGAGGAGTTGGAGGCACGGGTTCAACAGCGGACGGCCGAACTGGCGCGATCCAATGCCGATCTTCAGCAGTTCGCCTACAGCGCGTCGCACGATTTGCAGGAGCCGCTGCGGATGATGGGCAGCTACCTGCAGGCGCTGGAAGAAGACGCCCGCGACACCCTCAGCGAAAACGCCCGGAACTTTATCCAGCTCTCGCTTGGTGCCGCGCAGCGGATGCAGCAGTTGATCGACGGATTGCTGTCGTATGCGTACGTGGGCACGCGCGCGGAAGAGTTCGAGATGGTCGACTCCAACGAGATTGTGGACCAGGCGATCGAGGACCTCGGCGAGATGATCCGGCAGGATGGGGCGGAGGTGACCCGCGAGAACTTGCCGACCATGACCGCCGATCCCATGCTGGTGGGGCAACTTTTCCAGAACCTGATCGGCAACGCCATCAAGTTTCACGGTCCGCAACGGCCGCGGGTACACGTTTCAGCCCGCACGTCGGGCGATGAACTGGTGTTCTCGGTGCGAGACAACGGCATCGGAATCGAGCCCAAGCACCTCTGGCGAGTCTTTGCGGTTTTCGAGCGCCTTCACCCTGCCGACACGTATTCGGGAACCGGCATCGGACTGGCGATCTGCAAACGAGTCGTCCAGCGCCACAAGGGGCGGATCTGGTGCGACTCGGAGCCCGGCAAGGGAACCACCTTCCACTTCAGCATCCCCCAACAGCGGAGGGATCTATCATGAGCCGGGAGACCGTCGGAAGGCCCATGGAAATCCTCCTCGTGGAGGATAACCTGGAAGACGCCGGGATGACGATCCGGGCGCTGAAGCAGGGCGACTTTCTCTGCCGCGTGAGCCTGGTCAGCGACGGCGAAGAAGCGATGGCGTTTCTCAGCCGGACCGGGATCTTCGCCAGAGTCCCACGTCCCGACTTGATCCTGCTCGACATGCAGTTGCCCAAAAAGGACGGCCGCGAGGTGCTCACGGAGATTCGGGGGGAGGACGAGTTGAAGAACGTTCCGGTCGTCGTGCTGACCGCCTCGCGAGTTCACAAGGCTATTCTCGAAGCCGAGAAGCTGCACGTCGACGGCTTCATGACCAAGCCGGTGAGCTGGGAACAGTTCATCGCAGTGGTCAAGTCGTTGCGCCGCTCTTGGCTGTCCGACGTGATTCTGCCGCAGTTCGACTAGACGTTCGTTTCGTAAGTCCTTGTGCAGTCCGCGACGGGCCGTTTAGCAGCCGCCGGTACGGCGGCTAGCGGTCGGTGCCGCTCTCGGCGTTCTGGCCGACGTGCCGTCGGCCGCTAAACAGTGCGCATAAACTTACAAAACGAACATCTAGACGCCGGTCCCGCACTTCTCGCTTTCCTGTTTCGTTCACCAGGACGGCCCAGAGAAGTATCCGCGCCGGCGATCTCGGTCGAAAGCCACGACTTGCTCTTGTTTGGAAGCCTCCTCGGGATGATGTATACTACCGAAGGACGTTTGCCGCCTGCCAGGGGGAACATCGAACGCGAAGAGGAGCTCCCATATCATGATCCAGCGTTATCAGGACCGCTGCGAAGCGCAGCGCCGGTCAACTCCACCCGAAGATGCTCGCCGGGTGAGTGCCTTGCTGTTGGCCATGGTGTTGCTGGCGGTGTTGTTGGCGGCCGGGCGGGCCTCCGCCGGCGACGAGCTGTTCGCCCCGCGGCACGTGGCCAAACTCAAGAGTGTCACTTCGGCCGCCGTCTCGCCCGACGGCAGGCACGTGGCATACACCCTGGCCGTACAGCGGCATCCCTTGGAAGAAGAGAACGGCCCGGCCCGGGTCGAGCTGCACGTGGCCGACGCCGCGGGAAAATCCCGGCCGTTTGTTTGCGGGAAGGTGAACGTGGGCGGCGTAAGCTGGACGCCCGACGGACGGGCAATAGCCTTTGTGGCCAAGCGGGGAGACGACGAGCACAGCCGGCTGTACACGGTGCCGATCGACGGCGGCGAGGCCCGAGGGGTGATCACGCACGATGCGGACGTCCGCGGCGTGGCCTTCAGCAGCGACGGCCGGCAAGTGGCGTTTCTCGCCTCCGAGCCCATTGCGAAGCAACAGAAAGAGTACCAAGACAAGGGCTTCAACCAGGAAATCTACGAGGAGGACTGGCGGCCCGCGAAGGTCTGGATCGCGGCCGCCGACGGATCGGGAAAGCCGCGGGCCCTGGAGTTGCCGGGCTCGGCATCGGCGGTCCGGTGGAGACCCGGCGGACCGCAACTGGTCGTGGTGCTGGCCCCCACGCCCCTGGTCGACGACGGCTACATGTTCAAGCGCGTGTACGTGGTCGACGCCCAGACGGGCAAGGTGATCGAGCGGATCAACAACCCGGGAAAGCTGGGCCAGGTCGGATGGAGTCCCGACGGAAAGCACCTGGCGATGATCTCGGGAGTGGACATCAACGACCCGTCCGATGGTCGCCTGATGGTCGCCGCCGTGCCGGGAGACGGTAAGCCGCGGGACCTGATGGGAGAGTACCAGGCCCACGTCGGGTCGTTTGCCTGGAAGGATGACCGCACGCTGTTGTGGGTGGCCGCCGAGGGAACCGCCAGCACCGTGGGCACCGTGAACCTCGACGGCCAACAGCAGGTGCTCGTGAAGGCCACCGGCCCGGTGTTGGGCAGGGTGTCGCTCTCGGACGACGGCCTGACGGCCGCGCTGGTGGGCCACAGTCCCACGCATCCGCCGGAGGTGTTTCTGCTGGGCAAAGCAGACGCGACGGCCCGGCGGCTTACACAGAGCAACCCCTGGCTCGACCAGATGCGGTTTGCCCGGCAAGAGGCCGTTGGCTTCAAGGCCCGCGACGGCCTTCAGTTGGAGGGGATCCTGGTCTATCCGCTGAATTACGAGAAGGGGCGCCGCTATCCGCTGATCATGTTGGTCCATGGCGGGCCCGAATCGCACGTGAGCCACGGCTGGGTGACCGGCTACAACAGGCCCGGCCAGGTGGGGGCGGCACGGGGGTTCGCCGTGTTTTATCCCAACTACCGCGGCAGCACCGGCCGCGGCGTGGAATTCTCCAAGCTGGGCCAGGCCGACGCCGCCGGCAAGGAGTTCGACGACCTGGTCGACGGTGTAGATCACCTGGTCGCCCAGGGGCTGGTCGACAAGGACAAGGTGGGCATCACCGGCGGCTCCTACGGCGGCTATGCCTCGGCCTGGGGCGCCACCTACTATTCCGACCGCTACGCGGCCAGCGTGATGTTCGTGGGCATCAGCGACAACGTCTCGAAGCTGGGCACCACCGACATCCCCGAAGAGATGTTCCTGGTGCACCATCGCAAGCGGCTCTGGGAGGATTGGGACTATTTCCTCAAGAGCAGTCCCATCCGTTACGTCGAGCGAAATCGCACGCCCACGCTGATCCTGCACGGCAAGAGCGACCCGCGGGTCCATCCCTCGCAGTCGATGGAGCTGTACCGCCATCTAAAGACACTCGACCAGGCGCCGGTCCGCCTGGTATTCTACCCGGGCGAAGGCCACGGCAACCGCCGGGCGGCGGCCCGGTTCGATTACAACGTGCGGATGCTCCGCTGGATGGAACACTACCTGCAAGGCCCCGGGGGCGAGGCGCCGGATATGACTATTGACTACGCCAAAGAGTTTGGTCAGCAGTAGGGAAGGTGCGGCAGGTAGATGCGGCCCCGAGCGCGTTTGGCCGGCGGGCTTGCCCGCCGTGGAATCCGTCGATGATTCCCGGCAATTGCACGGCGGGCAAGCCCGCCGGCCAAATGTAGATGCCACACGACCCGGCGCAGCAGTACTCCCGCGTCCGGCACAATTACGGGCCGGACCGGAGGCGACGATAGTAATCACTTTCTCTTACGAAGAGCATACACCAGAAGACCAACAGCACCCATGCTCAATAGGACGAGCGTGGAAGGTTCGGGGACAGAGAATCCCCCTGTGAAATCGGCACTGGCCGAGAATTCAACATCCAGGCCGTAAAAAACGCCACTGCCCTGGAGCAGCCGGAGCGGGAGTTCTTCGCCAATTAGGCCGCCCCAACCGGTTGGATCCCACGACATCGTTGTTTCGGTGAAATCTTCCAGCTCAATCAAACTGACTCCTCGGTCCTTGTTGGTGTCTGCCCGGGAGAATCCATCGGGCCCTTTATTCAAACCCTGAATCAAAGCGTTCGTGAAAATGCCGGTACCATCCCCTGCCGAAAAAGTGAAGTACCCTTCGTTGGATCCCGCAAGAACCGCGATGTTAGGAATCCCGCTTGCAAAACCCAGATCTGGGCCAAACCCCCCAGAACGACAGGCGTCGAAGATAACGATTTTCTTCACGTCATCCAGTCGTTCGTCAGCCAGCAAAGCATGAAGTTCATCATCGTACAAACGATCCACGTCAGTTCCGATTGGTCCTGCCGCCTCTGACATCAAGACGTACTCATTGCCCGACCGCCACTCACCGTCTCCTTCCAAGTAGGGTTTCCGGGGATCGGTGCTCGTCCAAAAATCGGGTTCGCTTCCCACTTCTTTGGAATCCCCGTGACTAGCGAGAGACAAAATCAATGTATCCCCTACAGCCACATCTTGGACAACTTCCTCAAAACTGCTTCTGAAGTTACCCAAGTTCTGCCCAGGCGGTGCATCCCAATTGTAATCGCGAACGACAGGCTCCTTAACGAAGCCCGACAATCGTGATTTCAGGGCGCTTGCGAGGTGCTTTGCATCCTCACCACCGAGAAGGTTATCGGCAGGCCAATTCACGCCTACGGCCAAGACGTGCGTGGTGGGTCCGACGACCTCCTCGTATTCAACCAAGTACCCGATGATTGGGTCGGCATTGGTGGGGACCCTAGTGCTATCTGCCCACTCGCCTGGATTTATCCTGCCGAACTTCCTGCCAACGTTGTATGAAGCATAGTCTTCGGTCGCCTGGCGGTCGTTAGGTTCCACGCCGCCCCAGTTCGCATAATTGAACGGCGGCGTTGGGTTTTTCCCGTTTGCGAACTGGCCCCCTGTGTCAGGGCCAGCCGCCCACCGCCAAACGCCGTCGTCGTTTGGCTCATGCCCGCCGATCCATGCTAACTGTGAAGATTGTCCGGTGTTGAAATTCACATTGATGAAAACATTTTCGGCTGCTGAGGTGATCGTCGCCAAGTGTCCGGGTAGGCCCTCGAATGTCATCGTCTCGGCAGCCGAGATCGCGTCTGGCCAGGAAATACGCCAAGCGGGGATCAAGTCGTAGTAATGTTCGTTGTCTGCCCATTGGATTGGCGCCGCCCAAACTTGTCCCGCCGTTGCCAGCACCAACGCCGACCCCACCACACGCACAATCGACCACCTCATTGGTTCTTCCCTCCAAAGATGCGGGACGCCCCATCACGCCTAGGATCTAAGCTACGCCTCCCAGTTTACTGGTTCCCACCGTGTTGTCAAATTTCAAGCGGTCCTTGGGGCATGAATTCTGCAGAGCCGTTCGATATCCCCTCTGATCCGCGCGGCCGACATGCTGCCCACGAGGTTATGTCGCCCTTTCAGGGCTGACCTTCCCGGAACGTCCCGCCACCCAGGGCGTTGCCCTGGGCTATCGTATTTGAGCCCTTCGGGCTCGGAGATGTCGGGAAACAGCGCGTTGTACCCACGGGCCACTGATCAGGCCGCTTCCGCCGCCCAGCTTGACGTTCCGCGGCGAAAGCGCACAATAGGTGCTTTTGGGGCCGTAGTGGGGAACGTTTAAGGGGTTTCGGACGGTGCTGCCTGCCCTGGGTCAGCCGTGGCCGCGGGCCGCATTGAAGCGTGCTCCGTCAACTTCAGCAAGGGTATCCAACCGTGGCCAAGTTTGCCGTAATCCTGCCCGCCGCCGGCCGCAGCAGGCGGTTCAAGGACAAGGCCTACAAGAAGCCCTACGCACCGTTGGGGGGCCGGGCCGTCTGGCTGCACTCTGCCGATCGGTTCCTGGGCCGCGACGACGTGGTGCAACTAATCCTGGTGATCTCGCCGGAGGACCGAGACGATTTCAACTTCAAGTTCTCCTCCAACATCGCCATCCTGGGTATCGAGGTGGTCGACGGCGGGGCCGAGCGGGCCGACTCCGTCAGCGCCGCCCTTCAGCGGATCAAGCCCGAGGCCGATTTCATCTGTGTGCACGATGCCGCCCGCCCCTGCCTGGCCAACGCCTGGATCGACCAGATCTTTCAGGCCGCCGAAAAGACCGGGGCCGCGATCTTCGCCGTCCCGGTAACCGGCACGCTGAAACGGGCGGGAACCGATCTGAAGATCCAAGAGACCGTCGACCGAACGGGACTCTGGGAAGCCCAGACCCCTCAGGTCTTCCGCCGCGAGCTGCTGCTCGAGGCCGACGCCAGGCGAGAAGGTTTCGCGGCCACCGACGAGGCCCAGCTCGTCGAGCGGATCGGACACCCCGTGACCATCCTCCGCGGCTCGCCCATGAACCTCAAAATCACCACCAAGGAAGACCAGCGCCTGGTCGAGCAGGCGCTGAAGGCGCTGCCCAAGCCGAAGCTCCGGGGACCCTTGCATCCGTTCGCCGGGGATGACATGTGGCGATAAAGCCTAGCGCGGCATAGCCGCAACCAAAGAAAAAGAGGGAACCACAGAGGGCTCAGAGAACACAGAGAGGATTTGCTTGTTGTCCGTACTCTCTGTGTTCTCCGTGTTCTCTGTGGTAGTCCTAATGCCTTCTACTAGAGGAACTTAACGCAACCGTCACTCGAGAACTTTGTCAAAAACTTAACGATGTTTGAGGTTAGTAGCGCAGGGGATGAGGAACTGCCGCTGGGCGATTTGCGGCCGGCGCAGCCCGGCGTTGACTCCCAGAAAGAAACCATGCCCGATATCATCGCCGAACTTTCCTGGCGCAAACTCATCAACCAGACCACCGACCAGCAGCACATGCCGGGTTGGCTCGGCGAAAAGCCGCGCACCCTCTACGCCGGCTTCGACCCCACGGCCGACAGCCTCCACGTGGGGCACCTGGTGCAGGTGATGGTCCTGCGCCGGTTCCAGCAGGCCGGGCACCGGCCGATCGCGCTGGTGGGTGGGGCCACCGGCATGATCGGCGATCCCAGCGGAAAGAGTGAAGAGCGCAACCTGCTGTCGGTCGAGGTCCTGCGCCAGAACGTCGACGCCATGCAGATGCAACTGCGCCGCTTCCTCGACTTCGACTGCGGCCAAGGCTCCGCCTTGCTGGTGAACAACCTCGACTGGATGGCCCGGTTCGGCTACCTCGAGTTCCTCCGCGACGTGGGAAAGCACTTTCCCGTGGGCGCGATGCTCACCAAGGACTCGGTCAAGAGCCGGCTTCAGCGGACCGACGCCGGGCTGAGCTACACCGAGTTCAGCTACATGCTCCTGCAGGCCTACGATTTCGTCTACCTCAACGAACATTACGGCTGCGAGTTGCAGATCGGCGGCAGCGACCAGTGGGGGAACATCACCGCAGGGATCGACCTGGCACGCCGCCTTCGCGGCGTACAACTCTACGGCGTCACCTGTCCGTTGTTAACCAAGAGCGACGGCACCAAGATGGGCAAGACCGAGTCGGGCACGCTCTGGCTTGCACCCCAGAGAACCAGCCCATATCACTTCTACCAGTACTGGATCAACCTCGACGATGCCGACCTGCACACCTGCCTGCGTTTCTTCAGCGACCTGGACCAAGAGGGAATCGAGTCCCTGCTGAGAGAGCACCGGTCCGACCCGGGCCGGCGGGCCGGCCAGCGCCGCCTGGCCGCCGAGTTGACCCGGCTGGTCCACGGCCCCGACGGCCTGGCCATCGCCGAGCGCGCCACCGAGATCTTTTTCGGGGCCGAGATCAGCCGGCTCTCCGACGCCCAACTAGCGGGGATCTTCGCCGACGTGCCCAGCCAGCGCTTGCCACGCGACCGCCTGGCGGGCGAGGGCCTCTCGGTCATCGACGCGATATTCGAGGCCGGACTGGCCGGCAGCAAGGGCGAAGCCCGGCGAATCATCACCCAAGGCGGGGCCTACGTGAACAACCGCAGGGTGGAGGGGATCGAGACGCGGCTGGGCTCGGCCGACCTGGCCAGCGAGTCGACAATGGTGTTACGCAGCGGCAAGAAGCGCTACGCCCTGTTGCGCTTTGGCTAACGCCCTGTCGGCCCTGGTTTGTCACGTTGGATGCCATGGGCGGCTTGTCAGCCCTGGCGGGTACAGGAGGAGGCAAGCTGCCGCTGCCACCCGTCAATTCAGCTTTGACGGAGCACCACGTATCTGAGAATGGGTGTCCCTTCTGCTGCAATTCAGCCCTGTCGCATGGCCCCCGGGCGTAAAACACCCATTGACCCGCCCGCCGAACCCCTCTACCATTCCCACCGGCGGCTTAATCCACCGTTGGGGGGGGGTAAAAGTGTCCTTCCACTCCACACACGGTGAACTCGTGCGGAAGAAGCTTCGCATCGCTGCGGTGATCGGTTGCGGCCTGCTGCTGCTGATTGCCGTGGGGCTGGGCGGGCTGTATTGGGCATTGAAGCATCAGCCCGACTTCTACCGCCAGGCCATCCGCCGCGACCGCCCCAGTCAAAAACAGGCCAGCGACCAGATGCTCCAGCAGGCCGCCGCCCTGCGCAACGACATCCAGAAAGAGGGCCGCTGGAGGGCACTCTTCACGGCCCAACAGATCAACGGCTGGCTGGCCGTGGATTTCGTCGACAACTTCCCCGACGCGCTGCCAGACTCTTTTCGCGACCCCCGGGTGGGGATTCGCCCGCGAGAGATGACCCTGGCATGCCGCCAGCAGCGCGGCGGCGTTGAGACCACGGTCACCTTGACCATCGAGCCTTATCTGCCGGAGCCGAACCGGCTGGCGCTGCGGATTCGCAGTGCCCGGGCCGGGTTGCTGCCGATGCCGTTGACCCCCGTTCTGGATGCCATCTCCGCAGCCGCCGCAGAGACGGGATTGCGTCTCGATTGGCAACGGGCCCACGGCGACCCGGTGGCCCTGATCTCAATTCCCCCGCTGTCCGACCAGGACGGCAAGCTGGTCGAAATCGATACGCTCACTCTGGACAACGGGGAAATCTACGTCGCCGGAACGACCCGGCAACCTGAGATCGAGGGCACGCCCCCCGAAACGGACTGACACTACGCCCGGGATTGCCCTGCGGCAAATGAGAACCGCCAACGTTCGGGCTGCTCCGGCAGTCGGCTCAGCGTCGCCCGCCCGTTGAGCTTCCCGCCCGACAGCTCGATTACCAACTCCAGGTCGCTTTGACGATCGATATGGCAGGTCCCCCGGTCCCAGCGGGCGACCGAGCCGCGACCGCCGGAGACCGGTCCTTCGTAGTCCAGATAGGTCAGGCGATGGTCGGCCAGCGCCTGGCACGTCATCTCCACGCCCGATTCCGGCGCCTGCGGCAAGGCCCAGGTCTTTGCCACGGGCCCCATCTCCAGCAGGAAGTCCCAATGAACGCCCCCGGGGCTGTCGTGACACAGAATGGCGAAACGCGACATGGCGGCGGCCGGGGGACGGGAGACAGGGGTTATGAAGAAATCAAGTCGGCGACGTCAACTTCCGCCTGCGGCGGGCAGCACAAGGGGTCGGGGCAAATCATTCGTACAACCGGTCAGCGATGATCCGGCGACGGTCCTGCACGACACCATTTTGGCCGCGCAACCTGCTGACCGCAACCTCTTGGGACTTCGTCCCACCGGTTCAAGAACCTTAGGTTTGCCCACATCTAGTTTGGATAATCTGGAGCGAAAGGGTATTTCAATCTGCGGTGGTAGGGGAATAGGCGTATCCGCTAGCAGTCCGACGCTAGCAGGTCCCTAATTCGTCACGGC
>SDBV01006082.1_pt1 | contig 16827 bp, 14 predicted proteins | sample 2277081 | NCBI WGS metagenome assembly SDBV01 (sample SAMN10402039, study PRJNA504765) | marine sediment metagenome | isolation source: marine sediment core GS10_PC15, 223 cmbsf | place: Arctic Ocean: Southern Knipovich Ridge | collected 2010 | reverse complement strand
GACGAAACCATCTCGCGACTCAGGGCCGCCCTCAATATGGCAAAGACAAACAGGGAGTATTCCGCCATCCTCACCAATTTGAACACCTCTAAAGCGGACAACTCGAAGATCGAAAGCCAAGCGCTTGATCTGATGAAAAACATCGAAACCGACCAGGCTTCCTCCGCCGAGGTCCAGTCGCAAATTGATGAACACAAGATCAAGCTCGACTTGTTGAGAAAAGACAGCGAGGTCAAGGCCGTCGAATACGAGGCCGAAATCGCCGAGATCCAGGTCGAATGGGACGCCGCCGCTGAGAACGTACCCGCAGAAGTCCTGCACATCTTCAAACGAGTCGCCGAAACCTACGACGGAGAAGCTCTCGCGGCCGCGGGAAAACAGAACGAAAAAGTCGAGGCCTTCAGTTGCGGCGGATGCTTCATGGGAATTCCCGCGGAAATCATCAACCGCCTCATGACCAGGGATGAGATTATCCGATGTTCAAACTGCACGCGCATACTGATCCTGAAGGAGTCGCAAGAGTAGGATTCACGTCGCCGGCGGAGCGTGGAGTCATTCGAAATTTCGGAGAATCTGATTGTGCAGCGGCATATTGTTATTCATACCGACGGCGGAAGCAGGGGCAATCCCGGTCCGGCGGCGGCGGCGTATATACTCTCCGAACCGGGCGGCAAGACTATCGAGAGCAAAGGATTCCTGCTCGGAAAGACTACCAATAATGTCGCTGAATACGCCGGCTTGCTCAGAGCACTCAACGCGGCAAAACAACGGCAGGCAAAAACCATCTGCGCCTACACCGACAGTGAACTGATGGCCCGTCAGATCAACGGGCAATACAAAGTCAAAAGTCCCAACCTCCGCCAACTCTATGCCGATTGTATGCAGTTGCTGAACAGCTTCGACAAATGGAAGGTCGCGCACATCAGCAGGGACAAGAACAGCCGCGCCGACAAACTCGCCAATCGCGCCTTGGATGCCCGGCGTGATATCAACGGTGCAGGCGCCCCTGCGGGGGTTTGCGCCAAACCCGCCGGAAAGAGAGTCCGCCTCGGAATACTGCTCAGCGGCGGGGGGACAACGTTGGTCAATATCGGCGAGCAGATCCAGGCCGGTCGGCTCAACGCCGAGATTGCCGTTGTCATCAGTTCGCGGTCCCGGGTCAAGGGTGTAGAGCGAGCGAGGGGTATCGGGCTGGAACCGGTGATCATACGAAAGAAGGACCATCCCGATATCGAGGAGTTTACACAGCGTATCAAGGAGACGCTGGATGAGGCAAAGGTCGATCTGGTCATTCAGGCCGGGTGGCTGTGTCTGTGGCTGATACCGCCGGAATATGAAAACCGCGTTATGAACATCCACCCGGCCCTGCTGCCCAGCTTCGGCGGACAGGGCATGTGGGGGCATCACGTGCACGAGGCGGTCCTCGCCGCCGGCTGCAAAATCAGCGGCTGCACCGTCCATTTCTGCACGAATGAATACGACAAGGGCCCCATCATCGTGCAGCGCTCGTGTGCAGTCGAGCCCGATGACGACGCCGATTCGCTTGCCGGGCGTGTCTTCCAAGAGGAGTGTATCGCCTACCCCGAGGCAATAAGGCTCTTTGCCGAAGAGAGAATAGCCGTCCAGGGTCGAATCGCGAAGATCAAGCCGGCTCGCTGAGGCGGCAAAGACTCCCATCGCCACCATGTCAACCAGATTAAGAAATCAAACCCAAATGCAATGTCGCATAGACCAAACAAAAGCGAATATGGCTTCACGAACTCTTTTTCCGTGTCTTCTGTGCCTTCTGGATTCTGGCCCATTTATCGCGGAGGCTTACTGTCCGGTTAAAGATCAATCTACCCTGTTTTTCTGTGTCGGGATCCACGCAGAAATAGCCCAACCGTTCAAACTGAACGCGGGTGAGCGGTTTTGCATCGGCCAATGATGGTTCGACGCGGCAATTGGCGAGCATCTCCAATGAATGTGAGTTCAGATTTGCGAAGAAATCCTTGCCTTCTTCGGTTTCGTCGGGGTTTTCTTTTGTGAACAGGTTGTCATACAGTCTTACCTCAGCGCAGACTGATTTTTCGGCACAGACCCAGTGCAGGGTCGATTTTACCTTTCGGCCGTCGGGTGAGTCGCCGCCTTTTGTTGCCGGGTCGTACGTACAGCGGACTTCGACGATGTTGCCCTGGTCGTCCTTCACTACGTCAGTGCAGGTGACAAAATAGGCATAACGCAGACGCACCTCTCGGCCCGGTGCGAGGCGGTAGAATTTTTTCGGCGGCTCTTCCAGAAAATCGTCCTGCTCGATATAGAGTTCGCGCGAGAAGGGGACCTTGCGGGTTCCTGCGCCGGCGTCTTCGGGGTTGTTGATTGCGTCGAGTTCTTCGACTTGCCCTTCGGGGTAGTTGGTGATTACGATCTTCAGTGGTTTCAGCACCGCCATGACTCGGGCGGAGTGCTTGTTGAGGTCCTCGCGGAGACAGTGCTCCAGCAGCGCGATTTCGACGGTGCTGTTGAATTTGTTTATGCCGATTCGCTTGCAGAAGTTGCGAATCGCCGCCGGCGAATATCCGCGCCGTCTCAGCCCGCAGATAGTGGGCATTCGCGGATCGTCCCAGCCGCCAACCAGCCCGTCGGCGACCAGTCGCATCAGTTTGCGCTTGCTCATCACCGTATACGTCAGATTCAGCCTGGCAAATTCGATCTGCTGCGGATGGTGAACGCCCAACTGATCGAGAAACCAGTCATACAGCGGCCGGTGGTTCTCAAATTCCAGCGTGCAGATCGAATGCGTGATGCCCTCGATCGAATCCTCCAGCCCGTGGGCCCAGTCGTACATCGGATAGACGCACCATTTGTCGCCTGTTCGGTGATGCGATTCGTGCAGGATGCGGTACATTACCGGATCGCGCATGTTGAGGTTGGGATCGCGCATATCGATTTTGGCGCGCAGCGTGCGCGAACCGTCGGGGAATTCGCCGTTCTTCATACGCTCGAAGAGGTCGAGGTTCTCCTCGATGGCTCGGTTGCGATAGGGGCTGTCTTTGCCCGGCGCGGTGAGTGTGCCGCGGTATTGGCGCGTTTCTTCCGCCGTCAGGTCGCAGACATAAGCATAGCCTGCCTTGATGAACTGGACGGCGTAGGCATACATCTGCCCAAAGTAGTCCGAGCCGAAATACAGCCGGTCGGCCCAGTCCCAGCCCAACCACTTGACATCGGCGATGATGGAATCGACAAATTCCTGCTCTTCCTTGCAGGGGTTGGTGTCGTCGAAACGCAGATTACACTTGCCGCCGGGGTTTTCCGCGGCAATGCCAAAGTTGAGGCATATACTCTTGGCGTGACCGATGTGCAGATAGCCGTTGGGCTCCGGCGGAAAACGCGTGTTCACACGCCCGCCCCACTTGCCGCTTGCGTTATCCTCTGCAACAATCGTCCGCACAAAATCCAGCCGCTCGGCCGATTCGGGCCCGCCGCCGCCATGGCGTTCAAGGCCTTTGCCCGGATTGTCAGGATCTGGCCCACTTGATTTCATTAAGCTACCTCAGTCAAAAAAGCAACGCTCATTCCATACGGGTCATAGACCCAGCCCAAGAGAGGCTCGTACCGCGTCCCTGACTTTGCGACCCATTCACCTGTCAAGGGCTTCATAAAGAACCATTCCTTTCTCTGTTATTTCCCTGATGAAGCAATCACCCATTGCCAGCCTTTGCTGCAATTGCTCTGGGGTCCTGACCAGCAGGTCAAGAGGAAACGGCGGGTGAACACGCCGGCGAATCTCGGTCGCAGTGCGCCAGGATTTGCCTTCGTGTTTCATAACAATCAACAGGTCAACATCGGAGTCTTTTGTCGCCCGGCCATGCGCATGCGACCCGAACAGCAGAATCCGATCAGGATGAAACTCGTCTGCAACCCGACGGCTGAAATCCTCTATTTCTTTTAGTGTCGCCATATGCGTAAGATAATCCAGATTCAGGACCTTTGCAACTGAAAAAAAGCCCAAACGTTCTCGCGGGTGTACGAAAACTTTGTGGCAGTTCGGAATGTGGCAATTTAGCACAAGGGACTTCAAGATAAAAGCTGATTCTTTGCCTGCGAGCCGGACTTTTAGGATTTGATATGAATGAGTTCTTGTATCTGCGGAGTGGTGTGATTACAATATCTATTGGCGAGGTGCTGTTTGCCTTTTGTATTCCTGGGAGGGCGGCGGGTCTGGAGCATTAAGTGCGTTTTTTTGTAAGGGCGGGACGGTCTAACTGTAACATTTACGATTTTTTGTGAGGAAGAAATGGTAATTCTATTCAGGGGTATTGCGGTTTGTTTTTTTTCTGCTGTTTTGTCGATAGTGGGGATTTCAGGTTCTGCTGTGCTGGTTGTGCCCGACGATTTTGCAACGATTCAAGGGGCGATAGATGCATCTGATTCGGGGGATACGATAAGTGTGAAATCGGGCGATTACAGAGAGGCATTGAAGTTCAAGAGCGGTGTTCGACTTATAGGGGAAGGGATGGACAAAGTTCGCATAATTAGCGATGTTTCGGTTCTGGATGAATCGGTTATATCCTTTGTCTCGTGCAAGGGAGCTTACGTCGAGGGTGTTACGTTCGAGCAGAGAGGGGCGGGTGAGACATTGAAGCCTGCTGTTTACATAAACAGTGGTGACGTAGAGATGGTGGATTGTTCGGTGAGGAATGCGTTATTTCACGGGATATATATCGGGGCTGCCAGGAGTAGGGTAACTATTACGAGGTGCTCTGTAAGCGGCAGCGGCAAGGACGGAATTCTCGCGACGCCGGGGCGGGGCACGGTGGTGATTACGGATTGCTCGGTAACGGAGAATGGCCGCCGTGGTATGGGATTCCAGCGAATGTGCCGTGGCGTGGTGAAATCTTGTGAGATCAAAGGCAATTCCACGGGGGTCTTATTTAGCGGGGATTGCGATGTTCAGGTCGAGAATTGCAGCATCGAAGGCAACAAGACAGGTGTTCATGTTCAGGCAGGAGCCAAAGTGAATATCATCGAAAGCATTATAAGCAATAACGCTGGGGACGCAGTATATTTGACGTCTGACAAGACGGATGTGACAATCAGCGGCAACAGGATAATCTCGAACCGCGGGTACGGTATCATCTCTTATGGCGTACATGTGGTGGTATTGGAGAATGTTATCGAAGGGAACAAGTATTACGGGATTTCTTTTTTAAAGGCGACGCGAGGTGAAATTTCGGGTAACAAGGTTTTTGGCAACGGCAAGGGGGGAGCGGTTATTTATCAGTCGTCGGTCGCCGAAGTGCGGGACAACGAGTTCGGGGCAAACCAGGGGCACGGTCTTTTTATGAGCGGCGATTCGGAGGGCACAGCGGGCAAGAACAAGTGCCAAGGCAACAGCGGCAACGGGATTCATATAAGCAGCCAGGCGGCGGGTTGGAATGTTTTCGAGAACATTTGTGCGGAGAACAAGGGCAACGGCATCTGCGTCAGAGGCGAGGCGGTTTGTCCGGTACTGGACAAGAACGTATGCCGGGGCAACATGGGCAGCGGGATATGTTTGTGTTTGGCGTCGGCAGCTACTTTGAAAGGCAACAGGTGCATTGAGAACAAGTCCTACGGCTTGAAAGTCGATGTCCTGGCGAGTGCGGTGCAGGAAGAGAATACGTATCAAGGGAATTTAGTCGGAGAGGTATATTTCGAAGAGGGACAGGTGGGACGTATTCGTGATTTGCTGATCGCGGGCAAATTCGAAGAACTCGAGAAGATCGTCGAGCAGTTGAGGGGTGAAAAGAGCAAGACGTCGGAAGGTCGGTCGAGATTAAGTATATTTTACGGGCGTCTCGGAAACGGATGGGGGACTCCAGGTCATGATCGGTTCAAATGGTTTTGCGGGGTATTGGAGAAGTGGCTGGAGAAGTATCCGGAATCGTTGACGGCACATAATCTTAAGTTGAACAATATTAATCGTTCGGCGTGGAAGGCGCGGGGCAAAGGTTACTGGAAAGATGTTCCCCCGGAGGGTCGCAAAGCTTACCAGGCCGAGTTGGAAAAGGGCTGGACGGTTGTCGAGAATTTGATGGCGTTGCCCGGTCAGGACGGAGAAGCTTATGCATATGCAATTATGATGGCGGTTGAGCTTGGGAAGTCTTCTGAGATAGTGGAGGATTTTTTTGTCAGAGGGGTTTCGATTGCGCCGGACTATCACAAAATATATTCATTTCGTTCTCGTTATCTGGTCGAACGTTGGGGAGGCAAGCATGGCGAACTTGAAGCATTTATGGATAAGGCGTACGAGTTGACGAAGGATTCGGAGGGGGCTTCGATCTACGCAAGGATTGCGACATTTCAGATAGCCCAATATGGTGTGTCGGAATTAGCGACACACGGGATTGCTTACGTTAAGCTAAGGAGCGGTTTTTCGGATGTGCTGGATCGGTACCCGGATTCGAGACGTTTTCAGAATGCCTGCTGTCTGGTTGCAGTCTCTTACAAAGATCGGGAACTCGCCAGGAAGATGTTCGGGAAGATCGGTGATGCGTGGATGTCAAAGTTGTGGAAGAGCAGCAGCCGGTTTCATGCTGCGAAAAAATGGGCGTATAACCTTAAGAATACTTAGTTTTTGGCGGTATATAGTCACAATCCTGCTTTTTCCGCGGATATGGTGTGATCCGGGTTAAAATGGGTATCTGTGCTTGACATAACGGTAGGTGTGGCTTATTTTGCTGGTTCTTTATGTATTCGTGGGCTTGAGAGGTTTTTAATGATCGTTACTCGTTTTGCACCATCGCCGACGGGATATCTGCATGTTGGGGGGGCTCGGACGGCTCTGTTCAACTGGCTTTATGCGCGTCGGCTGGGCGGCAAATTTATTCTTCGCATCGAAGATACGGACCTGAAGCGGAATACGCCCACGGCGATGCAGCAGGTGATTGCCGATTTGCGGTGGCTGGGTATCGACTGGGATGAAGGACCCGAGATCGGCGGGCCCAACGAGCCTTATCTGCAGTCGCAGCGGCGGGATATTTACGATAAGTATTTGCAGCAACTTCTCGATGAGCAAAAGGCCTACTACTGCTTTGACACACCCGAAGAACTGGCGGCTATGCGGGACAAAGCTGCCGCCGAGAAAAAGGGCTTTACGTATCGCCGGCCGGCGGTTTTTCCGACTGCCGAAGATGCTGAAAAAGCCCGCAGCCAGGGTCGGCCCGTGACGGTTCGGTTTGCGGTCGCCCAGGATGCCGAGATCGTGATAGATGATGAGGTTCGAGGCAGCGTCAAATTCGGGCCCGGCGAGATCGGTGATTTCATTATTCAAAAATCCGACGGTTTCCCCACGTATCACTTTGCCGTCGTCGTTGACGATGAGTTGATGGGCGTAACGCACGTTATCCGCGGGCAGGAACATCTCATGAATACGCCGGGTCATCAGGCACTTCAGAAGGCGCTTGCGTTTCGGATTCCTGTTTATGCCCACATGTCGGTTACGATAAGCGATACGGGCGGCAAACTTTCCAAACGCGAACGTCCGAAGATGCTGCGGAAAGCGATTAAGGCAGCCGAAGATATCGACACTGAGAAGTTAGCCCAGGCGGGTGGTATTACAATCGAAGACTTCAACCGCTTTGTTACCGGCAAAGGCATGCCCGACATGCCGTGCATCGATGCGATGGCAAAGTACCTGGGCGTGCACCTTCCCGAAATCAATGTCGTGGATTTCTATAAAAGCGGCTACCTGCCGGAGACGATGGTCAATTTTCTGGCTCTCCTTGGCTGGAATCCGGGCGATGACCGCGAGATCATGCGGGTCGATGAAATCATCGACACGTTTGACATTTCGCGAATGGCAAAAGCCAACAGTCTCTTCGATCGGAAAAAACTCCTCGCGTTCAACACCGAGCACATTCGCATGGCCGACGAAGACAAGCTCAGAGAGCATTTCACCGATTATCTCGAACAGATTGATTCGCCCGTGCGCCAAGCCGACGACAAACTGCTCCTGCGGCTGATCGCGATAAACCGGGGAGCCAGAACGCTTGCGGATATTGAGACCAAAAGCAGGTTTCTCTTCATTGCCGATGACGCAATCGAATACGACGAAAAGGCTGTGAAAAAAGTCTTGCTCAAGCATGACGGGCTGGCTGTTCTGGCTGTCGTTCGCAACAGGCTTGCGGCGCTGGAGGAGGTCACACCCGAATCGATTGAAAACGTGCTTCGATCCATTGCCGAAGAAAAGCAGGCAGGCCTCGGCAAGGTCGCCCAGCCGCTTCGCGTCGCCATCTGCGGCACGACTGTCAGTCCGCCGATATTCGATTCGGTCGAGTTGCTTGGAATGGATAATACACTTCAGCGAGTGGACATGACTTTGGCCAAATTCGCACAATAAGGATTCGCTGCGACAAACTTGAAAGGAGACTCACAGGATGACACTGTTGGTTACCGGCTCCATTGCAATTGACACTGTAAGGACACCATTCGGGCTCAGCCAGGATTGCATCGGGGGCTCGGTGGTGCATTTCAGCATGGCTGCCAGTTTCTTTGGCCCCGTGCGCTTTGTGGGGGTCGTCGGCGACGACTGTCCGTTCGACCTTGCAGATGTCTTCAAGGACAGGGATATTGACCTTGCCGGGCTGGAGGTACGCAAGGGCAGCAGGACGTTCCGCTGGTCGGGCTCTTATGAGGGCGATATGAACCAGGCCAATACCGAGGGCGTGGAGTTGAATGTCCTGGCTGAGGATCCGCCGACTGTGCCCGAAAAGTTTCACGACAGCGATTACGTGTTTCTGGCCAATACGGCGCCTGCGCTTCAAATACAATTGCTTGAACAGGTCCCCAGTCCGGCCTTTGTCGCCGCCGACACGATGAACCACTGGATCACTACTGCCGGTAACGATCTCAAAGACCTGCTTGGCCGTATCAACATGCTTGTTTTGAACGACGGCGAAGCCAAACTTCTGACGGGCCGGCGAAATCTCACAACGGCCGCTCACGTTATTCTTGACATGGGCCCGCGAGTCGTCATTATCAAAAAGGGCGAACACGGTTCGATGACGTGCAACGCCGACGGCGATTGCTTTATTCTGCCGGCGTTTCCGACGTCGGTCGTGATCGACCCGACCGGTGCGGGCGACTCTTTTGCCGGCGCGATGATGGGGCACCTGGCGCGGTCGAAGAGGGTGGATGTGGTATCGCTTAGAGAAGCGATAGCTTACGGCACGGTGATGGCGTCGTTTGCGATAGGTGATTTTTCGATCCACGGTGTCAAGGCGATTGACATGAACGATATTGAAATCCGGCTCGAGGCGCTGCGGAAAATAACGCAGTTTTGATGAAATGCGATGCTTTATTGCGATAGATATAGATGAGGTAACCCGAAGCAGGATCGATGAGCTTCTGGAGCAGCTTCGGCGACAGGCGCAGCTTAAAAAACCCGACGCCAAGTGGGTCGCGCCTGACAACATTCACCTGACGCTGAAGTTTCTGGGGGAAGTCAGGGATGCCGATATTGCCGAGGTTTGCAGGATTGTCGCCGATGTGGCGGGCGACCACGAGCGGTTTGCGGTCGAGGCTGCAAATGTCGGTTCGTTTGGGAGACCGCCCAGGGTTGTGTGGGTCGGTGTTGACGATGCGGGCGACCTTGCAAAGCTGCAAAAGGACCTGGACGAGCGATTAGCGGATGCGGGTTGGCCGAAGGACCAAAAGCAGTTCCACAGCCACCTGACGCTGTGTCGAGTGAAGAACATCAGGGCAGGCAAGGTGCTTGAAAATGTACTGAAGCACCAGGGACCGGTCAGTGTGGGTACGATCTTTGCCGATTCGCTCTGTGTGTACAACAGCAATCTGACAAGTGAGGGTCCTGTTTATACGCTGGTGAGCAGAAGTTCAATGAAACAATAAATGAGCCGATTGATTCAAGGGAGATGATGTATGGCCAAGACCAAAAAAACTAAAAAAACCGCAGCCGAAACGGGTACAGCCGCCTCCGGCAACGCCCTGGATCGGGCGATTGCTCAGATCGAAAAACAGTACGGCGTAGGCTCGATCATGAGGATGGACAAGGCCAACATCGCCACGGTGGAGGGGATCAGCACGGGTGCGCTGTCGCTTGACATCGCCCTTGGCGGCAAGGGTATCCCGCGCGGCAGAGTCTGTGAACTCTACGGGCCTGAGTCTTCGGGAAAGACCACTGTAGCCCTTCACACCATTGCCAGCGCCCAGAAGGCAGGCGGCGTTGCGGCGTTTATCGACGCCGAGCACGCGCTGGATGCCACCTGGGCCAGGAAACTCGGCGTGGATATCAGCAGCATGTTAGTCAGCCAGCCCGATACCGGCGAGCAGGCGCTGGATATCACCGAGATGCTGATCAAATCCAACGCCGTTGACATCATTGTCATCGATTCGGTCGCCGCCCTTGTCCCGGCCGCGGAGTTGGCGGGCGAGATGGGCCAGAGCCACATCGGCCTCCAGGCGCGACTGATGAGCCAGGCGCTTCGCAAGCTGACCGGCGTAATAAGCAAGAGCAAAACATGTCTTATCTTTATCAATCAGATCCGAATGAAGATCGGCGTCATGTTCGGCAATCCGGAGACCACGCCCGGCGGAAACGCACTGAAGTTCTACAGTTCCGTCAGAATCGACGTGCGGCGAATAGCGACGATAAAGGACTCCGCCGGCCAGGCAATTGCCAACCGCGTCCGCGCACGCATCGTCAAGAACAAGGTCGCCGCACCCTTCAGGACCGCCGAGTTCGACCTTGATTTCCAGGGCGGCATCAGTCGCGAAGGCGACCTCATCGACCTGGGCGTCGAAAATGACATCGTCCAGAAGAGCGGCGCGTGGATCAACTACGGCGAAATCCGCCTCGGCCAGGGCCGCGAAAACGCAAAAATATTCCTCAAAGAAAACCCCGAACTAACCCAGGAAATCGAAAAGAAAATCCTCATCGCAAAAGGAATCATCGAAGAATAGCGGCAACCCTTGCGCTTGCCCAAAATGCCGTTGCCCCAAACATGCCGGCTCCTCCCTGTGGGGGTATCCGGTTTATGCGCAGGTCCCGACGGTCGCCCTATCTTAAAATGCCACCCAAAAAAATAGGGGACGCTTACCAATTTCCGCCCTGCCCCAAAAACCCACACTCAGACAGACCTGCCCTCCGATTGCCGTTAAGAGAAAAATCGTTTCGGCAGATGCTCAAATTTGGGGCGTGGCTTGGGGGGGGAAATTTGAGCATCTGGGGCCCCGGGCGATTTTTCTCGGTCGTACGATACACCCATGCACCTGCTCGTTTCCCCGATGATCCCAAAAAATGTGCTGGGTCTTAATTCGGTCATTTGAGGCGTTCAAGGGCCGATGGCGCTGGCTTTTGCTGGGGGCTGGAGGGTGGTTCCGATAAAAAAATGTTTTTTGGGCTTGACTTTGGTCCGATATGTGATAGGTTATGAGAGTAAATGCGAGTAATTACGAGTATATACGAGGATTTGTGAGATGACTGAGGATGGAATCGACGGGGCTGGGACGAAATGGTACAGCGTGCAGGAGGCGGCCGATTATCTGGAGGTGAGCCAGGCGACTATCTTTCGATGGATGAAGGAAGGGACGCTTTCATTCTACAAGGTGGGCGGGGCGACGCGGTTTTCACGGGAAGGGCTGGAGGTCCTGTTTGAAAAGACCACCGGCACAAAGGAAGCCGACGTGATCGCCAACCGATGCGCCGCCTGCGGACACGGCGTATTAGTGGACGGCCATATTCGGGGGGCGGGCAAACTCTATTTTCGCCCCGCCAAATCCGCGTTCTGGGTCCTCGCCGAGGCAATGGTACCCACACGGGCGCGAGTATGTGCGGCCTGCGGGTACATACACCTCCACGCCGATACGGCGAAGTTGAAGAAACTCAAGGCCAGGCCGGTCGAGGAGAAGCCGAGCCCCGAAGAGCAGCCATGAAGCACACCAGGATTCAAATATCAAAATAAAACGCACATCGTGCGGATTGCAGAGGAGGTACTGTTTGATATTTGCAGATTAAGCTGTGGCCGAAACCGGGAGGAAAAGAGAAAGTGGCCGAAGATGGGGAATCGAAAAGGACTTACGCCGCTGGATGTGCTTGTTACTATTTTTGTGGTGATGTTCATGCTTGCGATCTTGATGCCTGCGTGCAACAAGCCACAGCGAATATCGCCCCGCGTTAAATGCGGGATGAATTTTAAAGGTCTTGGCACGGCGATGATTGTCTACGCTAATGACTACGATGACAATTTTCCGGAGTTGCCCGGAGAAGGTCCGTGGGCGAAGGAGTTGGGGTTTGATTACAATAGTTTGAGCGGTCCACGGGCGGAAGCCGGAAGAACCATTAGCGCGAGTTGGTATCTGCTTGTCCGAGAGGCCGATGTTTCGCCGAAGTCGTTTGTGTGTCCAAGTTCATCCCAGGTTGGTTTTGATGGGGGAAACCCAAATAATCTTGATATTATCGAGTTGTGGGATTTCGGAGCCGATCCATACAAGCATGTCAGTTACTCCATGCATAACCCTTACGGAAAGTTCCCGGCGGATGGTACGAGGAGTGCAGCGTTTGCAGTCGCAGGCGATATGAGCCCGTGGTTCTTGGATGGTGATATTGTTGCTCCTGCTGCAGGGGACAAAGCGCCCCAACTTATTACAATTGGTGTTTCAGATGCTGATGACAATCCTACAAAACGTGTTGATATAACTGTGAGAGTTGCTAATTCAATCCATCATGATCAGGAGGGGCAGAACGTGCTTTATGGTGACGGGCACAACTGGTACGAAAATAGGTCGGATGTAGGGGTAAAGCGTGACGGGATTTATACTTATCAGTCGAAGGGTGATATAAGAATCGGTACGAATCCGACGGCGCGGGATGAGGCCAATGACGCCAGGAGTAAGGAGGATTCGTTTTTGGGGATATGATTTTGGTTTAGAGAGCAGAGTGAAAAATGCAGAACTACAACCGAAAAATCAAAACGCCAGGTTTCCGCTTTTGCGGCAATGACACGTATTCGCTTCGTTCGAGTCGTTCGACACGGGGGTTTACTTTGTGGGAGCTGGTTTGTGTGATCTTTATTATTGCGTTGCTCTTTGCTCTTTTGATGCCGTCGCTGAGCAAGGTCAAGAGGATTTCGACGCGGGTGGTTTGCGGGACCAACCTGAAAGGATTAGGCACGGCGATGGTCGTTTATGCCAACGACTATGATGACCGGTTCCCGGAGTTGCCGGGCGAAGGGCCGTGGTCCAGGGAACTCGGATTCGTTTTTGATATGGCGGGACCTGACTTTGCACGCGGCGGGGCGCAGGCGAATGTCGGCAGGACGATATCGGCGAGCTGGTATCTGCTCGTGAGAGAGGCGGATGTTTCTCCCAAGTCATTTGTTTGTCCCGAATCACATCAGACGCCCTTTGGCGGGCGGTATTCGCCGCGCCATGATATTACAGAGTTGTGGGATTTCGGGGACGATCCTTACATACACGTCAGTTACTCGATGCATAATCCTTACGGAGAGTTTCCCGCCGACGGGACGAGAAGCGCCGGCTTTGCCGTGGCTGCGGACATGAGTCCGTGGTTTAAGGATGGCAACATTGTGCCGCCGGGCAAGAGTGGCCAGGCGCCTCAGCTTATCATGGAATACTGGATGAAGAGGCTGCTCAAGAGGAGTCCGATGCACCAGGGCAACAGTTGGAATCACGGCGGGGGTGAAGGCCGAGGCGGGATTGGGCAAAATGTCGCGTTTGGCGACGGGCATGCGGCTTATGAAAAAATGTCGGATGTCGGTGTCGGGCACGACGGCATTTATACGTACTGGCCGACAGGTGGCGAGCCCACCGAGGCCGAAAGGAGAATCGGCAGGAACCCGACCGGGCGGGACGCAGACAATGACGCCAAGGGTGAGGAGGATTCGTTTTTGGGGATTTGAAAATGCAGGGCTGTTAATCGGGAGGCGCTATCATGGAAACGACACAAGAAAGCGACGGCAATCAGAATCATCCGGAAGGTGGGTTAGCTCAGCCGATTGTTGCTGATGCCAAACCGGCTGCTAACCCGTGGGCGATCAACAGGGAGATGTTTCGGCGGTTCTTCGGTTTTACCGGGGGAAGCATCTTCTATTGCATAAGCGCCGTCCTTGTCGCTTACGGCGTTGCAAAGGTGTTGGCCCCGGTGCTGTCGGGTACGGATACGATTGGGGCGGCTTTGCCGTGCATCGGAACGCTTTGGGTATATGAACTTGCGCTCTTGGGCGTGCTGGTGCTGATTGTTTCCCGCAAGGTTGTCGACGACGCGATATCGGTGGTGATCATAATGGCGCTCTACCTGGTGGCGAGCAGTATTGCCGCCGGGTCCGTTGCTGACAGGAGCATCGGCGGCGCGGTTTTGTTGGCGTTTGCCGGGGTCATTCTGGGCGCCGGCAAGCTCTGTGCGATGCGTCGCTATGTGCATATTCCGTTTGGCTGGTTGTCGATTGTGGGGCTGGTGGGGCTGGTGGCGGCCAATTACTTCGGCCCGATCCTGATGGCGCAATCGATGGCGGCCGATCCCGCAAACGAGTCGGGGCGGAGGGGGGTGTGGTTTTTGATCTGGTTAGGGATGCTGATCGCCGTCGGCCTGGTCGTGACGGAGGCAGCGAGGTCAAAGGCCGGGGTATTTTCCACCAAAAACAAGAATACCGCTCTGCTGCAATCGTCTGTGATGCCGTACGCTTTGGCACTTGTCCTGTTGGCGGCGTCCGGCGTTCACCAGTACGCCATGGCGTACATGTTTGCGCTGGACAAGCCTTTGGGCGATTTTCTGCCCGCAACGGCGATGGGGACGCTGCTGATGTTAGAGATACTCAGGCGGCTCGATCTGCGGTTTGGCATTTTGCACATCGCCGTTGCATGTGTGCCGTTGGCTGTCTTTGCGTATGCAATCGGCAACAAGTCCATCTATGCATCGGGGTCGCTGGGTCTGGATATTATTGCGTACCCGCCGGTATTCTGTGCCCTTACGGGTGCTGGTTTGACGGTTCTTTCGGTGCGCCACAGGTGGCCGGGTCTGCTGATTGTCGTCTGTGGCTGTCTGTTAGGCGTAATCCTCACAGCCGGCTTTTCACCCGGTGAACCCCACCAACTCAATACCTTTGCCTGCGGCGGCATTGTTGTGGCCGGGCTGCTGGTTTACGGCCTTGTCACTTTCAAGCAGCACTTCTGTCTTATCGCGGTCGCAATCATGACGTTCGGTCTGGCGATGTCCGACGGCTTCATGGACCGTACCGAATCATGGCAACTGACACAGATGGGCGCCGTCGCCGGTGTCGCCGGACTTGGCGTCGTTCTGCTCTATATCGTGTTCGGTTCACGGTTGCACACCGCAGCGCGGATCGCGGGTGCGCTGTGCATGGCGGCTTTTGTTTTTGATTACCTCCCCGACGCCCTGCAAGCTCGATATGTCGTCATGCTCATTGCAGGAGGTCTGTTGGCGACGGGTATATGGCTGCGGGCCAGAGACTGGGCTGTAATACTGATCCTTGCCGCGCCGCTGTGTATTCGCCTGTACCTGCTTGCAAAACACATCACCCACTGGCGGCTGGTAATACTCGGCTTTGTAGTGTTAGCGGCGGGAACCATCCTCAGCCTGAAGAAGTCAAAAACAATCCCCCAAACCGAACAGATAGAAGGACCCTAAAACCGAAAGGAACCGAAAATGAAAAATGAAAAAGCACTTACATTGTTAGAAGTTGTTGTCATTATTGTGATTATACTGGTCTTGCTTGCAGTATTCATGTCTATGCAGGGAAGAGTCAAGAAGATTGCTCCGCGGGTTGTTTGCGGGACGAATCTGAAAGGTCTTGGTACGGCGCAGGTAGTTTATGCCAATGACTATGACGACAAGTTTGCGGTTCAGGGTCGCGATGGCACTCCGGCGTGGACGACCGGTACCGACGATTTCTTCAATCCCGACAAGGACTGGTCGAAGGCGAAGGGAATAACCGTGGGTGCAAGCCTTTATCTGCTCGTTCGTGAAGCGGATGTGAGCCCGAAGTCATTCGTTTGTCCGGAGTCCGAACAAACGCCGTTTGACGGGAGGAACCCGCTCAACAGCGACATTACCGAGCTGTGGGACTTTGGCATGTACACCGCCAATCGTGCCAAAAGACCTGACGACGGTCGCGGCAACACGCACGGCCCGAAGAACCACGTGAGCTACTCCTACCAGATGCCGTACGGTCCAGAGGGCGGCGCCGGGGACTTTGCCGCCGACGGGATGAAGTCTGCTAAGTTTGCTGTCATGGCCGACAAAAACCCATGGTATGATCCCAAGCTTCGCACAGGTACACCAACCGCCAAGAACTGGGTCGACTATGTTGCCGCCATAGGAGCACATTATGAGAACCGCGATTTGGAGAAATGGAAAATCCAGCGTGCAAATGCTCAACCGCACGAGCGCCATGGTCAGAATGTACTGTTCGGCGATGGTCATTCGGCCTATGAGAAGGTAAGTGATGTCGGCGTTAAGCATGACAATATCTATACCCGTCGCGGCGTCGGCGGCAGTGACGGCGATATCAGAATCGGCGACGCCGGCGAAATGGCCCGCTACACCGTCGATAATGCCTGGCAGCCCCGGGACGCAGAGGATTCGTTCCTGGTAAACGACGACTCGAGACTGCCGCCCTATCCCGTCCCGTAGGCCATTTTGTTCTTGTGGGCTGTGGATAATGAGGCCAGGGGCTGCGATTTGTTCTTTTTGTTCTTGACCTGTTTGTTGGAGTGTGGTAAGCTGGTTTGTTCGCCAGGTGCGGCGAAGGCCGGACGGCAGCGTGTTAGGCAGTGGGGAGGTTTGTGTTTTGCGTTTGGGGACTCGGA
>SDBV01006081.1_pt1 | contig 16828 bp, 20 predicted proteins | sample 2277081 | NCBI WGS metagenome assembly SDBV01 (sample SAMN10402039, study PRJNA504765) | marine sediment metagenome | isolation source: marine sediment core GS10_PC15, 223 cmbsf | place: Arctic Ocean: Southern Knipovich Ridge | collected 2010 | reverse complement strand
TGTCCTGCATCGCGGTTCTTATTTACATCCTTGGCTCTGTTCAGGATCTCCTGTCCTTCAATCGGATTATTTCCTTCTATTTTCATAATCTTTCCCCCCTTCTCAAACTTTCATACTTATATTCTATATTAATTTCCATCATTAATCTGACAGCCCCTTACTCAAAAAACTGTCAAACTCCTTTACACTTCCTGATAATATTATCGGCCTTTTGATGGAAATCTTTAGTTTTATTTGGCTTTTTTGTAAACTTTCTTTACATTTCATAATAATCATATCGGCTCCAGCACCAAAATCTTTAATGTTATTCATGGCTTTCACTGCCTGCCTGATCCATTCTGCTTATAAATCGTACCATTGAATCCTGCAGCCCAAATCCCCTTTCAGCTAAAAGCCTGGACAACTCCATATCAAACAGGCTCATATAAGTGTCGTGGCCCTCCCCCTTTTCTTCGGATGACATATTTTCTGATGTTTCCCTCATTACTTTTAAAAGCTGATATGCAAAAAGCGCCTCCATATCTTTTGCAACCTGTTTGTAGTCGGATTCTTTGCCGCCTCCCTCAGCCGCCTTTATTTGTTCTTCTTTTCCCATTGCCCTCTGCTCTATGCTGCTGTATATTCCGGCAGGTAAAAAGTCCATTATATTATCTCCAGTTCTGCCTGTAGTGCGCCCGCTGCTTTCAACGCCTGAAGTATGGATATCAGGTCACGGGGCGTCACACCTAAAACATTCAAAGCTTTAATCACATCTCCCAGAGTAACACCCGAAACAGGCACAAGAGACGATTTCTGCTCAGTCACAACAATACCTGTCCTAGGAATGATTTTTGTATCTGCACCAGCAGGAGCAAACGGTTGAGGTTGAGAGACCATAGACTTTTCATTAATTTCGATAGCAAGTGAACCGTGTGCAATAGCAACAGGGGATATTCTCACATTTTTACCAATAACCACGGTCCCGGTCCTTTCATTTATAACAATTTTGGCCGGCATATCAATTTGAACATCCAGCGTATCTACCCTTGCAATTAATCCTACTATATTGCTTTTGTATTCTACCGGAATTACCAGCCTGACCGCGGAAGGATCTATCGTAGAAGCATATCTGCCCTTTAAAGCAATATTAATTTTCTTTGAAATTTCATCTGCAGTGGCAAAATCAGCTTTCTTGAGAAACAGCCTGATATCGTTACCATTACCGAGTGAAAAAACAGGTTCTCTCTCTATTGTTATCCCATCAGGAATTTTACCCGCAGTAGGATGATTCTTCTGCACTGAAGCAGCGTCTCCTTCTGCGCTAAAACCTCCTATAGAAATAGGCCCCTGGGCAAGGCCATAAACCTTGCCGTCGGGGCCTTTCAGGGGGGTAAGAAGCAATGTACCGCCTTGAAGATTTTTAGCATCGCCTATGGTTGAAACAAGGGCATCAATCTTCATTCCCGGTTTTGCAAACGGCGGCAGAGTTGAAGTAACTACAACCGCAGCTATACTTTTAGTACTTAAATCACTGGAACTCATGGTGATTCCCATCCTGGTAAGCATATTAATAATACTGATCGATGCTGCTTTTCCTTTATCGCCGGTTCCATCAAGGCCTACTATAATTCCATATCCCAGCAGCTGGTTGTCCCTGACTCCCTCAAATCTTGCAACATCCTTGATACGCTCAGCTTGAACAACAGTACCCTGTAAACAATAAGCAGTAAGCAGTAAAAAACAAATAATAATTTTTTTCATATCTTTACCTGTAACTCTTAGCCTCATTATTATATCTCTTCTTTAAAACGGCCATGCATTATCAACTATTCTTACGAGCCATCCCGGTTTCTGCTTGTCGTTAATCACACCGTCGCCAACGTAATAAACCCTGGCATCGGCTATTTTAGTGCTTGAAACCGTATTGTCGGATTCAATATCATCAGGCCTCACCATACCGGCAAGAACAAGTATCTGCCTTTCTTCATTAATGGTCAGCTCTTTTCTGGCTTCAAGAACCAGGTTTCCATTAGGCATCACCTCTACAACTTTTGCAGTTAAAGTTGCCGTTAATTCGCCTTCTCTACTCGTGTCCCCGCTTCCTTTAAAAGTGGACACTGCACTTCCCTCTACTGCAGGCACAAAGCCATTCCCCTTAAGCCACATCTGCTTGATGAACGGCAAGTTCTCAATATTGAAATTTTGATTCATACCCAGTAATTCAGTTAAACCAGCATCAATAGACGAATCGCGGCTTGTATCAGTATCAGCCGTGCCTGAACCTTCCACGCTCTCTTCTATCTTTATTGTTACAAGATCATTAAGCCTTCTTGCCTTCCTGTCTTCAAATATATTTACCGAATCATTCCAGAGCGAATTCATGCTCCTGGATATCTGCTGCTCTTCCATCTGATAAACATACTTTGGCGGCGGCGGCGGCAGTTGTTTTGATGGTGATGCACAACCAATAACAAAAAGAGCAAAGAGCACAGAACACAGAGCATACACCAGTAAACGTGAGTCTTTACTTTTCAGTCCGCTTTCCGGTTTCAGGGTTCTGTTATCTGTCATATTAAAGCTCCACCTTAACTGTGTTTTCATCTATCAATATCCCTGTTATCACTTTTCTTGATGAAATTCTCACTGCTTTTACGGCCTTTCCAACATATCCTTTTTCTTTTATCTTCCCGACAGCAGTAATGTTAAGTCCATTATGATTTATTAGAATCACTACTCTTTTTCCCCTTTTAACAACCTGGGAGTGCTCGATCATGCCTTCTACCAGAGGAATATTAGCAACCACAGATCTCCTGAGTGATTTCCCGATTATTTCATCAGGATTTTTCATTGTACTCTTCGGCATTTTCCTGATATTCATTCTCGAAATGTACAAATCACTTTCATCAACAACATGCCCCTTTTTAAATGATCTTCTGCTCATAACTATCCGATCAAAAGCCTGCACATTCGCTTTGACCAAAATATTTTTATCCGCCCTGTAAATAAACTCAAAAACAGCCTTTCCAATCGGGCCTTTTTGTACAATTATCTTCTCAGGCGCTCTGGCCGGAAGTCTGCCGAATGACTTAACATTACTGACTTCTATCTCTTCCCAGGGGTAATTTGTCATTAAATAACCCCTTATAACCTCTTCAGGGCTCCAGGAAGCAGCCATCACAAATGATGATGAACAAAAAACAAGGAGAACAAAACCCATAACCTGCCTACCGGACAGGCAGGCACGGAGTAAAGAATTCAAGGTCATGTTTTTCAAGCCGGGGTCCGGCTTCCAGTTTTTTTGTTTTACGTCTTGTGTTCTACTCATTTTATCTCCCTTTATCAGTTCTCAGCCTTCAATTATCTCTTTATACTATTAGCCATACGAAGCATATCATCAGACGTCTGCACCACCTTTGAATTGAGCTCGTATGCCCTCTGACTCACGATCATATTCACCATTTCTTCAACAATATTAACGTTACTGAGTTCAATCATCCCCTGCATAATTGTTCCAAGGCCATCCAGCCCAGGAGTTCCAACAGCCGCATCACCTGATGAACCGCTTAATGAAAACAGGTTTTTACCAAGTGCCCTTAGACCGGCGGGGTTAATAAACTGTGCCAGTTCTATCTGTCCAACAGTAGTTGCTGTCGAGCTTCCGGGCTGTAATACCGAAATAGTGCCATCCGAACTTACTGTGACCTCCAATGTGTCGTCGGGCAGGGTTATCGCAGGCTCCATCGGATAACCGTCCGAGGTTACCAGTCGGCCTGAGCTGTCTATTTTGAAAGACCCGGCCCTTGTATATCCTATGTCTCCGTCCGGCATCGTAATCTGATAGAAGCCGTCACCTTCAATTACCATATCAAGGGGATTTTCTGTAGACACAAAATCTCCCTGTCTGAATAATTTCTGCACGGCTGCTGTCTTAACCCCGAGGCCAAGCTGGATGCCGGTCGGGATTTCATTTCCATCAGCTGATTCAGCTCCGGCCGATTTCAGGCTCTGATATATCAGGTCCTGAAAGTCCGCCCTGCCCTTTTTAAACCCGTTCGTATTCACATTTGCCAGATTATGGGCTATTACATCTATATTCGTTTTCTGAGCTTCCATCCCCGTTGCTGCGATAAACATTGACCGTTGCATTCCCTAACCTCCTTAAATTTCTCTAAATGATTTTCTCATTTTTTGCTTTATATTCAATTTGCTTTATTTACCCAATTCATTAATTGTCTTTGATGCTGCATCATCAAACGCACTGATCATCTTCTGGTAAGACTCAAATTCTCTCATATTCCTGATCATCTCAACCATCTCTCTTATTGCATTGACATTCGAAGTTTCCAGGTATCCCTGGGAGACCCCCGAATTTATTTCTTCTCCCTGATCATCAGTGGCAAACATACCTGCACCCTGATTCCTGAGAACATATTTATCTCTAAAATTGACTACTTTCAATGTATCCACTGATATACCGTCAACAAATATCTCCCCTGATCCAATTATTTCAACTTTTCCTCCCTGGACTGAGATAGGACCGCCGCTGCCGAGGACTTTTTTACCGTCCTGAGTTGTCAGATTACCTTCACTGTCAACTGTAAAATTACCGTTTCTTGTATAGAGGTCACTTTCGATTGCAAAGAAACCCTCACCGTTTATTGCAACATCCAGCGGGTTGCCTGTCTTCATTAAAGGGCCTTTTGAATAGTCAGTAATAATACTGGAAGTCTGAGTCATGGTTCTGCCGTCCGGAATACCGGGTTTTTTATTATCAACAGGAATAAGGCTGTCCCTGAACGATATCCTTTCCTTCTTAAAGCCCGTAGTGTTTGCATTGGCAATATTCTGGGCGGATATTTCCATATGTTTCTGTTTTTGCAGCGCCCCTGAAAGTGCTATGTAGATTCCTTTGTACATTTATGTTTACCTATGCAAAGCAGATGCCAGCAGAAAAAAGTCCGGCCTGCTTTCTCCTATTCTTTTTTTTGTTTTATTATTCATCATTTATCTTTATCTCTTTAAACCGTCCAACGACCTTTTTATATTATTGAGGGGAAAATATTTCCCGCATGGAAAAGATTTACTCATATCCTTATATCTATGCCTCCCTCTTTCTTATTCTTATTTTCTTCTTCCTCTTCATCTTCTTTCTTGTTCTTCTTATGTTTCTTTCTCTGCTCATTATTAACCTGTTGATCCTTTTTTGGAGGAGGCACAATATAAATATTATCTACTCTTCCTATCGCCATCGTATTTCCTTATTTTGATAGCCTACCCTCTATGCTTCTCCTCCTAATGGAGGAATTAAATAAAGATTTATTTCTATTAAATTCATAATTTTTTTTAACCTGACTGCTTCAGTTTAGTCTTTAGTTTTGCGACAGCCTGGCTGTGTATCTGACAGACCCTCGATTCCGTGATGCTCAGCACTTTGCCTATCTCCTGCATTGTCAGTTCTTCCCAGTAATACAGGGCCAGCACCAGTTTTTCTTTTTCAGGCAGCGTTTCAATCAATGCTGCAAGCTCTTCCTGATTGTCCTTTTCCTCCAGAATGCTGAGCGGGCTCTTGGCTTTCGGGTCAGCTATGCATTCTGTGATATTAAGATTGCTGTCAGAGTATTTATTATTTCTAAAATCTTCCAGCCTGATTGGATTTGCGACCGTTGCGAACCTGAGTATTTTGAAATATTCATCAAGAGGCATCTTCATGGATTTTGCGACGTCGACATCATCAGGCATCCTGCCGATCTTTTTCGCGAGCCTTGTACGGGCATTATTGATCTCTTCGATCTTCTTCCTCATTGACCTGGGAATCCAGGCAGTTGCCCGCAGCTCATCTATCATCGCCCCCTTTATTCTTAATTCCGCATAAGTCTTGAGCTTCACTTTTCCGGGCTCAAACCTGTCCACCGCGTCCATAAGCCCCATAAGACCCACGCTTATCAGGTCATCAATAGTGATATGAGGAGGAAGTTTCCATGACAGCCTGTAAGCTGTATACTTAATGTAAGGCAGAAATTCCTTGATGATTTCTTCTTTTGTTTCTTCCGTTATTTTCGATCTGTATTTTAGCATTTTGCCTTTAGAAGACCCCCCAGAAAGAATTGTAGTGTTCCCTTAACATTGTTATTGGTTTCTTTATTAATCTCTCCGGCAATTTTCGTCAAACTCAATCCTGCTTCGCTGCCGGGGTAAATATCGATCAATGCCCTTTGCTGACGTACAGCTTTTGGCATATAACTGTCATGAGGTACATATCCCATGTAGTCAAGAGATATGCTGAGGAATCTTTCGGCAGCAGTCGAAAGCCTCTCATATACATCGGTTGCCTCCTTCGAATCTTTCACATCATTAACCAGGACCCTGAAATTTTTTTCCTGATATTTAGTGAAAAGTACTTTAATCAAAGCGTATGCATCAGTCATTGCTGTCGGCTCAGCTGATGTCACAATAATTATCTCCTGTGCCGCCATGCAGAAAAAGGATACATTCTCTGATATTCCCGACGACGTATCTATCAGGAGATAATCAATGCTCTCATTATATGAATCAATCTCCTCGATCAGTCTTAATCTCTGAAACTCATCAAGAGAAGTAAGCTCCTGAATCCCTGAGCTGGCCGGAAGTATTTTTATGCCCTGCGGCCCGTCTACAATAAGGTCTTCCAGCTGTTTCTCTCCGTTCAGCAGGTGTTTAATGTTGTACTTCGTCGCAAGATTTAATATTACATCAATATTGCTTAAACCCAGATCAGCATCAAGTATCAATACTTTTTTATTGAGCCGGCTGAGTGCAATCGCAAGATTAGCTGTAATATTCGTCTTTCCGACACCACCCTTACCGCTTGCTATAGCTATTGTTCTGACACTCTTTCTTTCCGCGTAATCCATCATGCACTCCCTGTCTTTAAAATAAGATTTGTCAATTTCCTGCTGTCGGCGAATTCAATATTACCGGGGACACCCTGTCCGGTGGTTATATATGCAACAGGCTTCTCATATACACGGCAAACATTATAAATTGAACCCAGTTTTACGGCTTCATCTGTCTTTGTAAAAGCCAGATAATCTATCGGCAGAGGCTTGTAGTGTTTATGGGTATTCATGAGGAAATCAGAATCGCTCGATGTGCTTAACAGAAGCTGGGTTTCAATATTCAGTCCTGTTGAATAAACATCCTTAAGGCCCTCAATATAATCCCTGTTCCTCGGGTTATGTCCTGTTGTATCTATCAATATCAGGTCCCTGTCCGAAAACTTCTTCACACTGTCTTTTAATTTCTTCACTTGTGAGACTATATCAAGAGGAATTCCTATCATTCTGGAATATATCCTTATCTGTTCAGCAGCTCCAATCTTAAAGGTATCCAGACTAATCATGGCGACTTTCTTTCCTTCTTTTATTGCATTTGATGCGAGCTTCGCAATCGTTGTTGTCTTGCCTACCCCGGTCGGCCCGACAAGCATTACAACCCGGCATCCATTTCCCGTCAATATTCTCACAGACTCCGGGACAGTATTATTAGACGGGACCGCAACGCTGATATCGTTCGACATAATTTCTTCCAGGTCTTCTATCCCACTTGCCCTTTCAACAAGTCTGAAAGCAAATTCATCTTTAATAGTTTTATCTTTCAGATAGCAGAACATCTTTTTTCTATCTTCAGGAAGCTTCAGTTCAAAACCGTTCTCCTTCATTGCATTAATGCTTTGCCGCAGACCTTCAAGCTCCTGTCTTATCTCGGCTAAACCGCCTGCAGCAGGCACGGTTGAAGGTGCGTGATAATTTTCACTAATCGCAGCAACTTCCGGTTTTTGAAAACTATAGTTGTTATCATTCACTCCATTGTCATAATCAACGGCAGCTGTTACCTCCACATAAGTACCGTCTCCCTTCATGTCATCAGAAGAAAGAATTACAGCGTCTTCCCCAAGTTCTTTTTTCACAAGCGTAAGAGCTTCACTGAAGTTCCTGGCTTTTATTTTCTTAATTTTCATACTTCACCATTCCTCTTATATCCAGATTCGTACTCGGTATGATTTCCGCACTCGAAAGAACAACAATAGATGTAGATATACCTTCTACTATCTTTCTCAGATACCTTCTTGCATTCGATGAACAGAGGATAACAAGCTGAGCACCTTTGAGCATTCCAGAAGTGAGAATTGACTCGATACTCCTGGCCAGCCCGTTAACAATATCCGGGTTAACACTGCCGCTCTGAGCCTGGTTGATCATATTTTCATATGTCGGGTCCAGAGTAAACACCGGCAATCTGCCGCTGTCATTAACATACTGCCTTGTGATAGTCCGTGAGAGGGTCTGGCGCACATATTCCGTAAGCACTTCAGGGTCTTTGGTTTTCGCTGAGTAATCAAGCAGTGTATCAATAATAGTTATAATGTCCCTGATAGGTATCCTCTCTTTAAGCAGGTTCTGCAGGACACGCTGAACACCGCCGAGTGTAAGATTATCAGGGATGAGTTCTTCGACAATTTTCGGATAAGTCTGTGATATGTTATCCAGCAGTTTCTGGGTTTCAGTCCTTGTTAAGAGTTCCCATGAATTCTCTCTTATGAGTTCAGTAATGTGTGTACCGATAACAGTAGCCGTGTCAACAACCATGTAGCCGGATGACTGTGCTTTCTCTACGCTCTTTTCATCTATCCAGTATGCCGGAAGCCCGAATGCAGGCTCCTTTGTCGGGATCCCTTCTATTCTTTCATTTCCTTCAGATGCAACCGCGAGCCAGCTGCCCATCATCACTTCACCCTTTGCTATCTCGTTCCCGCGAATCAGGAAACTGTATTCATGCGGCCTCAACTGGAGGTTGTCCTTTATATGGATCGGGGACACCACAAATCCGAGTTCCTTTGCAAGCTGCCTCCTCATTGCCTTTATCTTTCCAAGCAGTTCTCCGCCGGACTCATCTACAAGTGGTATAAGGCCGTAACCTATCTCAAGACTGAGCTGGTCGAGTTCAAGAAAGGATTCAATCTGCGGTTCTTCCTGGACAGATTCTTCTGTCTCCTCAATAATCTCTTCCTCAGCAGGCTTCTTTGACATCGTATATGCCATTCCTCCGGCAAGAACCGCTGTAATGAAAAACGGTATATGTGGAAGTCCGGGGACAATACTGAGGGAAACCAGGACACCTGCCACTGTATATAGCGCCTTGGGGTTTATCAGAATCTGCTCCGAAAGTTCTTTTCCAATATCACTGTCCCTTCCGGCCCTACTGACAATAATACCGGCTGCAGTTGAGATCAGAATCGCCGGAATCTGCGTTACAAGACCATCACCGATTGTAAGGATGGTATATGTAGCCGCAGCATCCGATACAGCCATCCCTTTCTGCAGAACTCCGATGATAAGCCCGCCTATTATATTGATTGCAGTTATGACAAGGCCCGCAACCGCATCACCCCTGACGAACTTGCTTGCACCATCCATAGCTCCATAGTAATCAGACTCCTGCGCAATAGTCTCTCTTCGGAGACGGGCCTCAGCCTCATCTATAAGACCGGAATTAAGGTCAGCATCTATGGCCATCTGCTTGCCGGGCATTGCATCTAGAGTAAACCTGGCTGCTACTTCCGCTATTCGGCCCGCACCCTTTGTTATAACCACAAAATTAACAATGACCAGTATCAAGAAGAGTATTATTCCAACGGCATAGTTGCCTCCAACCACAAAATCTCCAAATGATTTAATGACCTGGCCCGCAGCGTCCGTACCTTCATTTCCCTTCAACAGTATCAGCCTTGTAGTTGCAACATTAAGGGAAAGCCTGAAAAGTGTTGCCATAAGGAGAAGGGAAGGCAATACAGAAAAGTCCAGAGGCTTTCTCATATAAATTGATGTAATAAGAATTGTTATAGAAAGTGAGATAGAGAGCGTAAGCAGCAGATCAAGCAGAAAAGGCGGCATTGGAAGGAGCATTACCCCTATAACCGATACCATGAGTATTGCAACCACTATATCTTCTCTCTCTCTTATTAACTCCGTAAATTTCATAGCTTACCTTTTAATTTGTATATGTATGCAAGTATTTTGGCTACCGCCACATAGAGGTCCTCTGGTATAAAAGTATTAAGTTCCATCTTATAAAGTGCCCTTGCAATCGGTTTATCTTCAACGACCGGGACATTATTCTCTTTCGCAATCTCTTTTATTTTCGCCGCAATCACGCCCGCGCCTTTTGCCACGATCCTGGGAGCATGCATATTGGAGTTTTCGTATTTAATCGCCACAGCCAGGTGCTGCGGGTTTGTGATTACGACTGTTGCGTCCGGCACTTCCTTCATCATCCTCTTTCGGGCCATCTCTCTCTGTATGCTCTTTATCCTTGACTTGATCAGCGGATCGCCTTCCATCTCCTTCTGCTCTTCCTTGATCTCCTGCTTTGTCATCCTCATACTCTTTTGTTCCTGCCATTTTTCAAGTATTGCGCTGAAAACGGCAACAACACAAAAATACAGAAAGGAAATCAAAATGGCGCTCATGATCATCTCGCCTGCTACCTTTACAATTCCGCTTATCTCCATAGCGGCAAGAGTCGGATACACTACCAGATTCTTTTTAATGACGTAATAGACAACCCAGCATCCCATACCAACTTTCGCCATACTTTTCAACAAATCGACTAAACCCTGTGACGAAAATATCTTTTTCAGCCCTTTTAAAGGACTAAGTTTCTCAAAGTCAAATTTGACTGGCTTAAAAATGAAACCTCCCTGCGCCACGTTTGCTCCAATGGCCATAGCGACCGTCATCATGAAAAATGGAGCAAGTAAAATACCGGCCTTTACAACTATAGCGCTGACAGCCTGAGGTACGTCTCTTCCGTAGCTTAAACTGAGCGCTCCTCCTGTTATATCAGCCAGACTCAGGATAAACTGCTCTCCTCCAAAATATAAGATCATAATTAATCCGCCCATACCTGCCATAGAAACAAGGTCTTTGCTCCTTTGGACCTGGCCCTTTTCCCTTGACTGCTCCCGCTTTCGGTCTGTCGCTTTCTCTGTTTTTTCTTGTGCAGAATCCGCCATTTCTTATCCTTTTGCCAGCATAATAATACGCATCATTTCATTCCGCATATTACTGAAATTGATTTCAAGCACATACTCAAAAATCGGAATACTTACTGCAATCAATAAAAATCCCAGAAAAATATTCAACGGCATGGTAATGAAAAATATGTTAAGCTGGGGCGCCATTTTGTACAAAAATCCCGCCATTATATGAACAATAAATAAACCGACAAGTATAGGGGAGGCAATTTTCAATGCGATAACGAACATTTTGCTCCCGAGGTGAATAATCATTGGTATAATCGAAGCAATATTCACCATACCGGCCGGCAATATTTCAAAACTTTTCACAAAGATATAAATAAGATCATGGTGGGCATCTGTTATGAGAAAAAACAGCGTTGCCAAGACACCGAAAAACTCGGCCACGTGAGTAGACTGCCCGGTTTCAGGATTAAACACTCTCCCCATTGCCAGGCCCATTGAAAAGCTTATATATAGTCCGGCCATATTTACGGCGTAGAAAACAATTCTTGCTGTAAACGCAAGTGCAAGTCCGATGAGCACTTCCTTCATTACCAGCAGGGGCACCTGGTTCTCTGAAAACTGAAAATCAACAACGGGGGTCAAGAGTAAAGATATAAAGACCGCCAGGCCCATCTTAAACTGCACAGGCAGCTGCTGCCCGCTCACTACAGGAAACAACGTTATAAATATGCTTGTCCTTAACAAAATGAACAGAAAATTTGTAATATGGCCTGAAAAGATTTCTATTTCCGGGGCGCTGATCATTTTATCTCTTTCCTTGCAGTCATCATTTTACGTAAGCCGGTATATTTTCTATCAGGTTTGAAGTAAACGACAGCAATTTGCCTAACATCCACGGCATAAGGACAAATAAAAGTCCAAATACAGCTATCATTTTAGGCACGAATGTAAGTGTAAATTCCTGAATCTGTGTTACGGTCTGAAAAAGGCCGACAAGAAGGCCTACAACCAGGCCTGCCAACAGCGGCGGACCGGCCACATACAGTAATGTCCGGATCATATCAGCCGATATCCCATTTAGTGTATCAAGTGTCATGAAAAACTCCTCATCACAGAACCTATAACTAAATTCCAGCCGTCAACAAGCACAAACAGGAGCAGCTTAAAAGGGAGCGATATCATTACAGGCGGCAGCATCATCATACCCATACTCAAAAGTATGCTCGCTATAACCATATCCACTATCAGAAAAGGCAGAAACAACAGGAACCCTATCTCAAAAGCGGTCTTGAGCTCACTTATTGCAAAGGCCGGAATCAGAACACCCATTGTTATATCAATGGGTTTTTCAGGGATGGCCTTTTTGCTCATACCTGAAAACAGCGCAATGTCCTTCTGCCTTGTCTGTTTAAGCATAAACTCCTTTAAAGGCGGCACTGCCACATCAATAGCTTCCCCAAAACTGACTTCATCCTCTATGTACGGTTTAACAGCGTTCTCATTAATTGCCTGAATGGTTGGAGTCATAATAAAGAAAGTAAGAAACAATGCAAGCCCGATCACTACCATATTGGGCGGCACTTGCTGTCCGCCAAAAGCATGCCTTAAAAATGAGAGTACCACCACAATCCTGGTAAAAGAAGTCAGCATGATCAAAACTGCCGGCGCAAGTGAAAGGAAACTTATTAAAAGAAATGTCTCTATCAGAGGGCTGTTAATCTCCTTTAAGTCAAATGCATAAGCAGGAGACGCAACGATAATAAGCAGTGCAAAAACCATTAATCCCATTATAATTTTTAATCCGCAATTTTTAATTTTCATTTCCTAATGCTCCGATCCCTTTAAACTTATCAAGCTTGCCCTGAAATCCTTCATTTGCATTCAGTTCAAGTTCACCGTCCCTGTAGACCTTTAACAGTCTCATATCACTGGGGGTAACGCCCAGGATCATAACGTCAGTGCCTACCTTTAGTGCGGCAACGCCTTTTTTGGCCCCGAACGGCTGATAGCCGACAACGCTCATAAGCCCAAACCTGTTTTGTTTCTTCTTAATCACATATGCGGCAGCCACTATAAGCAGTATCACAAATGCAAGGGCCGCTGCCATCTGTATATACATTCCGGTCATTTCAGCTGTGATATCCTTTCCGTTGTACTGATAATATCGGTAAGCCTGACACCGAATTTCTCGTTGACCACGACTACCTCACCCCTTGCAATAAGTTTGTTGTTTGCCAGTATCTCCATTGGCTCGCCCGCCAGTTTTTCAAGCTCAACAACCGACCCCTGCCCGAGCTGCAGAAGCTCTTTAATCAGCATTCTGCTCCTCCCAAGCTGGACTGCAAGCTCAACGGGAATATCAAGCAAAAATTCCATCCCCCGAGGAGTTGTCATAGTGTTTTCGTCCTGTAAATTGTTAAATTCAGGTTTCTGAATATTTTCCTGAACGTCGCCTTCCTCTTGAATATCTTCTGCCATAAAAACCTCCCTTGACTCCTTATCCGTTACTTACGATTTCCGCGTTATCCGTAGTATTTTATTTCTCGCTTCTGTAAATATTTCTCAAACGATAACCATCGATTACTATAAATCCCGTTTTTATCATTCGATAACTCCAGTCAGTTTAATTGCCTGATTTCCCCTGCTGGAACCGGGCAGACCCCTGAATTTAGGAACTTCTTCTACCATTAAAATAAGTTCATCACTCACAGATTTATTAAGAGTAAGCACATTACCCACCTCAATTTTCATCATATCTCCAAATGTAATAGTTGCTCTCCCTATTTCCGCCGTTAAGTTTACATATGTCTCCTTTATCGAATTCTTCATTACTTCAGCCCACCTGTGGTCCAATTCAAACTTGTCGCCATGTATTCCGGAATAAAGTTTTTCCTTTATGGGCTCTACCATTGAATACGGGATGCAGAAAAACATCTTACCGGTAAAGTTTTCTATCTCTATCTGGACCTCTATGCTGATTACAATTTCGCCCGGTGTTACAACTGAGACAAACTGCGGATTTATTTCAGAGCTGTTAAATGCCGGCTCAATAGGTGCAATTGCATTCCATGCAATCGCCATATCTTTTAATGCCACATCAACAACTTTCTGAATCACCTTCTGCTCAATCTGCGTAAATGCCCTTCCCTCCGATTTTGTATATTTTGCGGTGGTTCCGCCAAAGAAGAACTCTACAAAAGCAAAAACAAGAGGCGCCTCAAGCACAAGTAATGCCAGTCCCTTCAGCGGCTCCATGGTTATGATGTTAATGCTTGACGGCATAGGGATTGTCCTCATGAAATCACTGTACTTTATTGTCTCAACATTCTGAACATTTACATCAATATATTTCATGATCAATGATGAAATAGAGTTTCTGAGCTGCCGCGAATAGGCGTCGTTAATCATTTCAAGCCCGGGCATCTTTCCGCGGATAATGCGCTCCTGGCTCGTGAAGTCATAACTCCTTGCACCATTTATTATCGTCTCTTTAGCATCGTCTGTATCTATTTCGCCTGATGCTACGCCCTTTAATAGCGCATCGACTTCGTCCTGTGAAAGTACTTTATCTGTCATTGCATTACAAATTCCGTGAAATAAAGGTTTTTCAAAACGTCCTTTTCCATGCCTATTATCTGATTTGCCCTGAAGAGTAATTCATCCTTCAGCTGAAACTTACCTTCTGCGCTTGATATTGAGTTTAGAGATTTACTGCTGACAAGCGTAATAATTGTATCTCTCAGCTGGGCAGTTTTATTTCTAATCAAGCTCTGATGTGATGGATCTGATACCTCAAACTGAAGGGTCACTTTCAGATATCTTCCGTGGTCGGAAAGATTCAGCACAAAAGGATCAAGCTCCACCATAGAAGAGGGTGCCTCTTTAACTACCGCAGTCTTTTCCACTTCTGCTTCATCTCCCCCGCCTGAAAGCAATTTAAAACCTACAAAACCTCCGGCTCCAAGTACAACAGCAGCAGCAATTATTATTATGAGAAGTTTTGAACTGCCACCGCCCTTTTTCATTGCCACTTCGGCAGTCTCTTCCTGGACTTCTTCTTTTTCTTCTGCCATTTTTTCCTCCCTTTTAAAACCTTGTCAGTTAAGCTTTAACAGCCGCTCGTTTTCCTTGAGATTCTTTAACGAACAACGGTCCTTTATATACAAATATCATGCCTGATATAACTCCTCGTAAAATATCATTTCTCAGCGCAGGGAGATGTCAAATTTATGACTTATTAATGTTTTTTTGGCTAAACCGTCAAGACTTTACGATGAAAAACAACGCTGGCAGAGCCAAAATTTTCCCGCCCATTTCCAGGATGATCTTTTATTGGCTTTTCATTAAAGAATCTCTCAGATATTTCCGATAATAAATCTTGAATACAATTATTCATTTACTTATGAAGAGGTATTATTAACAGGTTGAATCCTGTCATTTTTTGTAATGATTAAATCTTTGTTTATTTACTATTCGTTTGTGACTTTCATTAAAAGAGGTAACTAATTATGGACAAGAAAAAAGCACCTTCTGACGATAAAATGACAAAACTTGAAAAGAATATTTATATCATCGCAGACGAGCTGCTTGATATTCTTACTCAGCTGTCGCTAGAGCACAAACAGCAGCTTAATGCCCAGCTCATAGCAGAAAAAATGTTTTACAAAGAGAATGTCAAGGAAATGCTTCAGAGTTCAGAGCAGGATAAAAAACAGGACAACAAAAAATTCGCACCCCTGAAGGCAATAGCAGACGGGGTTCTCGATAAACTTTCTGAACTACTCCCGTCTTTTATGAATGAAAAATTCAATACCATAAAGGACGAGTTTGATGACAACAGTATCCTTGAGGATTCCACGGTCTGGCTAAATTCATCTATTAAGATTGTCAGAAAGTATATTGATTCTGTGGCAAACAAAAATAGAGAGCTTGAGGATTTCATAAAACAGACAATGAAATACCTGACAGAAACAGAGGAACACCTCTCAGGCCAATTAGTCTCGCATAAGGACCAATTTAACCATGACAGAGATTTTGAAAAAGATTTGTCTTCCAGTATGAACATGATACAGGAGGATTTCAGCTCTGATGGAGATCTTAAAAGTATCAGACAGGCAGTATTAAACAAGATTGAAAATATTAACAAGAATATCGAAAAGAAGAGAAAGCAGGATGTGGCAAGGCTGGCGCAGACAGAAAAGACCCTGAACAATATGAAGAGCAGCATTTCAAACATTAAAAAAGAAGCTGATGAACTGAAAAGAAATGCAGAGGAAGCAGAAAAGAGGGCCATTGAAATAGAGAGTGAATCTTTCCATGACAAACTTACAGGCGTCTATAACCGGAAGGCATACGATGAAGAATTATTTAAGACATTGGCAAGCCTCCAGCGCTATAAGGTCCCATATGCCCTGATGATCTGTGACATAGACCATTTCAAAAAAATAAATGACACCTACGGGCATAAAGTCGGAGATCTCACGCTTAAAAAAATAGCCGGTCTGCTCAAGGAAAGATTGAGAACGAATGATTTCATAGCAAGGTATGGCGGGGAAGAATTTACTGTAATCCTTAATCATACTACCCTTGAGGATGCACTAAAGGTCGGTGAAGATGTCAGAGAATTCATACACAATGCGTCATTCTCTTATAAGCAGCAAAAAATACCTGTCACAATCAGTATAGGCATCAGTTTTTTCGTGGCTGATGACGACAGCAATACAGTATTTGAAAGGGCAGACGCCGCCCTTTACTTTGCTAAAGAATCGGGCAGAAATGCAGTTAAAACCGAAAAAGATGTCATTAACAGCAAAAAGGCAATAATAAATT
>SDBV01006080.1_pt1 | contig 16829 bp, 12 predicted proteins | sample 2277081 | NCBI WGS metagenome assembly SDBV01 (sample SAMN10402039, study PRJNA504765) | marine sediment metagenome | isolation source: marine sediment core GS10_PC15, 223 cmbsf | place: Arctic Ocean: Southern Knipovich Ridge | collected 2010 | reverse complement strand
CACCCGGCCCGGCCGCAGCAGCACGTAGCCGCATGCCCGGGCGATGTGCAGGCTGCCCAACAGTACGAATGCCAGACTGCCGTGGAAAAGACAGACAGCCCACGCAGCTTCACCCAAGAGGGGACCTAGACGGAGACCCCTGACTAAAATGAGGATCACCGCTACCGGAGGGCTTATCAACAGCGCGGAGACCGCTATTATCACCGTGCTGGCCGTCTTGTTGCGGGCGGCAAAGGCGGCCCAGAGGCAAGGCAACGTGAAAAAGGCGCTATAGACACCACAGATCAGACAAACCAACATCTCACCCAACCAGATCGACAGATCAGGGCTGCCGGTGGAATTGCCCGAATAGGACAGGCCTGCGCTGGCCAGTCCCATTGCCACGGCCACGGCGGTGGTCGCACCCAGGATATGCTGCAAACGGAACTGTCTCGACTCGCTGGGAGCAGAGGAGTCTTCGCTGCCGCGCACAACGATGCACCAACCGGTCGCCATCTTCAGAATCCAGAGGGGAAGTTGGACGGCCAGAAGAATCAGCGGCAGCCCGAACATGACTCCGGCCATTTCACGACCGTCGCGCGGACCTATGGCGGCCATGGTCATCCCCCAGAGAAAGATGAACCCTAGCAACGCCGCCACCAGGAGGCTCAGCAGCCATCGCACGAGCAGTCGCTGGGGACCCATCACGGCCCAGACGGCCAACAGGCATCCTTGCCCGGCGGTCGCTCCCACAAGCAGCGCAAGAAGTTCCGGTGACTGGCTGTCTTTGAGCACCCCGGGCGTGATCAGGTCGACCAGCGCGAACGCCCCGATCAGCAGCAGGATAAGGGCGGGATTGGCGCTCTGGGGCTGATTTTCTGGGTAATCCACAATCGGTCCCTCCGCGGCTGAGGATATCAGGCCACTAACCTCCCGGCCAGACCGTGCCCCTCAGGAGGAATAACAATAATTGACAATTATTGTTATTGCCCGTAGAATGGTGTGGTCGGTTGATTGTGCTGTAGGGTGGTCTTGTCGAGGAGAGGGTCAGATGAACGTATCTCTTACACCGGAGTTGGCTGGATTTGTGAAGGAACAGGTGGCCAGCGGGATGTACCACTCGGCCAGCGAGGTGATTCGCGAGGGCCTGCGTCTGCTGCTGTTGCAGAAGCAGCAGCGTCACGCCCGGCTGGAGCAACTTCGCGGGCAGATCGCGGTGGGCCTCGAGCAGGCCCAGCGCGGTGAGGTGGCGCCGTTGGACATTGAAGCGATAAAGACCGAGGGACGCCGACGGCTTGCCGAGAGGCAGAATCTCGAACAACCGAGGGCCGTTGATGGCTGAAGTCCTGCGAACCCCTCAAGCGAGAGCCGATCTGCTTGAGATCTGGCTGCATATCGCGGAAGACAATATTGATAGCGCGGATCGCTTCTTGGCGGCCGTTGATCTGAAGGGCCGGACTCTGGCCGACTTTCCGGAGATGGGGGAAAGATGCGCGCATCTTGGCCCATCACTACGGCTTTTCACGGCAGGGAACTACGTCATTTTTTACCGCCCGATCGAGAACGGCATCCAGATCATCCGCGTGGTGAGCGGGGCACGTGACCTCGAGACGCTCTTCGATAGCGATCCGGAGCACTGAGCCAGGCTCTCCCTAATTGCCCATCTGCCCTACTTTTTGATCCGTCGCTCCCCGGGCCTTCCAGAACCGATGTAGAACCGTTCTGCCAACCCGGATACACTACGCGGCTGATTGTATCCCCGTGTATCGGCGGTAACCGATCGGGGGGTGCGGGACCGCGGAACCCGTGCGCACGGAGACGCCCATGTCGAACTGGCCTTTCCGCTTCGTCCATGCGGGCGATTTTCATTTGGAGCAGCCGCCGCAAGGGGTGGCCGAAGTTCCGGATCATCTGCGGGAACTCTTTCTGGCGGCGGCCTATTGGGCGGCCGAAAGGGTCTTCGAGACGGTCCTGACCGAGGAGGCCGAGTTCTTGGTCCTCTCGGGCGACGTGTTGCATCCGCAACTCACCGGGCCGCGGGGGCCGTTGTTCCTGGTCGAGCAGTTCGCCCGGCTGGAGGAACGGGAGATCCCGGTCTACTGGGCCGGCGGAACGATCGATCCGCCCGAGGCCTGGCCTTCGGCCATCACTCTGCCCGAAAACGTACATCTATTCCCCCGGGGCCGGCTGAAGGAGTTTGTACACCAGCGGGACGCGGCGCCGTTGGCACGGCTGACGGGGGTCGGCCGCGATCGGCGGCGGAAGATTCGCTCGAGCGATTTTGAGGCGGACCCGGGCGGTCTGTTTTCGATCGCGGTGGTGCACGGTTCCGCCGAGGCCAAGGCGCTTCGCGACCGGCAGCTCCACTACTGGGCCCTCGGTGGGCGGCACGACCGCAGCACGCTGCTGAGCTCGCCCCAGGTGGCCCACTATCCGGGCAGTCCGCAGGGACGCCGGCCGGAAGAGTGCGGCCCCCACGGCTGTACGCTGGTGCAGGTCGACGAGCAGCGGCAGGCGCGAACCAGCCTGGTGGCCACCGACGTGATGCGTTGGCTGAGCGAGCGGGTGGTGGTCGACGAGGCCACCAGCCGCGACGACCTCGAGACCTTGTTGCGCGAGCGGATGCAGACGTTGGTCGAGTCGGCGCCCGGCGTGGACCTGCTGGTATCGTGGACGGTGGCCGGCAGCGGTCCGCTGCTGGGGCAGTTGCGGCGCGGAACACTGGGGACCGAGTTGCTGGGCTGGTTGCGGAGCGAGTACGGCTTTGGGCCGCCGGCGGCCTGGAGTCTGTCGCTTCAGGTGGAGCTGTCGGCCTCACTGCCGCCGGAGTGGTACGAACAAGAGACGATCCGCGGAGATTTCCTGCGGGCCATTCGCCGGCTTCAGATCGACTCCAATCAACCGCTGGAGCTGGACTCCTACCTGGCCGGGGAGCATCTGGCCGGCGCACTGGCCCCGGCCGTAACGATCCCCGACAAGGCGGCCCGAGCGCGAGTGCTGCGCGAGGCGGCCTGGTTGGGCGTCGACCTGTTGAGCGGGGAGGAATCCGAATCGTGAGAATCACCGGCTTGGAAATCGACGGTTACGGGATATGGACCGGGCTGAAGCTGGCAGGGCTTTGCGACGGGCTGAACGTTCTCTACGGGCCGAACGAGGCCGGCAAGACCACGCTGTTGCAGTTCATCCGCTCGATGCTTTACGGTTTCTCGCCCGGGCGGCGGAAGTATTTTCCGCCTCTGCGCGGCGGACGTCCCGGCGGCTCGATCGAGCTAGGCGGCCCCGGCGGCCGGTTCCATCTCGAGCGCCACGACGACGAGAACGGCCGGGCCGGCAACCAGGAAAAAGTCACGCTGATCGCCGCCGACGGTACCCTGCAAGGCGAACACCTGGTCAAGACCTTGCTGGGGGACGTCGACGAAGCCATTTTCAACAACGTGTTCGCCGTAGGGCTGCGCGAGATTCAGCAGCTAAGCACCATCGGCGACACCGAAGCCGCCGAGCTGCTCTACAGGCTGACCGCCGGGCTGGACCGCGTCTCGCTGGTGGAGGTGATGCGGGAGCTGGGGACCTCGCGAAACCGCATTCTGGACGCCGCCCGAGGACCCTGCCAGGTGGTCCAGTTGCTCGACCAGCGCGAGAAGCTCCGCTTGGAGATCGAAGAGCTCGGCAAGTTGACCCGCCGCTACGGACGCCTGGCCGCCGAGCGAAACCAACTCCAACGGGAATTAACGCGACTGGAAGAGGAAGACAACCAGACGGACCGGCAGGCGCGGGTGATCGAATTGGCCATTACGCTGCGCGATCGCTGGGCCCGGCGGGCGGCCCTGGACGACGAGCTGGCGGTCTTGGGCCCGGCGGCAACCATGCCACCCGGCGTCGTCGAGCGGCTGGATAGGATCAGCGCCAGCCTGAACAAACACCAGGAGTTTAGGGACCGCGCCCAGCGCCATCGCGAGCAACTCCGCGCGGAGGCGGCGGGCCTGGCCATCAACCAAGCGCTCCGGCGCCAGGCCGCGCGCATCGAATCGCTCCAGGAACAGCGGCCCTGGATCGCAACGTTGCGGACCCAGGTGGCCGAGCTGGAGACGGAGATCGCCGAACTCGAGTCCGGCCTGGACGCCCAGCGGCAACAATTGGGGCTGGGTGACCGCACGGGATCGGACACGTTGCCGGTGATCTCGGCGGGCTCGGTCTCCCGGTTGCGGCCGCCGGCCCGGGCGATGAAACGCTCTCGCCGGCGGGTCGGCGAAGCTCGACGACGTGCGGCCGCGGCCGGCCAGAACGCCGAGTCGCTCTCGCAGCAGATCGCGGCGGCTCTATCGCAGCGCGGCCGGAGCGATCTGGCCGGTGCCCTGGACGAGGCCGGAAACTTGGCTTCGCAGTTGCGCCGCCGCTTGCAGATCGACCAGCGGCTGGATCAGATGACGCTCTACCAGACGGAGCTGGAAGAGCAAAGCCGTCACCTGCTGAACCGCCAACTGCTGCCGGTCTGGGTGCTGCTGGTTCTGGGTGCGGTGTTCGTGCTGGGCGTGGTGCTGGTGATGGCCGGCCTGTTCATGCCCACCTCGATCATCGGCAAGGCGGGCTGGGCAATGGCCCTGTTGGGACTGGGCGGCAGCGGGGCGGCCGGGCTGGGAAAGGTGATGCTGGAGCGGTCCAACAGCCGTCAACTGGAGTCCTGCCAGAAACAGATCAACATGCTCCAGTTGCAGTTGCAGCAGGCCCTTCAGGAGCGCGAGGCCATGGACGAGCAGCTTCCTCGCGGGGGCGGCCCCATGGCCAGCCGGCTGGAAGCGGCCCAGAAGGAGTTGGCGGCCCTGGAAGAGCTTGCGCCGCTGGACGCCCGCCGTGCAACGGCCCGCCAGCAGTCCGAAGCCGCCGCCGAACGGGTTGCCCGGGCAGAGGAGGAACTCGTCGCGGCCAGGCGGCGATGGAGCCAGGCCCTGGCCGCCGCCGAACTGCCGGCGAACCTGACGCCGAAGCAAGTGCGGGGGCTAATCACCCGCTGCGATCAGATCGGCCAGGTGCGCCGCCGGTTGGAAGATCGTGGGGAGGAGCTCGCACGGCGTCGCCGCGAACTCGACTGGCTGTTGGGCCGAATCGCACAACTGGTCTCCCACAGCGAAGTGGCCGTCACCGGCGATGATCCCGTCGAGCAACTCCGCCAGTTGGGCGAAGCCATCACGCAGCAGGAGGCCAGCATCGAGCGTCGCCGGGAGCACGGCCGCAAGGCCCGCCGTCTTCGGCGCAAACGGGCGAAACATGAAGAGGCCCTCAGCCGCCTGAAGCACCGGCGTCGCGAACTGTTGCGGGAGGCAGACGCCGAGGACGAACAACAGCTCCGCCAGCGTGCCGTGCAGGCCGCCCGGGCGGACGTGCTCCGAGAGCAGCGGGAAGCACTCACCCGCGAGATCACCGCGGCCATCGGCGGAACCTGTGGCGAAGAGGCCGTCCGGCGACAACTCGAAGCCGGGGGCGACACGCCGCTGGAGACCCGCCGCGACCAACTGCTGGAACGATTGGCGGTGCTGGAAGAGGAGCTCAAGCAGCGCCACGAACGGCGAGGCCGGCTGGCGGAACAACTCGACACCCTGGCCAAAGACCAGGAGTTGGGCGGAAAGCGGCTGGAGCTGGCCACGGTCGAGAAACGGCTGGAACAGGCAATCGGCCGCTGGCAGGTCCTGGCGGTAGCCGACCGGACGCTGGACGTGATCCGGACCAGCTACGAGAAACAACGCCAGCCCGAGACACTCCAAGAGGCTTCAGTGTACCTGGATCGGCTGACCCAAGGCCGTTATCCGCGGGTCTGGACACCGTTGGGCGAGGACGTTCTGCGGGTGGACGACGCCCAGGGCAATCCGCTTCCGGTGGAGTCGCTCAGTCGGGGCACTCGCGAACAACTGTTTCTGAGTCTGCGGCTGGCGTTGGCCGCCTGCTACGCCCGGCGAGGCGCCCTGCTGCCGCTGGTGCTGGACGACGTGCTGGTGAATTTCGATGCGACTCGGGCCAAGGCCGCGGCGGCGGTGCTGCGGGATTTCGCCGCCGCCGGGCACCAGGTCCTGGTGTTCACCTGCCACGAGCACATCTTCAAGCTGTTCAAGACGCTGAAGGTCCCGGTCAATCGCCTGCCCGACAACGCCCAGACGGACCACGCTCCGGTCACCTTTCAGCAGCCGACCAAGAGGAACACCAAGAGGGGCAAGAGGGCCGAACCGTCACCGATGAAAATCGTCGCGGAAACAGAACACCCTCAGCCGGCCCAAGATATCGCTCAGGAGGAGCAAATCGACGACGAGATCGCCGCCGCCGAGCCCCAGCAGACAGATACGTTCGAGTCGCCGGATGAAGAGGCCCTCTGGGACGAGGAAGAAGAGGTCGAAGTGAGGGCAGTCGAGTCTGAGGACGAGCAGCCCGAGAACGAAGCGGACCAGCAGCAGGAATGCGAAGAAGAAGACGAGGACGAGTGGGAAGAGGAAGAGGAGGAGTACGAGCACGACGAATACGAGGACGAGGAGTACGGCGACCACGGCACCGCCGAAGCGGCTTAACTGGAGTCGGGATGTTGCGAGGTCGGGCCGACATGGCGGTATCTGTTACGGCAGCCCCGGCAGATGCGCTGCTTCAGTGGGAGCAGACCGATTGTCTGCTGTGCGGCAGCCCACGATGGTCGACGCTGCTGGAGGCCCCGGATTTCGCCACGGCGCCCCGGGCGAGCTTCACGGTTGTACGGTGCCGCGAGTGCGGTCTGTGCTTCACGAATCCGCGTCCCGGCCCGGAAGACATAGGCCAATTCTACGGGCCGGCATACGGTCCGCACCGAGTGCCCTGCGACGCTGCGTCGGGCCGGCACCGGGGCCGCAGGTGGCCGCGTACCTTGGCGCGCTTCGACCACCGCAGCTTCGAGCGGGGCGAGTTGGCACCGCACGGCCGCCGCCGGCTACTGGACTTTGGCTGTGGAGGCGGGGCGTATCTGAAGCGGATGCACGATCGAGGCTGGGAGGTGTTGGGCCTGGATCGCTCCGAAGTTGCGGCCCGCCGTGTCCGCAGCGAACTGGGGCTGAGCGTCCTGGCAGGCACACTGCCCCATCCGGACCTGCGGCCCGAGAGCTTTGAGCTGATCACCATGTGGCAGTCGCTGGAACACGTCCACCGGCCGCTGGAAGTGTTGCGGGAGGCGTACCGGCTGCTGAGGCCGGGCGGCAGATTGATCGCGGCGGTTCCCAACATCCGCAGTGCGCCGTTTCGCTGGTTCGGCGCGGCGTGGTTCGCCTTGGACCTCCCTCGGCACCTGACCCACTTCTCGCCGGTCACGTTACCGGAGATGCTCAGGCGGGCCGGGTTCGCGGTGGAGGGCGTACGGATGGTTCGGCACAACACCTGGCTGTGGAGATCGGCCGGCCGGGCATCGAAGCTGCGCCTTGGCCCCGGACGGCTGCGTTGGCTGACGGTCCGGCCGTTCTGCCGGCTGGCCTCGCTGTATTGTCTGCTAAGCGGTCAGTCCGATTGCATGGCGGCAACCGCGGTGAAGCCAGTTGTGGGCACCGGCCTTGACACTGCTGGATAGGTCCAAAGTCTCTCCGGAGAGCCGCTCAGCTTCCCGATCTGCGCACGTGGAGTACGGCGTCCTGGCGGAAAGCGGGTGAGTGGAATCGAAGCCGCCGTGCACCCTGCATTTGCTCCGGCGGCGCGAGAAACCGGCCGTTCTTCGGGTCGTACCAGCGGGCGGAGAAGGTACCCGGCGGCAGCCGCAGCATCACGTTCACCGGGCCGTCGCCGAGTAAGTAGCAGATGTAGTCTTCACCCGGCCGGGCCAAGGTGAAGATGCGGGACCCGCTCTGCGGTTCGACCGTGGCCAGCTCGTCATGCGGAGTCATTTGCCAAAACGGGATCTTGTTCTCGGCGAGAAAGTCGAGCAGGTACTGCCCGCCACGGAGGATTTCCCCCGGCGGGGCCCGCGAGGGCCGGCCGTCGTCGAGGGTTCGGCCGGTTCCGCGCCAGAAGGAGAAATCGAAAAAGTTCGAGTGTCCGCCCGCGGTGAAGTCGGCCCAGATGATCTTCCGCGGGAAGTTGACGTCGTGGGTGCTGCGGTTGGCAAACAGGAAGTACTCGTTGTGGCTGACCGGCCGGCCGACGCGGAACCGCAGCAGGGCCGCATGATGGTTGGCGACGTCGGCATCGGTGGCGTACAGGCCTCCTCCGCCGCGATGCTTGGCGATTATGTCGTTGGCGCCGCTGCGAGGGTCGAAGGAGGAGGTTTGCTCGCCGGCCGAGACCAGACGGCTGGGGTGCGTGGGGTGTCGGTGGATGTAGTCGATCAGATGTGCCACCCACCGCCGGCCGCCGGTTTCGTTGGCGATTTCGTAGATCACGTTGCCCGGCGCGGCGGTCTCGGCCAGCACCTTGTCGACGTAGGCGTGTTGGACGGCCATCAGTCGAGGATTGTCCAGGGCGGCGTCGGAGGTTGCCTGGCGGGGCTGCAGGCCGAGACGATTCACGTTGTTGGCATCGGCGTAGAGGCTTTCGGCGAGTCGGCGCCGGGTGTGGAAGCCTTCGAAGAGCGTCAGCTCGACGTAGACGCCGCGCCTGGCAGCTTCGCGCAGAAAGGGTTTCAGCCGGGTGTCGAAATAGGACTGATCGAAGCGGGTCAGATCGAACTTCGGCCGGCCGTCGATGGCTTTACCGGGTCCGGTGCGGGCGAAGGGCCAGGCCGGGTGGGAGAATTGGGCCGGATAATCTACTGCGGCCCGGAGTTGACCCCAACTGCACACGTCCTGGCGGACGTAGTTCAGATGGTGTGCGGCCAGGTCGTCGAGGTACTTTCGCCAGGAGAGGCCCTTCTGGTTCTCCCAGATGGTAAACAGAGAGCGGTCGGAGACACCCACCAGCACCACGTGCCGGTCACCGTCGCGGAAGTAGTAGGGATGTCGAGGGCAGATCTCCAGCCGCCCGGCCGGTACCGCGGCCAGCGCGCCGACAATCCAGTGCAGCAGCAAGCAGCTTCCCTTGGAGAGGCCCATGCGGGTGCTCCTCACTTGTTCCACGTTGCGCGAGCCCGGGCGGGGCTATTGTCCCAAAGTGCGAAACTCTCTCTTGGCAGTCGGTTACTCCATTTCCGTACGGCTGGTGCCTTCGGCCAGGGAGCGATACCGGCTGCGGGTGCTGTAGGTGATCCAGCCCAGGTAGAAGTTGGCTCCCAGCGAGCCGAATAGCGTGAACAGTGTTACCGTCAGGAGGCCCCAGGGCTTTGCGGGTGGTTCTTGCTCGGAATCTTTCTGCGCGGGATCCTGGTCGGACGGTGATTTCGATTCGCCATCGGGCTGCGCACCCGGCCGCTGGAGATATCCGGCCTGCTGGGCGCCGATCCGTTTGCTGTCGGGGGGTGGTTGGATCACGTTGGGGGTGTCCGGCGATTCGGCCCCCGGCGGCCGGTTCGTCTCGGCGGCCGGCCGCGGCAGGAACGGATCGGGGGGGGGCGGGTCGGCCGTGGCGGCGGCTGGACCGGGCGGCTCGGACTGTTCGGGCGGCAGTTGCCGGGGCAACTCGGCGGTACCCACCACGATCCGGAAGGCGCGAACGTCTTTGACTGAGGATGGGAAGTCGCTCTGGATCGGCTCGCCCGAACGGAGCGTGTCGATCAGCTCCGGCTCGATCTGGATGATGTACAGCATGCCGCCGTCGGGAAGCGGCTGCCAGCCGGCGTCGATGCCCAAGATGATCGCCGCGATGCATGCAATGTTACCGGACATGAGAAGACCTCCCGGGCGTGATTTCTCTCTTGCTCCCGGCCCTTCATGTTAGCCCGATCCGGGGTTCCAGGTAAAGACGGTTTGGAAGGGACGGGGCCGGTTTCGATCGGCAAGACGGGACATCCCGGCAATTGTGCCCTCGGTACCTCCGCCGGCACGATTGGACTATACTGCATGGTCCTGCCCCGCTGAGGAAGACCCACACTATTGTTCTGTTGAGTAAGTTCCGCAACACTCTCCTGCAATAGCCGGACCGCAACGCGGTCCGGTTCCCCCCCGAGCGTTGCTCGCCGGCTATTGAGGTCCGCGATCCGAGAATCCCTCAGCCCCGGCGAAACATGGTGGCAAGCCGCCCAGAAGTCTCAACATTGGGACCGTAATAGGCATGAACCTGGCAATCTGGAAGAAGGCCGTTTCCGACGCCTGGCTGCAGTTGTTGATTTCCTGCGTGATCCTGGTGCTGTTTGGCTGGGTGTTCGTGTGGCTGATGAGCCAGATTCCAAACCGGGCGTTCGGCCTCTTGCTGCGGTGGTTGCCCAACTGGGTCGAACCGCTGTTCGGAGTTCCGCTGGCCGATCTCGTCGGGCCCACCGGACAGTTGAGCCTGGTCTACGTCCACGTGGTGACGATGTTGGTGTGCGTGGGCTGGGCGGTGGGCCGCGGTTCGGACACGATCAGCGGCGAGATAGCCCGCGGCACGATGGACCTGATCCTGTCGCTGCCCATTCGGCGGGCTTCGATCCTGGTGGCCCCGGCGGCGGTGGCCACGGTGGGGGCGGTCTTTTTGGCAGCGGCGATTCTGCTGGGCACCAAGCTCGGGCTGACGACCATCGACTTCGGCGCCGAGGTCTACGCCCGCCAGTTTCTGCCCGGGGCCATCAACCTGTGCTGCCTGATTTGTTGTTTGACGGGCGTGACCACGTTCATTTCTTCGTGGAATCGGAATCGGTGGCGAACGATTTCGCTGGCCGCCGGTTATTACGTGGCATCGGTGATCATCGAGCTGGTTGGGCGGCTTTGGGAGTGGGGAAGCTGGCTTAAGTACTGTAGTTTTTCCACGGCTTTTCAGCCGCATCGGCTGATACTCAAGCCGGAAGAGACCGGATTGTTCGCCTGGTCGTATAACGTCCCGCTGCTGGTGCTGGGGCTGACGGCTTACGTGGCTGCGGCCGTGATTCTCTCCTACCGGGACATCCCGGCGGCGAAGTAGACGGATTCCGGGAGGCAGTGGTCGACGCGCTGGGGGCTGTGGGGCAGCAATTTACGGGGAAAACCATTGTAGGAGGCGACTCCAGTCGCCGATTCGGATTCGCGGCGCAATCGCCAATGTCCCCGAGAAATCGGCGACTGGAGTCGCCTCCTACAGTGGTGCCGCCGCTGGGAAAGGGGACAGGTCCAATTTGCCCCCGGCGGCCCGAAGGGGGCTTCGCACAAATTGGACCCGTCCCCTATTTCGGCGCTCAGCCCGCACCCTTGGCCTTCAATCCGCCGCCCATCGAGTCGAGCTCCGAGTGCAGCATGTTCAACAGGGTCTGGAGGAAGGCCACCACCATCGGCCCCACGAAGATGCCGATGGGGCCCAGGGCCTGTACGCCGCCTAACACGCTCAACAGGGCCAGCAGCGGATGTAGATTTGCGCGGCCGTGCAGGATGATCGGTTTGATCACGTTGTCGGCCATCGAGACGACCGCCGCACAGTAGATCGCCAGCAGGACGGCCGCCACGGTGCGCCCCTGGCCGTCGACCTGGTAGAAATGGAGCCACAGACAGGCGGGTACCCAGACGAGTGTGGTTCCCACGAACGGGATCATGGCAAACAGCATGGCCAGGGCAGTCAGCAGAAACACCGACGGCAGGTCGGCGAAGTAGAACCCGATCCCCGCCAGAAGCCCCTGCACGAATGCCGAAAGCAAGGTGGCCACGACCACCGCGCGGGTCATGTCGTCGAACTGCTCGACGAGTTGCCGTTCGTACTTGTCGTCCAGCGGCGAGAGACGCATCACGGTTTGGATCATGCCCGGCCCGTCGGCCAGAAAGTAGTAGAGCGAGATGATCATCACACCCAGGCCGATCAGAAAGCCGACTACGTACTGGGTGGTGCTCAGCGCCGCGGGCGGCCCCCATTCCTGGAGTTTCGTCATGATTGCCCGTTCGACGTCTTCCTCCTTCAACACCAGGCCGGTCTTGGCGCCAAGCCGGACCAGCTCTCCGACCACCCAACTCTTGAACGCGATCGCCCCGCTGGCTGCCTTCTCTTGTTCGGACATCTTGGCCGGATCGGACCCGTCGCTGGGATCGGCGGCTGCCGTGAGGCGGGCCTGGTCGGTCTCATCCTGTTGGTGGGACACACCGGCCACCGGCTGCCCGCTCTCTTGGCCAACGCTCTTGATAATGGCGGAGTAGATCGCCTGGCCCTCGAAGAACGCCGGGATGAGGATCGCCAGCAGCGGGATCGAGAGGATCAAGATCACCGAGGCGGTGGTCAGCCCGGCGGCCAGCCGGCCGCGTCCCTTGCACTTGACCCTGAACCAGCGGTGCAGCGGACCGAACATCACGCTCAGCAGCACCGCCATGAACAACGGCAGGAGGAACTTCACCATCACCTGGAAGAACAACGCGGCAATCACCAACAGGATCGCCACCAGGACCACAAAGGAAACGATGCGGGCCACGGCCGGGTCTCCATTTGAGGGACAGAGCTGCGCGCAGGCATTGTAGCACAGCAGGCCGCGAATCCCACTAGCCCGGATTATTCATAAGGAGCACGGTGTCGCGAGTTTTCCGTGCCACGGCTGTGTCAGCCGTGTTGCGGACGGCTAAATTGACCCGCCACCAACACGGCTGACACAGCCGTGGCACCTAATGAATAGTCCGGGCTAGCGGCTTGCGGCCGCAGGTGGAGGCGGCCACAATGAACCTCCACGTCCTGAGTCCAGCGGGCCTCGGGCCCAGTTTCCCCCAGCCGCGGAGTCTGCCGGTGGAGAAGAGCCAAGCCAGCCGCAAGAAGTGGCTGATCGTCGCGGCCAAGCTGCTGATCGTTGCCGCCATCCTCTGGTGGGTCGGCGAGACCGTGGCCGACGGTTGGGCAGAACTGAAAGAGCGAGACCGAGGCCAATGGGACTGGCAGCCCTGGTGGCTGCCTATTGCGGGGGGCATATATCTGCTCGGACTGATGCCGTTCGGGCTCTTCTGGCACCGTCTTCTGAAGGTGCTGGGACAGGAGGCACGATTGGCCGAAACGCTGCGGGCATACTACATCGGGCACCTGGGAAAATACGTGCCCGGCAAGGCCATGGTGGTGGTGCTGCGAACCGGCCTGATCCGCTCGTCGCGGGTGGACACGACCGTGGCCGCCGTGAGCGTGTTCTTCGAGACGCTGACCATGATGGCCGTGGGTGGCTTTGCGGCCGCCGCATACCTGGCGTTTTTCTGCGAGCCGGAGGTCTTCCGGTGGTGGTCCTGCGCCGCGGGAGCACTGATGCTGGTTTCCTTGGTGCCCACCCTCCCGCCGGTCTTCAGACGCCTGGCCCGACTCGCCAGGGTAGGCAAATCCGACCCACGTATCGCCGAGAAACTGGGGAAACTGGGTTATGGGACACTGTTGACCGGCTGGGGTTTGAGCCTGTTGGGTTGGATTCTGCTGGGGCTGAGCTACTGGGCCACACTGCGGGCGATGGGTGTGCCGGAGCTCGACCCGATCGGGGATCTGCCCCGTTACGTCGCCGGCGTTTCGTTGGCGGTGGTGGCCGGGTTCCTGCTGTTGATCCTCCCGGGAGGCGTGGGGGTTCGCGAGGCCTTCCTGGCCAAGCTGATGCTCGATTACCTCCGGCCACGCCTGCCGGAACATGCCAACGCCACGGCCTGGGCCAGTGCGCTTTTGCTGCGGTTGGTGTGGACGGTGTCGGAGTTGATCATTTCGGGTATCATGTATGTGGCCGCTGCGCGCAAGCCCGACACGCCGGAACCAAACGATTAGAGCCCATCCGAAAACCTCCTCCCCTCGCCCCGCTTGCGGGGAGAGGGGCCGGGGGTGAGGGGTTTTCGGATAGACAGTAAGAACCTCAACAGTCGACCCATGCTCTCGATCGTCATTCCCGTCTATAACGAGCAGGAAAGCCTCGAGGCCCTGCACAAGGAAATCGGTGAAGTCGCCGCCGCCGAGGGTTACACGCTGGACTTGATCTTCGTCGACGACGGCTCGACCGACGAGTCGTGGCAACGGATCCAGGACCTGGCCGCCGGCGACCCCGGCGTGCGAGGGATCCGGTTCCGCCGCAACTTCGGCAAGGCGGCCGCGCTGAGCGCCGGTTTCGCCCAGGCCCGGGGAGAGTTGGTGATGACCCTCGACGCGGATCTCCAGGACGATCCTCACGAGATTCCCGGCTTCCTGGCCAAGATGGATACCGGTCTGGACGTGGTCAGCGGCTGGAAGAAGATTCGGCACGATCCCTGGCACAAGGTGGGACCGTCGAGGGTGTTCAACTGGATGGTCAGCCGACTGACCGGAGTGCAGTTGCACGACCACAACTGCGGGATGAAGTGTTACCGTCGGGAGATCTTCGACGAGGTTCGGCTCTACGGCGAGCTGCACCGATTCGTGCCGGTGCTGGCCGCCGCCCGGGGCTACCGCGTGGGCGAGGTGGTAATCCAGCACCGCCGGCGGCAGTTCGGCCGCTCGAAATATGGCGTGATGCGAATCGTGAAGGGTTTTCTGGACCTGTTGACCGTGAAGTTTCTCACGGGCTTCGGCCAGCGGCCGCAACACCTGTTGGGCAGCCTGGGGCTGGTGTCGTTCTTCTTGGGACTGCTGGGACTCTTGTTCTTGGCGGGTCTTTGGGTAGTGTCGCGGTTGCTTCCCGGCCTGGAAGACGTCAGGTTGATCGATCGTTTCCCGGCCGTAATTTATTCCGTAGCCTTGCTGCTTCTGGGCGGACAATTGATGTCGATCGGGTTCGTGGCCGAGTTGCTGATCGCCTATCACGATCCGGATATCAAGCCATATTCGATCGCCCGACGGACCGGACCGGTCGATCCCGCCTCAGGAACCGATTCCTCTGAGAACCCGACCTCCCCGAGCGAATGACTACCGCAAGCGACGATCCCCAGGCCCGGCTCCGCCGCAGCGTGTACCTGCTGCTGGTTATGCTGGGCACCGGTGCGATGCTGGGCCGCATCCTGGCGATCGATGCGGTCGATCAGCGCGGGTTGCAGAAACACCTTCTCGCCCAGATCCCCAGGGAACTCGATCGAAAAGAGCGGGACCTGCTCGACAAGGGAGTCGACCCCCAGCGGGTGAAAAGGGCCCTGGCGGAAGCCCAGGAGAAGCTCCAGCGGCGGGCTCGCCTGAGGCGGCCTTTCCTCAGCGCAAACGACCGCAGCCGCTGGTGTACGGTCCGGGTGCTGGTCGAGGAGGACCTGCGAGTCGAGGGACACCCCTACGCGATCGACAAGGTCACCGGGGAACCGACCTGGGACACGATCGACATGGTCAAACACGGCGGGCACCTCTATTCCAGCAAGCCGCCGCTGTTTCCCACCCTGATGGCGGCCGAGTACTGGGTGATCCATCGCCTGACGGGCATGACGCTGGGGACGAATCCTTACTGGGTGGGGCGGTTGATGCTGATCACCATCAACGTGCTGCCGCTGCTGGTCTACTTCCTGTTGCTCGCCCGGTTGGTGGAGCGGCTGGGCACGAGCGACTGGGGGCGGATATTCGTGATGGGCGCCGCGGTGTTCGGTACGTTTTTGACGACCTTCGCGGTGACGATCAACAACCACCTGCCGGCCGCGGTCAGCGCCATGGTGACCCTCTACGCGGCGGTGCGGATCTGGTTCGACGGCCAACGGAGGTTGCGGTACTTTATTCTGGCCGGGCTGTTCGCGGCATTCACGGTGGCCAACGAACTGCCGGCGCTGGCCCTGGCTGCGGGGCTTAGCGCCGGGCTGTTGTGGAAGGCCCCGCGCCAGACGATCCTGGCGTACGTGCCCGCGGCGCTGGTGGTGGTCGTGGCATTCTTTGCCACCAATTGGATCGCCCACGGCGACCTCAAACCGCCGTACATGCATCGCAAGCCGATCGTTCTGGTGCCGGTCGATCAGGAGTTCACGCAGTCGGTGAGCAAGGCCCTGGCGGGACAGATTGCGGAGGACGCCACCCAGGCAGGCGAGCAGCCGGTTCGGGCGGTGCTGGAAGAGTTGGGACAAGACACCATCCGGCAGGCAGTCGTGCAGTCGGGCTGGGAGCCGGTCGGGACGGCCATCCAGCAGGCAATCGACAAGGCCGTCGACGGCGGGATCCACCAGGCGGCCAGCCGCGCCGTCACCGAAACAGTTCAACGGGCCGACCTGGACGCCCAGCGGCCCGACAACTGGTACGACTATGCCTTCCAGCGCAACGGGAGATTCGGTGAGAGCTACTGGCGGAATCCCCAAGGGATCGATCGGACCAAGGACTCGCCCGCCGTGTATGCCCTGCACGTGCTGGTCGGGCACCACGGCGTTTTATCGCTCACGCCGGTCTGGCTGCTGAGCGTTGCCGGGGTGATCGTCTGGTCGTGTAATCGCCAGCAGCGGCACTTGCGTGACCTGGCCCTGCTGATCGCAGCAGTGACCTTGGTGTGCCTGGCGTTTTATCTTTACCCGCGGCAGTTTCAGCGCAACTACGGCGGCGTGGCCAGCGGATTTCGCTGGATGTTTTGGTTTGCGCCGCTGTGGCTGGTGGTGATGCTCCCGGCCGCCGACGCCATGGCCGGGCGGTGGTGGACCCGCGGGATCGCGCTGTTGCTGCTGGTGGCTTCGGTCCTCTCGGCCAGTTACCCGACCTGGAGTCCGTGGACGTTGCCGTGGATCATGGACTATATGGAGTACCTGAAGGGGATCGGGTAGGGAAACAACCGCAAGTCCGTAGGGTGCGTGCTTGCACGCACGCGGAGTGCGGGCTGCAAGGCGTGGGCCAACTTTGGACGAATAGCCCCGCCTGGGAGGGCTTGTCCTTACCCACATTTTTGTGCTAGCACAACTTCCGTTTTCTCCGAGAAACAAAGGGCTTTTGACGACCCGCAGCCATGCGATGCTAGCAGGGGCGCCATTACGCCAGGCAGC
>SDBV01006079.1_pt1 | contig 16829 bp, 18 predicted proteins | sample 2277081 | NCBI WGS metagenome assembly SDBV01 (sample SAMN10402039, study PRJNA504765) | marine sediment metagenome | isolation source: marine sediment core GS10_PC15, 223 cmbsf | place: Arctic Ocean: Southern Knipovich Ridge | collected 2010 | reverse complement strand
TGATTGCGATTACTGATACCCCAGACATTGTTCTAACCGTTCTCCTCTTTAATATTTTAGTGATAATCGATTTTTCTTCTTCTGAAGCAAAATATAATATAGTAGCATTCTTTATTACTTTAGAATGGTTATGTTTTTTACCTATTCGCCCTTTTAAGTTCGTAACTTTCTGCCGAGAGAAGTTTGGGGTTTTTATCAAGAAATCAATAATTTCTCTGGCAATCAGTCTAATTATGTCTGAGTTTAGGTCTTCTGAATGCCCCATTTTTTAATTCGGTATGATAATAAAAATAATAAATTCATATTAGCCTTAGATTTAGTTAATTTTTGATAAAACTAATAGTTTTTGGCCGACTTTAGTTAATATATCTCTTTAATATAAATGGGAGATTACAGCTGATTAATTTTTTTTGATGTTTTCAAAATATTTAAGACTTTGATTTATCCCTTTTTCTTGTAAAAACCTCTTACAAGAATTAAAATTCTTTATCCCAAATTTCCCAACAATTCTCTTTATTTTTGTTATTAAACCTTGTTTATTCCAAACATGATATTTTTTATGATAATCAGCACCTTTTTTTGAGTTTTTCACATCTATAAAAAATTGTTTAGTAAATGGATCTCGAAAAATATTGTATCCTTTAGGATTGTTCAAATATTTCATTATTTTATCAATACTTCTATCATAAAAGAATCTGTGTGCTTCTCCATGATTATTTACACCAAAACCCCCAAGGATTTCTTTTATCCTACTATTAAGAGTCATATGAGACTTTATTCCATAAACCTTATATAAATCTCCTTGCCAAAATTCTCTTTGGTTTTTTGTATTTTTAATATCAATTAAAAACTCCTTTAAATTTACTATATCTTTTCTAGTAATTTTATGCATATTTTTCAGAGATTTCAACATTGATTCTGTGGGATTTTGCCAAATTTTTTTAGCACTCTTGCTCAAACCAACTTCCATCTTTTTTCTCATTTCCTCATTCTCCCATCGTCTTTTCATATCCGCGCTTATTTTTTCTCGCCGTTCCTCGCTTTCCCAAGATTTTAATTGAGCTTCACTTGCCTTTTTCTGACGTTCTTCATTTTCCCAAGATTTTAAATGTGATTTTCTTAACCTTTCTACGTATCCGGGACTTTTCCATACATTTGTTACACTTTCACTAACTTTTTTTTTAGTTGCTGGTGCTCAATCTTCCTCCTGTTCTTCCTCCTGTAGTCAAATTGTATCCCTTCTCCGGGTTCATTGAATCGTAAATTTCTATAATATAATATCTCTCTTTGTTGTCTAATTCGGATTTACTAAAAGCGATATCGATTAATTTAAGATCCCAAACGTCATCTGGATATTTAGCAATAGCATTAAGTATATATCTAGCCTGTATTATGAAGGAAGGAGATTCTTCCCTCTTTTTTCTTAATGTTATTCCATGGCTTAATATCTCATCCCATTCCAATTCTATAGTTCGTATAGTCTGTCCAATATAAACTTTTTTGTTATAGGATGCTTTATTTGTAGCTAAATAAATAAAGCCATAAAGATTTTTTATTTTCCTTAAAAAATCATCCTCAACATAAACAAATCTTTGAATTGAAAATGTTTCTTTTGCAATACGATATATAATAGGGGGAATTTCTTTAATTTGGGTGATAGATAAATAATTAAATAACTCTGTGTTGTTCTTTAGACAAACGTAAATATCTTTAAGCAAAAAAAGAAAAAATTCTGTATCTTCGCTAATACAAGAAAAAGATTTATATATTTTTTCCTTATTTTGGTCTATGAAATAATGAATTCCAGCAGAAATATGGTTCTTTATGGAGTTCCTTTCTTTAATTGAATCAAAATTATCTGTCATATTTTTCTCATTTCCTTTAAAAAATTTTCCCTAAACTTTTTCTAACATCTGTTAAATAATTTTGCGTAAGTTCTTGGATTTCATCCATTGTTTGCTGAATTGCGTTAATTTCAAATTTATTATCTGTATCAGCTAGCCTATGTCTGAGAGTTTTAATAAAAGTAATCCCTGTTTTTTTAAAAATTGATAAACAACTTTTAAATACAAAAATTATCTTATTTTTCAATAATAATTCAAATCTAATGCCATCTCGTTGATCTATATTATTATCTCTGTCACTTAAAGAACAGGAAGTTCTGGTGAATAAAGGGATTATATTTTTTTTAACTTCGATGAGATAATCACTACTCATTTTAATGTCAGCTAATCTTAGGTTATTATCGTTATATATGGTTTCCTGAAATAAAAACTCAACCGTTCTATAATCGGTCCTTTCAGTATGGTACTCAAAAAACAAAAATTCAGCTAAATCCTGTAGATGAGAATTATAATTTAATTTTCCGCTTCTTATTTCACCGTCTATCAGCCAAAAGAAGGATTCTTCATTCCACAAAATTTCTTCAGCTTTTATATCCATAATTTTTCTAAAATCTATTATTTAAAAACTCAATTCTTAAATTGTATAAAAAATTAAAAGTATTTAAATGTTTTGGTGAAATAAATCAATTCTTTTTCATTTGCTAGCAATTTAATTAAAGATCTAATTTATGCTAGCAATTTTATTTCATAAGAATTACTATCTTAAGTAATATTATTGATATTAAAACATTATTCTAAGGTAACAATGGATCTCCTTTCATTTAAATTACCATTAAATCTATTTTTTACTTGTAAAATCTAATTAGATTTGTCTCCTTTTTTTTAGATCTTTTAATATCATCCTATTTTGTTGAAAGAGACTCATAAGCGAAACTATAAAATCTTTTAGAATATCCTTCTCTTTCAAGTATTTATAATAACCTTTAAAATCATGAATTTCGCTGAAAAATGGCTTAAAATAGAAAGGTAATTTATTATTAAAGAAACCAGACATTACAAAATTAAAACAATTCTCAATTTCGATTTTAAAATCTTCTTTTGTAAAACCTGATTTTATTTTACTCAGGATTGAATTCTCATCTGTTTTCCATATTTGTTTATCAACTTGAGATGTTGGGATGATATATTTACCCAATACGTCAAAAATAAAATCTTCTAACATTTTAATATTGATATTTAAAGTTTGGTTTTCTTTATTATATCCAAATACATTATATTTCTTTAATTGTGATAAACTTGTATAAATTAATATATAGAGAATTTTATTATGGTAAAGCTTCCAAGATTTTTTTCCAAACTTACTTCTATAAAAATCTACTAAATTTATCTTATGATCTTTATTTAAAATAGGTTTTAAATTCATCAATTTTTCTAAAAATGCAAAATCAGAAGCCAAATAACAATAAATTATATCTAAATAAAATATTTCCGTTTTAACAGAATTTTTAGTAAATATGTATTCTTTCAAACTTTGACAATTATTTAAATCTAATTCACGATTTTTCTCTTTTTGTTGAGCTGTTATAATTTTAAAAAATTCAGAAAATTCTACGGTAAGTTCTTTTATTTTTGAGTTGGTAAAACTAAAAATGGGAAACTTTTCAACAAAATGTGCTTTAATTATTTCATTCGCATAATGTTGAAAGCTTGTTTTAGTGAGTTTAGCCAAAAAATTTATTATACTTTTCATATCAGGTATAATGAAATTAAGATCATCTTCTACTCTAAATGATATTTGGTTTTGGTTTATTGGTTTCTTTTTTTGTATTCCTTTTTCCTTTTCAGTCTTTTTTTTTAATTTATTTTTATTTTTAACTCTTACCATATAACAAATAATTATTAGAAATATTTAAAAAAAAAAAGTGAGGTAATGATTTCTAATTTTAAAATTAATTAAAAATTGAAATTTTTACCATTAAACATTTAAAATCATCAGAACCGATCCCAAAAGATGAAGAGTCGGGATAATGGCAAAATTTGTAGGGAAGCTGAAATAATATTAGTTCTAATACTGTAGTACATTAAATGGTTATACTAAAAGATATTAAAGGGTTTTCCTAAATTTAATGAAATTTATCAAAAATTAATATTACATCGTATTGTGTTATAAACAACAAATTGAAATATAAATGAATTCAACAACTATTTCAAAAAAGATTCATCTCGATAGTAGAGAATTTGTTAGATCCACCGAAATTAAACTATTTTTTAAAATGATGATTAATAAATTACACCATCTCACTCCTGCTGAGTGGTCTTGTTGAGCTCCCTTTTCGAATAAAAAAATCTTTATCCTTCATATTCCTCCTTTTAGTATATACAGGTTCTGGGCTCTTATCTACCTCCACAACACATATTTCCTTATTCTCGACACTTAAGAATTTAATTCTCCAATAATCTACAAACTCGTTGGCTATATGATTACTTACAATTTCAACCAATTTCAGTTGAAATCCGTCTTTATCTTTTTTTCCTAGAGACTTATAATCTTTTTTCAAGCCTAATATTTTCCCATCATCACTCACTCCAATAAGCAATACCCCACCTTCTGTGTTTAAAAATCCTGAGATTTCTTTTACTATAGCATGTTCAAGTTCCTTATTTACGCAATTTTTCCTCATATCCCATCTAAGCGTTGATTTAAATTCAACATACCCACTCTCTCCTTTAGAAATTAACTCTACAATTTCATCAAATTCATTTTGATCTGAGGAGAAATTTACGATAACAAGAGTCTTATTTCCCATTTTAATTTTTTGTCTTTTTTCTAGTGCTTCAACAAATTTCTTCATCGATTTTCTATATTTATTTTTTAAATCATTATTTCCATCCTTTTCAATATCAAGCTCATCCCCAGTTTTAATGATATATTTCAATTATTCTTCAGTTAAAAAATCTGGAGTTAATCCACTTCCACAATTAGAACAAACAATTTGCCATACTCCAGAGAGAACTGATTTAACTAATTTCTTACAGTATTTACAATGAAATAACCCAAAATCTTTTGCTGGCCTAATTTCTATGTAATCTTTCTCTACTCTCCCATCTGGAAAGTACACTTCACCTCTACTTATATATTTCTTTCCATTAATTTCAATAAATACATATTCATTTTTTTTATTAGACAATACCCTTACTTCCTTGCTTCAATTCTGCTTTTCAATCATTCATATTTTGGTAGAACTTTTTTTTATTCTCTCCTCTTTTGAAGATTCTGAAATTCTTTTCCTATAATGCTTTTGTTAGTCAAGACTCCAATTAATCCACGTAAAATGAATTCTCATGAAATTTTTATTAATAGATTGTGTCATTGTTAATTCTCCCCGATTATTTGTCTTTATTAAATAATACGGTATTTGATTATTTAAATTTAGATTTTCCAAATAAATTCTACTATCTATAAGATTATATCTTCATTAAGTTCTCTCTTTAAAGAAATTAAAAATCTTATTGAGCTCTAACATTTTTAAATTAAATCAATTTCATATTTAAGAAATACTTATATAATAAACAAAATATATATTTTCATGTAATATTAATTTTAAAATTATTTATATTTATTAAAAATATATATTTTTTCTAATGATTCCTAAAAGCTTAGTAAAGAAAATTTTTTCAGGAAATACAATAAGAAAAATTTTAAAAGATAATGGAGCTAAAGAAATTTCTGATGAATCGATTGATTTATTGAATAAAATAATTACAAAATTTTCATATGAGATAGCTATGGGCGCAGTTAAATTAACACGATTTAAAGGTTACAAGACTATTAAAAACGATGCAATCAAAGTTAGTACACAACAATTTCTAGATAGAAAACTAGAGAATTTAGAATTAAAATTGTTTAAAAAGTCTAAAATAAGAGATATTTTAAAGGATAATGGAGCAGAACGCATATCAAAGGAAGTAATAGAATTTATGAATAAAATAATCTCAAAAATATCAGAGGATATTGCATTAGGAGCTGTAGAAATCGCATTTTCAAATAAAAATGAGATAATTCAAAAAGAAGCAATAAGATTAAGTACTAAACAATTTTTAGGAATTGATTTAGATAATAAGAAAAATAATTTTTTGGAGGGTAAATAAAAGTATGGAGGACATGTTTAAAGCTTATGAAAAAACAGTGTGTAATGTAATTTGTGAAGCTATGGAAAATCAAGATTATGAAATACTAAGAGGAATTCAATCCTTTGATTTATCTCCATGGATGGGATTAAGGGGAATTGAAGTAATTATTACTGTTATCGTTGATTTAACTATTGCTTCCAATCCATTTAGATTTAACTTAGATAGCGATGCGGAGCAGACATATAATGAATTGGGTATTTATGATAAAATAAAAGAACGAATTGATTTGGAAAGAGAAGGTAGAATACCCTATGGAGTATTAAGATATATATTAGGAGAACTAAAAAGTAAAAGAAATAGGTTAGAAAGCTTAGCAGAGAACGGATTACTTAATATAGAACCATCAGGAAAAATTTTATCAGATAATTGTTTAATATCACTTACAGAAATATGGAATCCCTTATTACAAAGAATAATTAATGGTGAACTTGAACCTAGAGTATTTATTAGTTCTTTAGGAAAGATGATTGCATTAGGTGTTGGTGAAAAAGGTATTAGGTTTATCAAACCTATAATAGTTGCGTTAAATAGAGCTGAAAATAATGATGCTGAGATCTTACTTGAAGATTTTCTAAATATTTACTTAGATATGGGACTCCCTTATTATTATTTTCCAATCTCTATTCGAACCGATGAAAAAAAAAGCGAAACAATTAGATTAATAGCATATAAAAATAATGAGAAAATAATTTTTAATAGACATTCCATCAGAGCTTTACAGGAATGGCGAAGAGCAGCACGTAATTATGTTGTTGAAACTAGAAGAGAAAGGAGGGAATTTTAATTGGAAATTAACGATATTGATTATACATTTTTTATTGAATCATTTTCTGAACTTGTTTATAATAGTTTAGATAAAAATAATGACCGCCTGTTAAGAGGGATACAAAGTTTTGATGTTTCAACATTTTCTCATTTAGAGGGGATTGAATCAATATTATCAGTTATGTTTGCATTAACAGTTGATGGAAGGATTGAAGCAAAAGACTTAGAGCGCCATTTAAAAGAAGATAAAGATTATTACATTGAAACAGGCACTTTTGAAAAGATGAATGAGCGCCTAAATAGAAAAAAGGATGGAGAAATTCCCTTTTTTTTTATAAGAAATGCATGTAGCGGATTAAAAAACGTAATTAAGAATTTATTTTTACTGAGAGAAGATGGATATATCGAAATAATAGGTGAAAAAATAGATAGTTCATTTTTAAAATTAACACCAATTTGGGATAAGTTCATAAATGATACAATAAAACTTGGTTATGAGTCTGATATTTTTGGAAGTTCTATAAGTAGAATGATAGCTTCTGCAATTTTACAGAAAGGATTTAGATTATTACATCCAATTATTTCTGCTTTATTAAGTGCTGATAAAAATGGTGGTGAATTAAAATTAGATGATTTTAAAAAAAAATTTGAAGAAAATGGGTTAGAATACAGACATTTCACAAATGCCATTGAAAGAGATCAAAAGAAGCCGAAAGATATAAAATTAATTCAGTATTTAGGTGAAAAAAGAGTGATTTTTAATACAGCATCAATATATGCTATAAAACAATGGCTTAATTTGGCAAAAAAATTAAAATTAGAAGAAGAAAGAAAATTATGATAAAGGGTAAGAACATTTGTCAAGAAAAATAGAAATGTCTTTCAAAATTTACCCTTCGGATGAGTTAAAACAGAATAGAAATGAAATAATAGGGAATGAATATCAAAAGATATTAGAAGATGTTAGAAAAATTATTAGATTTCAACAAAAATATCATATTAATGATGGAATTCCTGGTTTTCTATTCCATGGTGAGGTAGGATTAGGAAAAACTTTAGTTGGAAAAGTCCTAGCTAAAGAACTTAATAGTAATCTAATTTTTATTGACGGTGCGGATATCGCCCGATCTCTTTATGGTCAATCAGAACAACAAATATCTGTTCTTTTTCAAAAAGCAGCTCAATTCAGACATGCTATAATATTGATTGATGATTGTGAATCAATCTTTCCAACAAGGGATTGGATAAAAGGTGAATCTTGGCATTTAGCTCAAAATAATGTTTTTTTTCATAGATTAGACGACCTAGATACTTCAAAAGTATCAGTCATACTTACTACAAACAGATATGATTTAATTGATAAAGCTATAAAAGACAGATTACTTAATATCGAATTTCCTGAACCTAGCACTAAAACTTTAATAGAAATCGCAAAAAGAAAATCCTTAAAATTAAAACTGGATTTTGATAGTATAAAATCAAAAATTGAATTTAATAATATTAAATCAATAAGAACTTTAGAGAAAATTGTTTTAACAATATATATAGATTATATTTTAGAAGAGGAGAATTATTAAAGAATTAATAAAAAATAGCGACGCAGCGTCGCTATTTTGAGGTGAAAAAAATTACCTTTATACTAATACATTGTATTGATAATAGCGTACTAAAGACTATTTGGAACTGGAAAAAAGGTAGAATAAGAGGAAATCTACAATCATATTTTATTGAAAAACTTGATACTAGAACCTATTTAATGGAAGCAAATGGAGAGCTATTATCATTACTGTGGTCTCTAAAAAAAAGATTTAGTAATAAATTAGATATTTTTTTAGCAGAACCCCTATATGAAAGGGATATACCAAAAAAATTACTTGAGGTTGTAAAATGTCTAGAAAAGAATCCAAAAATGAGGTTAGATCTCGAGCAAGTAAAAAATCTCAAGATAGAATACTCATTGAATTTGAAGATGGGATAAAAAAAATAATTGATAAATACCAAATTATTAGAAAAAGTCCTTCAAAACAAGCAGAAGATGATTTGGAGCAATTAATAGATAAAACTGTGATGAAGTATTATGAATAAGGATAGTATGAAATTAAGTATCGAAAATGTTGGAATATTTAAAGGAAAACATTCTTTTATTTTAGATAAGGGCTTAAATCTTCTAAAGGCTCCCAATGCTACAGGAAAAACAAGTTTTACTCGAGCTTTAGAATTATTCTTAATACCAACTTCAGAATTAAAAGGTAAAGGATATTTTATGAATCTTTTTGCAACTGCCCCCGATGAGAAGATAGAAATTGAATTAATATCTAATAATACTAAATGGGTTCGAAGATTCAGAAGACCTAAAAATAGTGATAACCTGTTAGCTGTATCAGATGATCCCTTTCCATTGAAGGGGATAAACTTATCAAATATATGTTTTGCTACTCCTGAAAATGAATTGATGAATTCTATTCTATATGGAAAAACAATAAGAGAATATATTGAAATTATATCCGGGAGCAAATCGTATGAAGTTATTATAAAATCTTTAGAAAATTCTGAAAGAAATCTGCGAAGACAATATCAAAAATATAAAGATTATTTAATTCGCCTTGAAGAAACTAGAAATTCATTAAAAAATGATTTGAATGAAAAATCTCAATATCAAGAATCATTAGATGAGTTACCCGAAATTGATGAAGAAAAATTATTAAAAAATACTGAAGTTAGAGATCTCTACTTTGAGAAAAAAAATGAAAAAGAAAACTTAGATAAAAATATACGACAAATGAAAGGGCAGATAGAAAGCCTTAACCAGCAGGTTGATGACTTTAAAATAGATATTAAAAGACAGACTGAGTTAATTTCAGAGATTGAGGAAGAACATCCAAAGATAACCGAAAAAATTGAAGAAAAAAAAGACTTAATGGATGAGCAAAAAAATTCTATGAAAGAAATAGACCAAGAACTATCAAAAATTGATGATCAATTAAAATCTATTAATGATAATTGGGTAAAAAGGAAAAAATATGGTGAAGAAAAGTGTTATGCCTGTGACCGTCCTTTATCATTAAAAGATCTACAAGATTTCGAAAAAAGACTAGAAATTTCTAAAAATGATTATTTGAAACAATTGAAAAAGGTAAAAAGGAAAATTGAAGATTTTAAAGATGAAATAAATTATTTGCAAGTTCAAGAACGTGAGTTAAGTATTCAAAGCACCAATCTAGCTAAAAATGAAAAGACTTTAGCTAGAAGAGAATTAGAACTTGATAAAATTAAGAAAGGTCTTGAATTTGAAATAAAAGAACAAAGTGTTTTTCAAAAAGAGATTGATAAATTGTTAGAAAATGTTAGTGATGACATAATTGAGGTTAAAAAAGAGAGAGAGAAATTAGAAGATAGAATACAAATTTTAGAATCAAAGATTTCTGAAATTAAAAAGAGAATTAAAGAGTTAGAAAAGGATACTAAAGGTGCTGAAATACTTACTAATAAAATAGAATTTTTAGAACAAGCTATCAGTTATTTGTACAATAGAAAGAATGAAATAAGTGAAAAAGCAGCAGGTAAATTTAATAATAGAATAAATGAGATTTATAATAGATTAGGATTTACAGACTTCAATGATATTGAGATAAAGGAGGATTATAAAATTTATATAACGAGAGAAAAAGATGGTAATATTAGATCAGATTGGCCTCTTGAGGCGCTTTCAACTTCAGAGCGTTATACACTCGGAATTACATTCCTTATAGCTGCAAAGGAAGAATATCTACCCGATTTTCCATTTTTCGTTATTGATGAAATAATTACGAGCTATGACGAGGATCGTATGCAAAAAATTAAGGATTATGTAGCGAATGTAACTGATTATGTCATTATTACTCAATTAGAACCTGAAAGTACTTCAGGTGAATTAACGATAGAACATATTTCATAAATTATTGAGAAGTTTTTTTTTTTATTAATAAATAAAATAATTATGTCTCATAAAGTTAATATTTCAAAAGTTATCAGATTAGGTAAAAGTTTGGCTATGGTTATTCCAAAAGAGATTTGTGAAGATTTAAATATTAAACAAGGGAATTTTCTTGGTGTCCAACTTAAAGGGGATAAGATTATAATAAAAAAAGTTACAGAATGAAGATAATTCCAAATATTACTAATTTATATCATTAAGAACAAAAAATCAGATTTCAAAAAAACCTATTTTACACTGTTTTTATAGATGTTTTTTTCTATATTTTACATCATTTCCATGCTGTTTATCAAATTCTTTTTCTGTTCGCAATGCCAGGTCAATAATTCCATCAGTTTTAGGATCTCTCATATGGACTACATTATAATTATCACCGGGGTACACTTCCCAAAGCTGAAAATTATTTTCTAAAACTTGCATTAATTTTGGGTAAAATTCTTCCTTACTTGGATCCTTTGCTACTGAGATTATGATATCTTCATCACTATCGGGTTGTTGTTGCTGTCGAGCTCTCGATCCTGCAATAGCAATACCCGAGACTTTCAGCTTTGCAGAATTAGTCTTAAGAACATTCACAATGGATATAAACTTTTTTTTGTAATATTTGTCATTTGTCGCCATGAGTAAAAGTTAGAAATATTTGTTTATAAATTTATTATATAATTGTAAGAAAAAGGTTAAGATAATGAAAATTCAATCCGAAGGAAAAAATTTGTTAGAAAGACATGCTAGCTTATATAAAAAACTAATTCAAATTCCAGAAAAGAGAGAAATAATATATCGTGAAGAAAAAGACAATAATAAAGTTATAGGAAAACCCCGATTCAAGGAAAAGGAATATAATTGGCCAAAACAATTATTAATAGAGATAAGAAACCATTTACAAGAACTTTGGAATTATTTCGAGCAACATTCATATTGGTTGAATTCGTCTTTGCTTTTACTTTTAGACTCCAGAACAAGAAAAGCATCAAAAAAGTCAATAATATTTTTATTAGAGATGGATGTATGGCAAACCGATGAGGTGTATGGTGATTATCTTATTGAAAAAGAAACTTACATAACAAAGATTAGTTATACTCGATTTGACCAAAAATATCGAGAAAAATTATTGAATACAATAGATAATCTTGAAATCGAGAATTGGATTTGCTTGGATGCTGTAGTCCAAATTCAAACTCAATTCACCCATCTGTGGGATAAGTTAAAAAAAGAAGTAGAAGTGTGTATGAAAGAAAAATACCGGAAACAACCCAAAATCACATTCTCCCTTAATTATATTAAAGATCAACTTGATAAAATTGAAGATCAAGTTGATTCTTGGCCCGAGTCTGCCTTGCTCAATTTAGGAAGAGTTTTAGAAATATGGCTTTTGATTGAATTAAAAGTAAAAATAAATTATGGTCAAGACTTTCTAATCAAAGAGGCTGAAATAAGGAATTTAATCGATAAATATCAATTCAAGTTGTTGATGAATATCAAAAATCATTATAATAATTTGAAGCACCAAGCCACATACAGATTGGATAAGAATATCGTCAAGACACTTTTTAACGATTTTATTTCTGTATTCAAATAGTTAGGATTTAATACACTATAAAATAAATTAAGGTAAAAGTTTAATATTTATATATTATCAAATTTGTCTCAATGATAAATGGATTTTATTTTCATCTATGTTTAGATATACAATTTTAAATTTCTTGATAGCACCTTTAGACAAATAATCATTGACATTACTTACAAAATCCTCAGATATTTCGCTAATATGTAATAAAGCATTATCCTCAACACCGATATCCACGAATGCTCCGAAGTTTACAACGTTTACAATTTTACCTTCTATAATTTCCCCTTCTTTTAAATTTTTAATTGATTTTTTAGGTTCTTCTTTAGGTTTAGGTTCTTCATATTGAGGTTTTTTCCAAACTTTTCTTTTTCCAATATTTTTTCGTAAATTATAAGCTTTTTTATTTTGACCTATCTTTTCTAAGAAGGCTGCATACCTTCTGATAGAATTTTGATCATTTGGATTAGCTTTTATTGCAGCTTCATAATAATTAACAATTAACTCATTTGGGCTATTTAAACGTTGATATGCCCATGCTAAATCACAAAGTATCCAGGACACTACAGTAGAACCTGATTCTTCTGCGAGTAATTTTGCCTTTTCTAATAATGAAATACCAAATTGATAATTTCTTCTACGAATTTCTGTTTGACCCCATGCCTGCCAACAAACTGAGCTAAACGGGTTAAGGGTCGTTGATTTTTTAAATAATTCAGAAGCTCTCTTTAGGTTTTTTTGATTATTCTCAAACACACCCCATTTATGAAATAATACTGGATTAATTGGTTCTATACTGCTTGCTTCTTTAAAAAAATCTCGAACTCGTGTTGGATAACTCTTATCTCTCTTTTCTCGAATCTCAAGATCCGCAAGTCTGAGTAAAGGCATTGCTGAGTTTGTTTTTAAATCCTTTGCTTTCTCAAAACACCTTCTAGCATCAATGAATTCATCATTGTCCATAAAGATTTGTCCAAGAGCTAACCATGCCTCAATTGATTCTGGACATATAGTAGTAGCTTCCGTAATTAAGCTCTTAGCACTCTCAATTTCGCCACGAAATGCAGCATTACGTCCATCTTCAATATATCTAAAAGCTTTATATCGAGAATTTGACGGTAAAATTATTTTTAAGAACTTATCATCAGCTTCAAATTTAGGATTTGGAGACTCATTTCTGTTCATTTCTTGAAAAATGCGTATAATACCTGTTCCTGCTCTTTCAATCCATCTTTTTTCATACATAAATGTGGCAATAGTAGGGTTTCTCAAGTAACGTTTTCCCGTTCCTAAGTCATTTATAGTTAAACCTCCAGGTAATCCACCAAAGTTTGAGATCTCGATTCGATCATCAAACATATATAAATCTATAGAGGGGGCGTTTATATCTTGGTAATCTCTATGAATTATAGAATTTGCTATTGCTTCTCTTAGTGCAATTGTGGGATATTCTCTTAAATCAACTCTTAGCAACGTGTTTGGTTCTATTTTACTTTCGGTTGCCATAAATCTTTTTATAAATGACAAAGCGGAAGATAACATTGAGTCTAAAGTACCTTTTATTTCAAGACGGTCAAACATCCTTCCACCTACATTTGTTCCCTCCCAACGAATCGCATTAATGTATCCATTCGGGAAAAATTTTTGAGGATTTTTACCAAACATTAATAAGGCTGAATTTGTGGGGTAACAAGCACCATCAATATCACAGCATAATTCAAATCCTTTTTTAAGGATATCAAAAATGTTACGTTTATCATCAACATAAAGAAGATCACCTTTTCGTGTCATTTTGTAGTGATCTAAAATTTTTTCATTATCTAAATCATCAAGAGTTGCATGTGTATTAGGTAAAGCATCAAATGTAAGATAAGAAGCCGTGCTTTTTGTTTTAAGTTTATTTTCTTCTTCTAATTCAGCTACCCTAGTCGTAGAAAATACTCTTATAAAGCATTTTCCTTTAAATCGATGAGGTCTAATCATTGATCTATTAACTTTTATTAACAACACGGTTTCTCCATTTTCTATTTCAATACGAGTTAATTTAGGGATTACTGGAGGTGTAATTGAATTACATATATTTGCCATTAATTTTTGAGTTTCATCCCAATTATGAATTTCAATACCTTCAATCCATCTAGTTTTATCATTTACTCCAATTACTAAATAACCTACGTCTAAATTACTATAATCATTAGCAAAAGCACAAATAGATCTACCTACCTTTTCTTTATCTAAAGATAATTTAAATTCAGTAGTATCATCTTCCCATTTAGCAATAAGTTTTTTGATAAAATCTTTATCTTCCATAAATTCAAGAAAGATTAAAGTAATTTAAATTTTTTATGCAAAAACTCTTTAATTTCTTTGAATAAAAAAATCCGCTAGTAAAAACGGGTTTATTTATGATTATTGAGCATTGATCGCTTTTTAATTAAAAAGTTAAAAATATCGTAATTCCAGGATTGGGAATTGGAGTTAGTCGAGTGTCCTATGATAAGTGCGCTTTGCAGATTAAAAAAGCTGTAGAGGAAATATTTTATGAAAAGTATGAATTCCCAAGATCTTAGGAACATGCTCAAAAAAGTCATCAATTATTATACTCAAGAAACACAATAGATTTATAACTTTAAAGTTATAATGGTTGTTAATAAGGTAAATTACATTTTTTAAGGAAACCCATTAAAAAACAAAAGAATTTACCTTAATAGGATTTTCTTCCCAGTGAAATCTCTTTTAAACTTACCAAAATCTTCGATTTTTCTTAGTTCATTAGCACTAAATATTGGTCCATCCTTACAAACTAACAAACCTAGTGGATCTAAGGCACATAACCCGCATAATCCACATCCACACCTCATTATCCGTTCAATACTTGCATAGAATTCGATGTTATACTTTTGACATATTTGAAATAATTTTAACATCATAATCTCAGGACCACAAGAATATACAATAGTTTTTTTAAAATCTTCTGGTGTGTAATTTTTTATTAGTTTTTCAAAAAGATCGGTTGCAAGTCCTTCTTCTCCATAACTTCCATCATCTGTACAGAAGTGAAATTCTGATTTTTCTTGGGGATAGTTATGAAATTCATTTATATATAGTAAATCACTTTTTACTTTGGCTCCTTGTAGGATTTTAAATTTGAAGCCAGAAGAACTAAGATGATAAGCCAAAAATCTAAGAGGTGCCATTCCTATTCCTCCACCAACTAAGAAGATGTGTTTAAATTTATTTGTTGGGGTTTTAAAATAATTTCCTAATGGTCCCCGGACTCCTATATAGTCATCAATTGTTAATTCATGTAGAGCTCCTGTGCATTCACCAATATTTTTAACAGTAATGGCTAGATTTCCTGTTTCATCACACGCAGAGATAGACATGGGGATTTCATCTACACCAGGAACCCAGATCATCACAAATTGCCCCGGTTTTGGTCGTGGTCCAGTTATTTTAAAAATAAGGGTTTTAATTCCCTTACAATCATTGATAATACGGCTTATTTTTATAGTTTGAATAATATTTTCAGTCAAAATCGGACACCACCTGAGTTTTAAACTGATGAGTTAAGCCTTTAATAGCGTTTATGGATTTATATCCATTATCCCTCAAATATCGAATTAAATCTTTGTTAATTTCAGTAATAACTTCAACTCCTTTGTATAAAGCCGTTCCTATTTGTACTGCAGACGCTCCCGCAAGAAAAAACTCTACAACATCTTGCCAACTATCGATGCCGCCACATCCGATTATAGGGATTTTTAGTAATTTAAATAAATCATAGACTTTTTTTACAGCTATTGGATGAATTGCTTTCCCAGAAAGCCCTCCACTTCCATGAGCTAAAATCGGTCTCTTGGTATTTACATCTATTTTCAGCGCAGCAACAGTATTTATTGCAACAACTCCATCGGCACCTCCTTTTTCAGCGGCCAAAGCAACTTCACCGATATTTGTCACATTGGGATTCAATTTAACAAAAAGAGGTACGGAGAGTTTCTCTTTTAGAAATTTTACAATTTTAAATGTCTGGTCCTTATCAATTCCTATTGAAGATACTTCGGCATGTGGGCAAGAAATATTAATTTCAATGGCATCCGCTCCAGCGTTTGCAGCTTTGGTTGCCACATCAAGATAAACTTCATTTGTGTCACCAAAAACACTCACGATTAACGTAATGTTATGGCTTTTAATTTCATTTATTTCAGTGATGAAATCATCAATTCCGGGATTGCCTAAACCAACGGCATTGATAAAAGTACCTGGATAGATCTCGATAATCGAAGGATTTCTATAGCCTTTTCTAGGTATTGGTCCAATAGATTTAGTAGTGACTGCACCTGCTCCGGCATTGATGACTCTCTTCATAGAAGAATAAGAAACTCCCAGAATGCCAGATGCTAAAATTATAGGAGTGGATAATTTTAAACCAGAAAGATTTATTTCTAGCATTTATTAAAAGAAAATAATGATTATAATTTTATAA
>SDBV01006078.1_pt1 | contig 16834 bp, 15 predicted proteins | sample 2277081 | NCBI WGS metagenome assembly SDBV01 (sample SAMN10402039, study PRJNA504765) | marine sediment metagenome | isolation source: marine sediment core GS10_PC15, 223 cmbsf | place: Arctic Ocean: Southern Knipovich Ridge | collected 2010 | reverse complement strand
CTATCGCAACTTGCATTCTCGACCTTAGCAATTGGTAAAGTATTATTGTAGCCCCATATATATGAGGTTGTTATATCATGAATTTTACTTTTTGAAGAGAGATTGTTAGTGTTAACATAATACGAATAGTTAACTCTTTCACTAAATGTAAAAGGGGTTGTTGAATCAAAGGATATATCATTTACACCATAAGTTATTTCAGCTACATATCTTGTAATAGGTTGCCCAATATCGTTGTATTCTGTCTGTGTCCCTGATATCAACTTTGAGTCACTGTATGAACGCACATCTATGGGTAAACCAACAATATGATTACTATCCATCCCATTAAAGTCTGAAGATGTATAATCTTCAGGGTAATATATTTTGGATTCAATTAATTTACTATCACTACTGGTTGTTTTTTTATTGGTCAGAAGTTTATGTTCTGTGCTGTTATACTCAAAATCAGTGACCATAGTAACAGGATTGTTTCCATCGGGATCATACTGGATCTCAGTTGTTTTCTTTAACTTGGCCCAGTTTGCGGAAATATAATATTTACCGTGTACATATTCCCTTCCAGCAAGATCTGCAATACTATATACTTTATATCCGGCTACATTCCTGATTGAATCCATATAGTATTCAATACTTTGGTTGTAAACCAGGTCTTTTGATTCATTATATTTTTTCATGGATTTCAAATACCCTCTCTTCCAATCATTATCATATAAGATTAAAAATGGAAAATTATCACATGCTTCTCCATCTATCTGAAAAGATGGTGTTGTACCACCAGTATAATATCCTGAACTATATTGAGTCTTAAATATATCAAGAGGGGCATCAGGATCAACATATTCTTCTTCATCCCAATAGTTTGGATAGTAATCAGGTGAGGTAAATGAAGATACTTTATATCCATTTCCTTCTTCATACTCTATAATGGATTCATAACCAACTGATTGACCCTGTGTTGATCCCATGATTATCTGTGGAATAGCTGAAATTTTATAGACATAACCAGCATCTTGATAATCAATATCACTCCAATCCCCAAATATTGCAGCGATATCTCCTGGAGGCTCTGAATTATGAGATTCACCGAAGCCCCTACCAATTAACACATAATAGTTTCTGGGATCATCAATCAATGCTCCTGTACTGGAACTGGCATCAAATGGTGGATCGGAGGTCGGACTAAAATGTCGGTATATATATTTTATTTCTCTAATATTTTGACCATCATCATCATAATAAGCTATTGAATCAATTCTTAATCCCCCAGCTGGTTTATTGGCTCCATAATCATTTTGTCCTAAATGATAAACTGAGTATCCACCCGTAGGATAAAATATTTTATGTAAGGAACCAGCTTTTACAGCATCGGGATCTGGTTCTCGATTAGCACCATCTGGCTTATTAATGCGTACATCATCATCATCATCATATAGATTTAAAATAAGATTTAGCCAATATCCTGGAGTATAATAACCATTAATTTTAGGAATTAAGGTTTCATTATCCTCTTCATCATTGTAATAACCCCAATGATCTTGAGCACTTGATAATCTAAAAGGTAATGTATAAGAAGATGAATCAACATCATCATAATACTCAAATCTATAAGGAGGCTGACACAAAGAATAATCACCAGAAAAGACTTGAATTGAATCCAGTTTTAAACGAGATTTCAAATGATTAAAAGTTGTTGTATCCCCAGGAAATGCAATTGGAAATTCAGGAGATTCAAAATAATCGGTATAAAACTTAATATTTTTTTGTTTTACATTATCGGAATTGTAAAAAGTTATTTCATCTAAGGGATACGATGTCCAATAATAATCTTGACGGGCATTTGAAGTATTGGCTGTAAATTCCATCTTACCAGAATTGTTAGTGTTGATACTTTGTAAAAACACTTCTTTACCATTTTGGGAACTCTTATTTGGTAATGGCCAATAATAATTAGTTAGTTCTGAGCTATCAATTAATACTGAATTAACTCCATTGTAATAGTGATTAGCTGTTCTTTCAGTATAATTTAATGTAATAACACCACCTTGAGGAGATTCTATCTTAGTTAAATACCAAGCTGTGGGGACTTGCTCACTATGTTCTTGAAAATAGGTTTTATCAATTGTGTCAAATTCATATTTTACTCCAAGTTCATCGGTAATTACAAACTTTGAGTTGACAGCACTTACAGCATCACCAGGCACCTTTTTTTTAAATTCTATTTTAATATCCTCATATTTGTACTGTTGAACATTTCCATCTTTGTCAAAAACGAACCTTCCACTTCTCCCGTTAAAATTGAAATAAAAGATATCCGGTTCAATATCATTCAAATTTGTAGGTTGGGTTGCCGCCTCAAAGACCGCCAAACTTGAGAAATATCCCCCAGGCATATTAGCAACAGGAAATCCAATATCCAGTCTATTTGGAAGAATGCCACCATTACCGTCAGGTCTTTCTGCTTTGTCTCTAACAGATCTTGTAATAACTCCTCCAGCGTTTAAGCTCCATCCCAGTCCAACCCAAGATGCCACCTCATCAACTTTAATGCCGGAAGCGTGATAAGATAAACTAATATCGATTTTTGCACCTTTTTCACTTATTGAACCTAATGGAATTGAAATCGGTATCACTCCAGTATATGTGGAAGGGGGAACATTTATATGTTTTGAGAAAGAATAGGCATTTGGGGATACTGGAACATCTATTCCTTCCTGACAAAGACCACTTTGAAACAATAGGCTGATTAAAATCACAGACAGAAACTGCTGATTCCTTTGAAAAGACATATTTCTTACTTTCATTTAGTTGACGTTTATTAAGAAGGTATTTATACTAGTAAAAACATAATTAGGATGAGTACAGAAAAACTCTCCGTTGCATTTTGTTTACTTTAAAATTTGTTTTCATACTGATCTAGATTTATTTAAGAATTTAACAACATGGTGTATTCGATTGATTGCCTTACCAGATTTACAATTAGTGACTTCATGGTGCAATCAATCCCTTTTTCATTCAGGTTACTATATATGTATTCCACTCACCTCGATTTATAGCCTAGCAAAATCAAAGAATCTTTTAAAGGCTATTCTATTTAGATTTAATCCAGATTAATAATCGCTCTGTAAGACATAAATAATCATCGATTCAAGAGATAAATAATCCATATTCCGTTCGTCAACTTTTCTCACTATTTGATTGAGATTTTTAAAAAGATGACTATCTTCAATATACCCTAGACAAAACCTTCTTTACAAAAACCTCAGATAGTTCTCAATGTGTAACTGCTTAAATATCAGAAAGTATGGGAGATCTCAATAACCGCAAAATTTTAAAGGGATTAATAGACAAAAATGAAAAGGTTTACAGAAGCATTTACAAGAAAGTATTCCCATTAATCCTTGATTATGTTTCCTGCAATAGCGGAACATACCAAGATGCTGAAGATGTTTTTCAAGATGCAATGCTTGAAGTTCTCAGGAAGATCAGAAATCATGATTTGACTTTAACCTGTAGTTTCACTACGTTTTTCTGGGAGATATGCAGAAGAGTATGGCTCAAAGAATTGCGTAAACGTAAGATAGCTTCAAAAGATGTAAACTTCTATCAAGAATCCACAGATCATATTAAGTTTGATACCGACCAAGAAAGAAAACAGATTGAATTGTTTTTAAAACACATAAAAAACCTGAGCAAGAATTGCCAAAAAGTATTAATATTGCATTTCCAGAAGACTGACCTTGACCAGATCACTATCATAATGGGCTATAATAGCCTCCAGACATGTCAAGATAAAAAGTATCGATGTAAAAAAAGGCTGATGGAACTAATTATAAAAGATCCTGAATATATTAAGCTGAAGTATGAATTATTCATCATTGATTGATAGATATCTTGAAGGAAAACTTTCAGGAAAAAAGTTGGCTGAATTTGAACTTGAGCTTTCAAAAAATCCAGCTCTTGCAGAGGCAGTCCAAAAACTGAAATCTCTTCATGATTCGATCTCAAAGTATGGACCTGAACTAAGCATTACCAATGAGAAGGTCTCTGAATTGGACCAAAATATACTCGATGATATCGATCAATCTGATGAAGCGTTTTCTGCTGATAATGATCTTGAAGATAGGCATGAGGAAAATGATAGAGCCTTTCTTCAAAAAGTTCTTAGCGATAATCGCACTATAAATAAAACGAAGAACGTCTTAATTCATCGAGGTTGGCTTGTTGCTGCCAGCCTGGCAGCACTTATCTCTGTAGGGGCTATCTTTGTTTGCTTAAAGGGACAATATGATCCTAATGTTACTTTTGAAAAGTACTATGAAAAACCTTCATTTGATCCTTATACAAGAAGTTCCCAATCACAAAGAAAAGTAATAGTGAATCCCGAAGGTGCTTCAATAGATGATCTTTATTATAACGCACGAATACATTATACAAATGCTGATTATCGAAAGGCTGTTGACCTATTATCTTATATTCCAGAAAATTTGAGTATAAATGAAAAATGTCATCTTATTTCCGGGATATCCTATATGGAGTTAGGAAAGTATAGCCAGGCAGTTATTGAGCTCTCAGAGATTAATGGTGATATTTTACTCTTGGATACAGCAAAATGGTATCTTGGTTTAAGCCACCTTAAAAATAATGAACTTTCGAAAGCATTGGATCAATTTCAATATCTTGCCACTCGAGATCACCAGTTTGGTTATTCATCAATAAAAATATCCAGAAAACTCTCTAGGTATATTGAAAGGAAACAACCCTTATTTGAATAACATCTTACAAGATGGATGTACTTAGCTGGAACAAAGGTAGGTACATTGAAATAAGGACAATCGCTACAATTATCCCAACCACTATAATCATTACAGGCTCCAATAAATTGCTTAGCATCCCAATCTGATGCTCCAGTTCCTCGGAGTATTGTTTTGCAAGTCTGCCAAATACCAGATCAAGCTGATTGACCTCTTCTGCTACTTTGGTAAGGGAAATAATTCGTGAATCAAAAATCTTGTATTCCTTCATAGCCTCATTGAGGTTTTCACCATGCAGAATCTTATCCTGAATTTCTTTAAGAGCTTGTTCAAAAGGATAAAAATGTATCATTTTAGAAACAAGGTCAATACTTTTTAGCATAGGGGTTTTCGAACTCATAAGCAGGGACATTGTCCCACAAAACCTTGCCAGATACACTTTTTTTATGATGGCTCCCACCTGAGGCAATCTTATCAGGATACTTGACGAAAACGATCGATACCAATTTTTCCTTTTTACGATCGCAATAACACCCGCTATAGTTAATCCGAAAAAAACAATTATTAGTACGTTTCTCTTTATAAACTCAGAAACAATAATTATTTTCTTTGTAATTGTGGGCAAGTCGCCATCAAATCGCACAAACACATCCTCAAAGAGAGGGACAATAAAGGCAAGCATAAAATACACAGCAATAACAGCCGTAGAAAGTACCACCAGTGGATAGGTCATAGCTCCTGTCAGCTGCCTTTTCTGTTTTATCTTTTGAGAAAAAAAATGCGCCGTTTCATTAAGAACCTCTACAAGCCTGCCAGACTCTTCACCAATACTTAATGAGTAATATTCGTAAGGAGAAAATTTTCCAGTATCCTGAATCGTTTTCGAAAGACTGTCCCCTGCTACAACCTTTTCATTAATAGTTTCAAATAGTTTTTGATCTTTCTCTTTTTTTTGCTGCTGTAGATATATCTCTAAGGATGTTTTAATGTCAATTCCAGAGGATAACAGGATGCTTAATTCTGAGTAAAAGTTTTCTTTCTTTTTATCAGAAAATTTTGGTTTGAACAGTTTTATCTCCTTTGTAAGAAACCCTTTCTTCTGAGATTGCTGCTTCTGGTTGAAAGTTCCTTCAGTATTAACTACCTCATTTGATATTTCAGCTAAGTTGATGTTCATTCTCTACTGAGATTTTAACAGGGTTTTACTATCATATTTTATCGAGATACTTATTGGAATTTGTATTCCCTCTCCCCATACGATGAGGGATACGTCCTTTTGAAGTTTTGAATTTTCTTTTGTAGGCGTACTTTCTATCTCCAAAATCTTTACCTTGAAAGTATCGGTACCCATTTCTGATTCTCGTACTAAGTAATCATCCGCTACCCGATACGAGATATCTTCTGTTGAATTACTCAGTCTAAATCCATCGGCCTCCATATGTAATGCCTGTGCAGTTTTGAGATCCTCCCTTAGTTGATCTTTTAATAGCAAAATCTCAGTCCTTGTTTCAGATTCCTTACTAATCTTGCTGAAAAACTTTTGAAGGTTTAGCCAGATCAATATGGAAAGAGTAACCGCAATGGATGAAACCACCATAACAATCAGCATCTCAAAAATGGTAAAACCTTTTACTCGATTCATTTTATCTCCACCAAAATTTTTCGAATTAATATCAGATTATCTTTTACATCGAATACAGAAATCGTGACAGCTGCTAAATCTTGTGAGCCGCTGTATATTTCAAAACTCTTTTGTATCCTCAAACCTTCGCAGCGAAACTCTTCATCTAACAATGAATTTGAGGATCTTATATTTTTTATTACCTCCTTGGTGTGTTGATTGGCCAGTGTCATAATTGCTGGCGAAAAACTGCCTGAGATCCTGATTAGTATCATCATCACAATCGAAGTGATGGTTATTATTATAACCATCGATATAAGCACCTCCATTAGACTTGATCCTTTAACCCTATTTGTCAATCTATCCATTGAACTAGTTTATAATTCTTTGCTTGAATTAAGGCAGAACCTACAAAAGCACCAGGTAAATCCTGAAAACTTAGTACTGCATCCAGAAGATGATTCTCATAATATGCTCTGGTAGTTTTTAAATGAAAACCTTCGCAGTATACCTGTCCATGTACCGTTCCTTGATGTTCAATACTCCCAGTGCAATAGACCTGCCCCATTATTGCTGAACCTTTTTCAAGTATCATCTGAGAAGACTTTGTCCCCATTTTTTCATCATGAATTATAAGCCCTCCCTTAACTGTCGAATTTTCTCCGATATATATATAAGATGGATTTAGATCTTTATTAAAAGCTCCAACAATACTTGGATAATCTAATTGTACGTTATCTCCCACAATGATGGAATCAGTGGCAAAAAGCTGAAAACAGCCATTATAGTCATCCGCCACTCCAGCCTTTTGGCAAAAGATAATCGCCCCATCTATTTTAGCGCCAGGGAAAATCTCAACAAGACCTTCATTTAGAATGATGATATTGCCTTTTATAGAAACATTATCAAGAATCAAATCTCCATTATTATATAGAAGGAGTGGATAATCTGAATGAGAGTTTTCAATCGATCCAAATTTTGCGTATGATTGAAACGGTTCCAAAATATTGGACTGTAATCCCTGATCATATAGCCATTTGTGAATAAATGAAAACTTTTGAGGATTTATTTTGGGAAGAGCTCTTCCACTACGCTTAATCTTGCCATACACGATTTGCTCACCACTGTAGTTTTTACCTTCTATATGAGCTCTCTTAATACCAAGACCAGGCAAATAGGCCGTTCCTTTTATTCTGGAGTCTCCACTTAGTGAAATATATCTTGACTTATCAGTAATATATAGTGCCATTGAATCGCCCATTTGTAAGTTTTCTCCCACCAGGGCAAGCCTACTGTAAGAGTAACTCTTCCATTTACTGGAAACACAAATAATATCGTACATCCCCCAGTGCCTTTTAAAATAACTAACCTCACTTGGCGTGTCCTTGAATAATGAGAATCTGATTGTATCATTATAAGGAATCAAAGAAGGATCTTTCATTGTTAGCAATAGTCCAGATTCAACAATGGTTTGAAGATTATCCTTTCCGATATCATTTTGAACGATCCTTCGTGAGAACGAGCTAGACAGAATAATCAAACCACAAAAAAGGGATCCTATAAATGATATGAAAATTGCATAATATAAAGCTCCTCCTTTGATCATTTTCTTTTTCGTTCTTCTATGCATGCTATTCATCAACCGGCGGATCATCTTCCAAATTTTCATTAAGACTTTTTTTCTTGGAGAACAACCCTTGCCTCTCCTTTCCGCTACTGAATCTTTTAACCCTTCTCTCTCCTGAGTTAAAATAAAGGCATTTGCCATGGAGCAAATCATCTTTGTAGGTCAACTGTACCGTCCTCTCTCCGTTGCTATCAAAAAAGAACCAGCGTCCTTGCCTCTGTCCTGCCTTCCATATCCCCCTAGAGCTTAGCTCACCATTTATATGCCATCTTTTCCACTCTCCATCTTTTACACCTTCCCGAAATGTTCCCTTTGTCAACAACTTATTACTCTTATCAAATACCCTATACTCCCCATCCAATAGATAGTAAGCATAATCTCCACGATTCCAATATATCATTTCATGGTATACCCAGTAATACATCAGATCATTTTTGATTTTTATCTTTGGCATTGAAGTAAGCATGTAGGCTTTTACTGTAGAATCTGGATAGACTATTGTAATGGATCGCCTATCCTCCTTAGTATCCTGAGCAAGTAACCCATCAATAGACTGGAAAAATAGGATTGGAATCAACCACACCAATATGTTTTTTGAACTTGACATCAATTTTTAATAATCGTTTTTTGAGCTTTCTTAAACTCAACTATGAGGGAATCTTTATAGACTGACAAAAACTCCAGTCCATTTAACTTTTGTCCTGTCCTAACTAGGTACTCCTTGCCATTTATCTTGACCATTGCAGTGTTTTCACTATTTGACGAATTAATGATTACTCCTCCATAAATTACCTCTGGCCACTGCACCTGAATCTCCTTTTTTTGCTTATCAACAAATGCTTTTTTTTTAGAATTAGGCCTGGAAAGTATATCATTCTTAACCTGTGTTTGCTTGATGCCAAGAAAAGGATCTCGGTAATTAGCAATGAGTTTTACAGAATCTCTCGGTCGTATCACCTGTTCCATGTCCATTGTCTCGTAGGATTTAGAAGTGTCGATTGAATCGGTTTTCATCTTACCAAATACCTTAACAATAATGAGAACCCAGAGGATAAAAGTTATGGGCAACAGCAGATAGAGTGTAAACTTTTTATTCTTCATCTTTCCGTATAATCCTTCTTACAACAGAATAAGGGCTTTTATTACCAGCCGCATCAATGCTTCTAACCCTCCAGAAGTATCTGCCTAATTCACTTAAATCTGATTTAAGTTCAGTGTCCACCAGATAATATCCATCCATCTGGTCTGTGTCAACAAATAATGAATCTCTCGATATATATAGACTATCCATAATATCACTGCCGGTTGTATCAGGTCTTGTCCACAGAAAGGTTAGCTCGACATCAGTAGATACTGTGTTATCACTGGGAGATTCAAGAATAGGAGTTGCTGGATCCGTTTTGTCAACTATAAAAGTACGATGCGAAAAGATGGAACTTGAATTTTGGTTCTGCCCCTGCACCCCCCAGGCATATTGTCCTTCCATAAGATCTATAGTGACAGAATTAAGATCTGTCAGTATTGGATTAAGTGCATAGCTCCCTTCCCAAGATTCATACTTTAGTTCAAAACGATAATCCGTAGCATTATTCAATGGATACCACGAGAAGGAAATCGTAGTATCATGAGTTACAAAGTTCACGTGAGGAAGTTTTAAAACCACCGTTTGATTTGACAAATCGTAAGTATTCAATATTGTAAGGTCTCTTGTAAAATATACGGTTGAAGTATTCGCATTATAAGCCCTTACCCTCCATTGAAACTTTCCTGGATAGAGGCTGTATTCAAATTTTTCGGAAGTAACGTTTGTATCTATCACCAACCTTAACAGGGTGTCAAATGATGGAGAGACGATCTGAAGATTATATCCTTTGCTTTCCTGCACAGGGTCCCACCAGAAGGTTTGTGAGCTGATGTCTGTCTCGATGCCATCGGCAGGCATAATTAATTCTAAATGTTCACCTGTTAGAGGCGTTTCAAATATTAACTCACATGAAGGAATAATCAAGCAAAAAATTGCTGAACAAAGGAAGAGTATGGCATTTTTATTTGAACTATTTTTTTTCATCCTGCAAAAGTTTAATATTTTGAATGAAAACCTTTAAAAGAAGATAGTTTCGTTTGGTCTTTAAATCCGTTTTTCGTATAAAACTTGCCGAGATAATCTGTCCTGCATAAAACTCTGTCTCCAGATGATGAAGCAGTTTAAGTAGTCCTATGAAGCGGCCTTCGACGATCACCTGACACGTTTCAAGCCTGTATCCCATTTTTTCTACTACATGAGTGGAAGGAACCTCTCTAATAATAAGCCTGTTCCTTTGACAATAATTTGTTAGATCATTTAAAATATCTCTCTGAATGTCTGTGGATTGTCCGTAGAATTGGCCTAATAGATTACTTAGCTGATCAAGTGATTTTTCAAGATAAGCAATCCTTCTTGGAGCATCTTCCAACTTTTCAATTCTCGAGATTAGATCTTTACCTTTATCCCTTATCGTGAAAGTCTCTTTTACCGCCATCCTGAAAGAAAGCACATAGAGCAAAACAATAACAACGAGCAAAAAAATCGTTTGCTTTTTATAGTCCTTGCTATGTCTGTTTCTATCTTTCATTGGAAAGAAGTATTCAGTGCAATCTCAATGGAAAATTCCCCTCTCTTACCCATCTGAGACTGATATTCAAGTAAGGTCACATCCTTTGTCCATGGTTCACTTTCTATTACATTTATATATTGGTTTAGCTGAAGGCTCTGGCTGGTCTGTCCAGAAACAATAATAATCCCTTTTGTACTTCTTATTTCCCTGTCCTCTTTGATGGATTCTAAGACTGGGTCAAAGGAGAGCTCAGTGAGGGATAAACTTGAAGGAAGCAAGTGAGCCAGACGGTCTGAGAAAAAGGCATACTGGGAAAATCCTCTTGAGGCATTATCTTCAATAAAAGTCTTTTGTAGTAAAAACTCTTCCTCCAGGTAAGAAAGTCTATCTAAAAGTTCCTTGTTGACCAAATACTCCTTCTCATAGTGAGTGAAAAATTTGCTGTAGTGGTCAAACAACAGGAAATTGACAAGTAGAATTAGAAACAAAAGTCCACAGGAGCCGATCAATAATGCATTAAATATTCTTTTAAATAAAAACTGCTCCTTTGAAGGTCTGCATATTTGAGACAGCGATTCATTTGATTGGTGCGTACCTTGAAAGTACTTTACGCTGGCAGCAAAAGGTATAAGATCAACATTGGAAATCTCATCTTTTCCAATCTGAATCTTATAAGAGGCTTCATCAACACCGTTTTTGGTAACCGAAAAAATTCCTTGGCTGGTGTAGTCGATCTTATAGTTTTTTACTCTCACTTCTTTAGAATCCTTTGGAAGGAGAGAAGCAATATTTGCAAGTACCATCGGTCCAATAGATATATCGACAACCAGATAGCCCATCTCAGAAAATCTCTCTACACTCTCCGTGATAAACTCTTTCCTGGCAACAGCTACCTGCACATACCCTTCCTGGCTAAGTGGAGCCTGGGACCATATAAATTTCTGATGCTGGGCATTTGGAAGGACCTGGTAAATGGCCAGAGTATCTTCCTTTGTTTTTACGGCTTTTTGAATGACTCCCTTCCCATCGATAATCAAGCTTAAAGGGATTTTAATAGGTACTAATTCAAAAAATTGGTCCAATGAAGAGATCCCATGAAAAGTATTAATGATTTCAAGATTCTGCTTTTCCCTTTTTACAACCACAACACTTATATCCAACTCTTCCTGGGAAGTATTATTAATATATACCTCTGCAATCACCTTGCTTTTAAAAAGCTTATTATCTATTATCTTCCCTATCATCATGCGATAATTGTTGGTCGAATAAAAATGTTCAGCTTTGATTCTCCAGTAGATTTTGTTCTGCTAGAAAAGATCCACTTCAAAATGGGTATCCTTGAGAGAAATGGAACTCCACTGGAAGATTCTCTTTTAGATTGCTCCTCTAGCCCACCCAGCAGGATCATCTCCTGGTTCCTTACCCTTATCACTGATTCAAACTTTCGGGTAACTGTTCCTGGAGGAGCAAACTTTGAGATACGTTCAGTAAAATCGCTCTGCTCAACGCTGATAGTAAGTGTTACTTGCTCGTCTCCCGAAACAATGGGTTTAATATTCACCGTCAACTGAGCATTAACAGGTCGATAAATTTTTACAGTTTCTACCTGGGGATTCTGTGTACCTATGATGTTACTTTTTTCTTCCATATAGTATTCCACCTCGCCGATTGTCATACTGGCCTCATGACCATTCAGTGTCGAGAGCTTCGGTGTTGATCTTATCTTAAGAATGCCCTGATCCTCCATGGCTTTAAGGGTCAAGTAGAAGTTCTCATTTACATGTCCAATATTTGCCATCCCAAACCCATTAAAATTGTTGATCATCTTATTGATGGTCTCAGAGCCTAGCTGTATGTCTACCTCTGGAAAGACTTTTCCACGTGACTCTACTGGCTGATCAGCAATGCCAGCCTCAATACCTGTTGCAATCGTATATGATTTATTGAAATCTACAATGATGACCTCAATAAGCACTAAGGGAACGAGTTTATCGATTTGCCTTAAAAACCCTTCAAGCTTTTCTACACGGTTATTTGAACCACTAAGAATGAAACTGTTTAGCTCCGTAAATTCCTTGATAATGATCCCCTCCGATAAATCCTCAGGAATAAACTGTGATAGATCATCGACAGTCCTATTTTGAAACTGTACAATACTAAAATCTTTTAGATCCCTGGCAGTCTCTTGACCGATAACATATATTCCACTGGCATATTGATAGATTCCTTGTGAGCCTTTTAGGATATTGTCTAAAAACTCCTCGTAGGTTGCTCCTGTTATCTGAAGGGTTGCCATACCATCTATGGGAGTGGAGAAAAAATAACTCTTCAAAGCTTTCTCAGAAACCATCCTTATAGCTTCCGAGATAGGAGCCCCAAGAGCATTGATACTTATCCTTCCGTTAGTAAAAACCTGAACATCTAGAATATACTCCTCCTCTTTGGGAGCTTGAACCTTCGCTTGCCGTCGGTTATCTGGTGGAGGATCTTTAATTTCTAACGGTTTTGTTTCAAGGATGTAGTACTGGTCTTCGGTAAGGCGCATTACAAGATTGTTGGTAAAAGCGAATTTCTCAAGAGCGCTCTCAAAGGGTTTTTCTTTAATAAATCCGCTGACAATTGTTTTTTCTAGACCCGGTGCCAGAATCACATTATTGTCGGTAAACTTCGTTAGCTCCCTAGCAACTCGTTTTAAATCCTCGTCTCTGTAATCAAAAGAATATAGTTGATTAATTGAATCGAACTTGACACCAATAGTCTCAGGATTGAGCACTTCGACTTGTTTTTCTGGCTTGCTTATATTAATAATGTTCCCAATGATGGTGATTTCAATTTTATACTGCTCAGATAAAAAAAGCAGAACATCAAGAACTCGCACATCTGAAAAATTGTTTACAACAAGATCATTCAATGATGGGTCTACGTTGACATTCAGTCCCGAAGAGTTTGCAATGGCCCTTAAAAACTCATCAATAGAGACATCCGTTACCGATATGGTAACTTTGTAATCTAATGCTGGAACTTCCTTAATAAGTTTTTCAAGTCTTACTCTCAATGTATCAATGCTCGCCTCTGAAGCTTTCACTTGTGTTCCACCAAAGCAGAGTATTAAAAACATAAGAAAAAGTCCAACAGATAGATTGGGACTCCCTTTCCAAGAAATAATAGCCATGATTAAACCTTCTCTATATATTTATACCACTTGGTCCAAAATATAGCCTAGTGATATTCATGCTTTTTATAATAAAGACAAATTCTAAATAGATGTTGACAGAATGGGATAGATCTCCTCGTATGATGATTTTCCATCTTGGAAAAGTTTTAGTGCAGCTTCCTGAAGGGTCATGATCTTCTCTTTATCAAGGTATTCTGCAATGCTTAGTTCCTTGTCTTTAATTTTTGTCGTCAGCTCATCATCAATAGATATAACCTCATAAATAGCTGTCCTTCCCCTATACCCGGTATAATAGCATCTTTCACATCCCTTTGGTTCAAAGTGATGATCTGTTAGTATGTTTTGACCTTTTAATGAAAAAATCAGATCGGGCCCAAATGGCTTTTTCTGCTTGCAATCCGGACAGAGAAGGCGGATTAATCTTTGAGCTACTGAAAGGTTCAAAGTGGAGGCAAGCAGAAACGCAGGAACATCCATGTCAATTAATCGGGATACTGTTCCCCATGCAGAGTTGGTATGGACAGTCGACAAAACTAGATGTCCTGTCAACGCTGCACGTATCGCCATCTGGGCCGTTTCTGAGTCTCTGATCTCGCCAAGCATGATAACATCAGGATCCTGGCGAAGGAAAGTTCTTAGTGTCGAGGCAAAGGTTAGTCCAATGCTTTCTTTTAATTGGACCTGGTTTATGCCCTCCAAAGTATATTCTATAGGGTCTTCAATTGTTATAATGTTAGTATGTATCTCATTTAGGATCTTCAGAGTGGCATAAAGCGTTGTGGTCTTTCCTGATCCCGTTGGACCGCTTATAAGGATTATGCCATGAGGCTTTTTTATTTGTGCCAGATAATCTGTCTTCTGCTTTTCCTGAAATCCTAATGCTGAGATATCAATCTCTGTGGCATCTTTATTCAACAGCCTCATCACCACCTTTTCTCCGTAGAGAGTTGGGAGTACTGATACTCTTATATCAAACTTTTCAGCTCCCGTGTTAAAAAAGATCCGGCCATCTTGAGGGAGCCTTTTCTCTGCAATATCAATGTTGGCCTTTATTTTTATTTTATTGATATACGCTGGATACTCCTCTTTTTCTAAAATGTATCTTTCAATCAACTTTCCATCAATGCGCATTCTTACCCTGCTTGTCTCTTCATAAATCTCAATGTGGATATCGCTGCTGCCACACTCCTTTGCCTCCTGAATCAGATACAAAAGAAAATCTTCAGAAATGTTTTCAATCCGTTTTGCCGTCCTCTCTATCGATTGAGTAGCTCCGCGCCTGTAATATTTGCCAATGGCTGTAGAAAAAACCTCATCAGAGGTTTTTTCAAACTCAACCGATTTGCCAAATAGAAGCTCTAACTCATCCTTTAAATCATGGTATTCATTCTTTTCACTGATATAAAAATGAAACTCGTTCCCGGATTCAGATTTGGGAATGATTCGATAGTGCCATGCCTGCTCTGAAGTGATCAGCTGGCACAGGGAGGTTTCAATGAATAATTCTTCCGTTGTTATCATATAAGGCTGATTATTGCATTTGTAATACCAAAGCCAATATCATTATTTAGCAACTCGATGGAGGAGCCAATGCTATCGATCACCAGCACAAATATTGTAAATAGAGACAGTAATCCGGCCAAAGGTATTGTCCTTACACGGATTCTTAGAAGATGTAAAAACCCATAAAATAGTAGAATCAAGCAAAGACTGCTTACAATAAATAAGAACAAATTAGATATGGAAAAACAGAAACATAACAATAAGAACATCAAAACATCTCCAAGACCCAAATACCTATCAAATAAAGCCGAAAGGGATCCCGATTTTAACATAAAAAAGCTCAGTGGGATGATCAGAAAAAGGACGATAAATACCAGATTTGATCCCACAGTTAATAGATACTCCATAGTATCTGTCTGGAATAATCCATATAATGTGCCCAGAACAATCCCAATGGGAAATAATATCCAGTAGATCATTCTTGATTTAAAATCCTGGTATGTGATAATGCCAAGAGTCAGAACAAGAAGGAAGGTGATTATCAATTCCATGTCAGTCTTTAAGAACCTCTACAAGCTTTTTATCCTGATCAATCTCCCATACATTAAACTCCCCATCGCCATCAAAATCAGCAACTGCTGTAGCCTTTGCTCGAAATCCTGTTGGCCCAGCATCGATAATCTCTACCTGATAATTGGCGCTACCCTCTTCGGTAACTAACCTCTCCTGCTCGAAGCCTAACTCTTCGAAATTATCAGAATACCTTGAGTGCAAATAGAAATAACTCTTTTCAAGAGTATGGAGATGACCAAGCTGCAATTGGGCCTCAGTACTTTTGGTTTTGGATATAAGTGGCATCAACTTGGGAAGAGCAATAAGAACAAGGATGCCAATAATACATAGGACCACCAAGAGCTCCGCCAAGGTGAATCCCTTAACTTTTTTTCGTAGCATAGTAATAGTACTTTAAACCTTAGTATTAACAAAAATTCATCAAGGAGTCAGTAAAAACTCCTGCCTTCTATATATTAATACCATTAGCGCCAAAATATAGCTTAGCAAATTCGAATTATTTTTATATTACTTAGTAACAGGCTGAAATTATGTTGATTAGGTCAACCTCTGATATCCGGGACTAAGATGACCAAGAATGTTACTAATTCAACGGTCAGGTATTGTAAAAACACTTCTTCAAAGCGTGAGGTGAAATTTTCATATTCCTTTCTAGATGGGGAATCCAGAATGCAGAAGGTTGATCGTACACATTATTTGCACTCAAATTAATACATCAGGCAGATAGTAATGCATTCAGGATTGCATTTGTTATTTTTAAACACAATTCATTCCATTCTGAATTAATATGGCCATGCAACTTCGTATCTGTACTGAATCAGGTATTCACTTTACCATGGAATATGCATTATTGTAAAAAGATTTGGCTCTAGTTTAGCTCTGCGTTGATATTAACATTTCGTACCTTGTTACGATGCCGTGATACTTTTCCATGGCGACATTGCTCTCCATAGTCTTGGGTACAAAGTCCTGGAGCATGTCCCTGCT
>SDBV01006077.1_pt1 | contig 16842 bp, 17 predicted proteins | sample 2277081 | NCBI WGS metagenome assembly SDBV01 (sample SAMN10402039, study PRJNA504765) | marine sediment metagenome | isolation source: marine sediment core GS10_PC15, 223 cmbsf | place: Arctic Ocean: Southern Knipovich Ridge | collected 2010 | reverse complement strand
GCTCGGCTAAAACAGTAAAAGCTATGAGTACTGGTACTAACCTTTGAGCCAGTAACCCTGGCTTTTTGCCTAATCATAAAGCCCTGAATGCCTGCCCTTTACAATTAACTTTACGGCTATGGCCTTGAGCAGCCTGGGAGATTATTCAAAAGCAAAAGAGTGGTTTGAAATGTATTCGGCGGAAGAACCAACAGACGACAGGAGCAGAAAGCATGCCGCACATCTCAATAATCTTGAACATTTGTATAAAGACTCCAGCAGGTTCTATCTTGAAAAAGTAAATTTTAATTCTGAGACGACTGATTTCAGCCCCGCTTATTTTAAAGATGGACTTGTATTTGTTAGTGGCCGAACCAAACAGCTCACTAAATTTAAATGGAATGAAAGTGCTTTTTTAGACCTATATCAATGTGCTAAAGATTCAACAGGCAATTATACTGAACCTATTGCATTTAGTAAAAAATTAAATACACGATACCATGAGGGACCGATTTCCTTTTACAGCAATGGAGAAAAGCTGGTACTTACCAGAAATAACTTTGAAAAAGGCGCATTGCTGAAGAGTAACGATGGCATAACCAAATTGAAATTATACTTTAGCTCGGCCGATAAGGAAGGAAACTGGTCAAAGAGTGAACCTTTTCAATACAACAGCGATGAGTATACTGTAGGTCATCCAACAATTACAGAAGATGGACAGACCATGTATTTTATATCCGATATGCCTGGAGGATATGGCGGTACTGATATTTATGTGACGCATTCAAGAGATTCTGGTTGGAGTAAACCTCAAAATTTAGGTCATGAAGTGAATACAGAGGCAAATGAAATGTTCCTCTTCCTTCATAATGATGACATACTCTATTTCGCCTCAAATGGGCACGGAGGGCTTGGAGGTCTGGATATATTAAAATATGACTTCGAAGCGCAGGAAGTGAGTAATATCGGATACCCTTTAAATTCGAAAAAAGATGATTTCGGTCTTATTATGAATGAAGAAGGAAATCAGGGTTTTATTGCTTCGAACAGGAAATCGAAAAATGGCAGCGATAATATTTATAGCTTTGAATTTTTCCCTATATCAATTATTTCCGTCAAGTGCCTCGTGCTTGATGCAGTTTTGAACACTCCTATTCCAAATTCTGAGATAATTGTCAAAGCGCTCGATGATACTTCTGAAGAAGTGGTTTTAAAAACAGATGAATTTGGTGCTGTGATGGTGCCAATGAAATTATCCCGTCAATACAATGTTGCAGCTTCGAAGGCAGATTATATAAACAACTCGGTAGATGTAATCCCGCTTAATGATGCAGAAGAAGTAATCATTAAACTCACAAAAGATTGTTTGCCTATGAAAGGGATCGTTCAGATTCCAGATACTCAAAATGATGTAGATAGTATCTTGCTTGTGTTAACGGACATGTCATCCATGCAAAAGGATACCTTGATAATTTCTGAAAATGAATATTATGAGTTTTGTGTGAAACCAGAAAAAGTGTATAACCTTGCTATCAGGAAGAAAAAGTTTTTTACTCAATCATTTGATTTCAATACACATGAAGATAAGCCACTCGAAATGATGGAGATAAAGCTGGAGGAAATAATACTTGGGAAAGCTATAAAACTCGAAAACATCTATTATGACTTGAGCAAATGGGACATACGTGACGATGCGGCAATAGAGTTGGATAAATTGGTGACCTTGTTGGAAGAAAATTCAACCATCGAAATTGAGCTTAGCTCCCATACCGACTCGAGAGGAAGCGATGCATTCAATTTAAGCTTGTCCGAAAAACGAGCGAAGTCGGCCACGGAATATATCATATCACAGGGCATTGAAGCATCGCGAATTACATCAAAAGGGTATGGGGAAACGACTTTGCTTAATAAGTGCTCAAATGGTATTCAATGTTCTACGGAAGAACATCAGTCAAATCGAAGGACAGAATTTAAAGTATTGAAATATTGAGCCACTCCAAAAAAGTAAAACACTCCTAAATCCTATGCTGCATTTCGCTAAAACTACGCGGCAGGGAAGAAGGAGCCTTAGCAGGGTTCGTTAAAAATCAATGAACTCTGACTCTTAGGAGCGGGATTTAAATATTAGGTGTATGAAAAAAAGGCTCCCAAAAAAGGAACAGGAAAGAAGGTTATTATTTCCTGTTCCTGGGATGCCTTTTGTTTTGGATAACAATTATGGTTGTTTGGCAGGTCTAATAATTTAGTTTTCAACTGTGGTCTTTTCTTTTTCATTATGACCCTTAACCAGTTCATCAACAGATTCGGCGATACTTTTCTTGGTGGCTTCCAGTGTTTCTTCTGCAAAATCATGGAGCTCATGCTGGATTTTGTGCGCTGTATCAGTTATTTTTTTTCTTGTGCCTTTTCCACTATCCGGGGCAATTAATAATCCGGTGAGCAATCCGCCCATGGCACCGACAAAAAGTCCTGCGAGAATCTTAAATGCATCATTTTTCATAGTTATTTAATTTAAGGTTTACATTGATGTATTTTCATTATACGTGAAAAACATTGATTAGATTACGTTTTAAGGCAATAAGTGTATATTTTTTTAATGTGATTTGCTTAGAAATATTTTGATAACTAAAAAAGATTTGTTTTTCTAATTCGTTCCACTCAATATTTCTACTCTCAATAAATCACATAAGGCAAAAGTCGGGCCAGAAATTTTTTTGAAATAAAGTATTTTATCCTTCCGAATATGGGTGAAAATGCCGGATACGAGGATAGAAATCAATTTAAGTAGTGTCTCTAAGAAAACAGCCCTTCTTTTATAAAATGAACAATTATGGATGAGATTTTCATTTTCTTTCTATGAGTTGATGCCTAAGCATCAATCGATTAGAAAAAAATGGAAAGATCGCAATAAGATTCATTTTTAATTTAGGTGTGTTTTCTTATAGACACTAAGTAGGTGGGAGGGATAATTATTGAAAAAATAAAGTAATTATGATATGGGTCATAAACTTGCCTTTTCAATGTGAATATATTTGATAATATTTTGAACAAGACACATTATGAGTGGAAACAAAGTACTTGATGTTAGGGAAGTAGATAAGAGGTTTAGAAAAAAAATAATTTTAGATCTTTTTGACGATCTTCTGGACGAGCAGCAACTCGAACTAATTAGTGATCACAGTTTGGCGCCGCTCAATAAATTGTTCAATAAAGAAAAGCATGGTTTTTTTAGCTGGTCAGATTTGGAAATCGGCCCTGAAATATGGAGAATTTCTATCCGGAAAACTGATGCCCTTAATCTTACTATAATTGATATAATAAAACAATTTCCCTTTGCGATCGATATTTTGGAAGAAAAGGGAATCCCTTATTATAAATTTGGCAATAAGAAGCTGGTCGAAATAAATAGTGATGCCAGGGCCATTTATGACGAAATAAAGCTTTCAAAACAATTATTAGTCAATCCGCTCAGAACGGATCGATGGTCCATAAGTTTTACGATAGATTATATTATAAATAATCATCATACGTATGTAAAGGAAAAGATCCCTGAACTTGAATCGCTCATTGATCATTTGGTACAGGCACATTCCGCTACACATCCTCAACTACCAATGATCCGGGAAAGATATGCGGAATTCAAAGGTGAGTTGATCGAACATATGAATGATGAGGAGAATATTGTTTTTCCATCCTATAAAAAACTTGAAAAAGCATTGTCTGAGAATAAGTTCGAAGAAGTTATTGATTTTGACGATGCGATCAGCTGGATGGAGGAAGATCATATATTGACCGGCGCTTCACTGAAAACGATGCGTAATTTCTGTAACAATTATGTGGCGCCAAAAGAAAGCAGCCCGGGTTTCAAAATCCTTTACGAGGAGCTAAAAAAATTCGAATACGATTTGCATTTTCATATGTATCTGGAAAACAATGTACTTTTTACAAAAGTCGTTTCTGCACTAAAAAAAATTGAGGGCAAATAGCCAACCTTCTACCTACTTTTTAATTAGATATGTAGGCATTTATAAAAAAATGCTTAATATTTGAAATCCAATTTATAGACAATTGCCTCAATGATAATACCCCGGGATCTTTTGCTTGATAAAAAGGCACATTTTTTCGAAGCTAAGAAAGATGAATATATCTTTTTAGAGGATGAATCTGCTTCATTTTACTTCCAGGTGATGACCGGGACGGTAAAAATGTCGAGCTATGCTGAAAATGGCCAGGAATTTATTCAGGGAATATTCAAGGCGGGGCAAAGCTTTGGGGAACCGGCTCTTTTTGGGGATTTTTCTTATCCCAGTAATGCAATTGCAACTGAAAGTTCCGAGATCTGTAAACTGCATAAAGATATTTTCTTTGAATTATTGAAAGAGAACTTTGATATACAATGGAAATTCCATTCCCTTTTTTCAAACAGGCTTCGTTATAAATCAATTTTACTCAAAGAAATATCCTCTTACTGTCCCGATCACGTAATCATGACCCTCCTGAAATATCTCAGAGACAATTCCAGCGAAGGGGGTAAATCACCTTTTTACGTGCCATTTACCAGGCAGCAGCTCGCCGATATGACGGGGCTTCGGGTGGAAACTGTTATCCGTACCGTTAAAATCCTTCATCAGGAAGGAAAGCTTGAGATTAAACAACATAAAATATATCTCAAATAATTTTTGAGTAGGATCATTTTATTTTACAATATTAAATTAGGATATTATCCGCTAATATTACTTTATGATTCAAATCATACATGTAGTCCTTGTATGACCTATAATTTTGTCTTAAATTGAAAAACACGTTTAAAATGAAATTCGAAAATATGAAGTCAAAAGGATCAATTTTTTTAGCAGTACTATTTGTAGCCCTAATGAGCGCATGTGGCGGAGGATCAGGAGAGAAGAAGGGCAAATTTGCGCCCCCTCCAAAAGCAAAACCAATGACCTATGAAGAAGCACAGGCAGACTGGAAGAATCAAAAGGGTTTAGGTCCTATTTCAAAAGTGGAATTAGGCGAAATAGATGCTGAGATGGCCAAGAGAGGAGAGGAAATATATGTATTGAAATGCACAGCTTGTCATGCGCCAGATAAAGAAAAATTGGGTCCGGCGCCAACCGGTATTTATGAAAGAAGAACACCTGAATGGATTATGAATATGATCCTGAATCCTGAGGAAATGGCAATGAAAGACCCAATAGGAAGAGGATTATTGATGAAGTATAACACGGTAATGGCAAATCAGGGATTGACGGAAGAAGACGCCCGAGCTGTACTGGAATACTTCAGGACACTATAAAATTAACAACTATAAATTTCTTTTTATTAAACTTTTAGAATTATGAAATCAACTACGTTCATTTTTACTTTACTTATCGTTGTCTCGCTTTTTGTTTTTTCGGGTTGTGGCAATGGTAATGGAAATGGATCAGGAGGAGCGCTGAGCTACTCCAATGCCGCTGAAAAAGTTTATGTAGCTCCCGGGGAATATGATGAATATTATGAATTCTTCTCTGGTGGATTCAGTGGGCAGGTAACCGTTCATGGATTACCTTCAGGAAGATTGCTAAAAACAATTCCTGTGTTTAGTGTGGATGGTGAAAAAGGGTATGGATTCAATGAAGAAACCAAGCCAATGCTTATGACCACCTTTGGTTTTGTACCGTGGGATGATTCTCACCATCCAAAACTTTCCCAGACTAAAGGAGTGCATGATGGAAATTTCCTTTTTATCAATGGAAACAATACGCCCAGGATAGCGCGAATAGATCTTACTACATTTGAAACTACTGAGATTATTCAGGTGCCGAATACGGCGGGTCTTCATGGCTCACCATATCCAACAGAAAACACAGAGTATTTAGTAGCGGCTACCAGGTTTAGCGTTCCAACTCCTCAGAAGGATGTGCCAATTGATAGTTATAAAGAAAACTTCAAAGGAACATTTACCTTCATTAGTGGAGGTCAGGAACCCGGGGAAATGGATATCGCTTTCCAGATTTTGGCTCCCGGTTATGATTATGACAAGGCAAATTCTGGTAAGGGCCCTTCTCACGGATGGTCTTTCTTCACAAGCTATAATGTAGAGCAGGCGAATACGCTTAAAGAGAAAAATGCTTCGCAGTATGACAAAGACTATATTGCTGCTGTAAACTGGAAAAAAGCAGAAGAATACATTGCTCAGGGTAAATTTCAGGAGTGGCCATCAGAGTATTACCATAACTACTATGATGATAAAACGCATATGGCCACAGCAACCCTTAAGAAAGGTGTTAAAGTGCTTATTCCTTCAGAATGCCCTGGTTTGGTATATTATCTCCCAACTCCTAAATCACCTCACGGTGTGGATGTAAACCCCACCGGAGAATACATTGTGGCTAATGGTAAATTGTCAGCAGACCTAACAGTTCATTCCTTTTCGAAAATGCTTGCTGCAATAGAAGCCGAGAAATTTGATGAAGTAATTGATGGGATTCCGGTACTTAATTTTGATGCAATCTTAGCTGGTGTTGTTGAGTCAGGTGGTTTAGGACCATTGCACACCGAATTTGATGGTAGAGGTAATGGATATACCTCCTTCTTTATATCATCAGAAATCGTAAAGTGGAGTCTTGAAACATACGAAGTGCTTGACAGAGTTCCTGCTTACTATTCAATCGGCCACTTAAGTATTCCTGGCGGCGGATCTATGAAACCATGGGAAGATGGTAAATATATGATCGCCATGAACAAGATTACGAAAGACAGATATTTACCAACCGGACCAGAAATGGCTCACTCAGCACAGTTATATGATATCTCAGGAGATAAAATTGAACTATTGCTTGATTTCCCAACAATGGGCGAGCCGCATTATGCACAAGGCATTCTTGCATCAACGATCATTGACAGACAAAAGAAGTTTTACCTGCTGGAAGAAAACGAACACCCTCATAAAACACTTACCGAAGCTGACACTAAAGTTGTCAGAAATGGAAATGAAGTTCATATTTATGGAACGATGATCAGAAGTCATTTTGCTCCGGATAATATTGAAGGGATCAAAGTAGGAGATAAAGTTTTCTGGCACATAACTAACCTTGAGCAGGACTGGGATGTACCTCATGGTTTAGCGGTAATGGGAGCTCAAACAGCAGAATTGCTGATCATGCCGGGGCAAACAGAAACCTTGGTTTGGCAGCCAAAAACTGAAGGAGTTTATCCATTTTACTGTACAGATTTCTGCTCAGCGCTGCACCAGGAAATGCAAGGTTACATAAGAGTATCTGCTAAAAATTCCAATACAAAAATAAAATGGGGTCTTGACGAAGAGTTTTTTGGAGAGTAGGGCGCTGAAGATATTGTTTATTTATTGGTGATGGGATTTCCCATCTATATTGGGCATCACTCCAGAAATGAAGTGATGCCTGATTTTTATAAATAATTTTACCGAAATTTTGATCTTACTTTTTAACCGATATTATTTATGAATATATCCATTTTATAGATAAGACACCTGTCTGCTGCAGACTGGTTGATATTCAGGTTATATATTTATTTGTTTTATTACTTTTAATTAATTTAATAATGAAAGCCCTTCCTAAAATAGTATTCATCTGTGGCTCCATCTTTCTTCTTGGCACCTTTCTGTCTCCAATCTGGAGGATTACACTGGAGGCGCCACAGTATCCAACGGGTGTTACCATGTATATCTGGATTAATAAAATAAGCGGAAGTGAGCCCGGAACCCTGCAAAATATCAACATTCTGAATCACTATGTAGGTATGAAAATGATTGTGCCGGAATCTATTCCTGAACTAAAATATTTCCCAAAGGTTATTATGGGAATGTCATTGCTTGGAATTATATTTGGATTGATCAACAACAAAAAGCTATTTCTTACCTGGGGAATGATCATAATAATTCTAGGTATTTTAGGCATTTATGATTTCTACTTGTGGGAATATGATTATGGACACAATCTCGCTGATGATGCGGCAATTAAAGTTCCAGGGCAATCATATCAACCTCCTGTGTTCGGATCGAAAATGTTGCTGAATTTCAAAGCGATTTCCTATCCATATTATGGTTCCATATTTATCGGGCTTTCATTAGTTTCGTCTTTTGTGGCATTCTTTTTAAAAAGAAAACAAGATATTGCTTAGATTTGAAGATGCTTAAAAATCAAATGTTCCTATTTGCTGCTTTCATGGTACTCATATTTATGATCGCTGCCTGCAATCCTGAAAGCAAACCCATTATATATGGAGAAGATAAATGTGAGTTTTGCAGGATGTCAATTGTGGACCAAAGATTTGGAGGAGAGATTGTTACACAAAAAGGAAAGGTATATAAATTTGATGCAGTAGAATGCCTTGTTAATTACATTGATGAAAGGGTTGAGGACGAGTCAAAATTGAAATTTGTATTAACCAATACCTACGATCATCCGGGGGAATTAGTAAATGCGTCTGAATGCACGTATTTAAAAAGTACTCAAATGCCAAGCCCAATGGGAATGTTTTTAAATCCATTTAAGGAATTTGATGAAGCAAGCAGCTTACAAAAAGAAAATACGGGATCGATATTCAACTGGGAAGAATTAAGGACGGATTTTGCAAAGAATTAATAAATCAAAAAAATATATTATTGCAGCATCCGGAGTATGCAAAATTAAAAGCATTGCAGTAATGTTTTTGGTTTTCTCATGCCATTTTGCTTTTTCAAAAACCATCACAGTAAGTTTGGCCGGCCCCCAAAAATCCATCCAAAAGGCCATAGATACCGCCTCCCCATTCGATACTATTTTAGTAAAACCAGGGCATTTCATAGAATATAATATACAGATTGATAAACCATTATTTATAATCGGCGAAGATCGTCCAATAATTGATGGCGACCATAAAGCAGAGATCATCACCATCATGTCTGATAGTGTGCTTTTCAAAGGATTTCAGATTCAAAATGTTGGATTTTCTTTCACAAAAGATTGGGCAGGGATTAAAATTGACAATAAAGATTATTGCACGATCGAGGACAATATTTTACTCGATACGTACTTTGGGATATATCTTAAAAAGGCGAATTCTGTTCGTATAAAAAACAATATTTTAGTAGGTATTCCTAAGAATGAAGTTAATTCCGGGAACGGAATTCATCTATGGTATTGCGAGGATTCTCACATAGAGGGAAATGAAATTCGTGGACACAGAGACGGTATTTATTTTGAATTTGTGGAGAATAGCAAGATTATAGGAAATATAAGTGAGGATAATATTCGCTATGGTCTTCATTTTATGTTTTCAAACCATGACGATTACATTGGCAATACCTTTAAAAACAACGGAACTGGTGTCGCAGTGATGTTTTCACGGTTTATTCTAATGAAAAATAATAATTTCGTTGATAATTGGGGAACTACAAATTATGGATTGCTATTGAAGGAAATTTACGATGGAGAGCTTTCTGGTAATTTATTTCAAAACAACACGACAGCCATTTTTGCTGATGGCTCTAACAGAATTAAAATTATAAATAATGAATTTCGGAGTAATGGATGGGCCATGAATATATTTAGCAGTTGTATGGATAATGAGATCGCCTACAACAATTTTATATCCAACACCTTTGATCTGACCACCAATGGAACACGGAATAATAATAACTACCACCACAATTATTGGGATCAATATGCCGGCTATGATTTAGATAAAGATGGAATTGGGGATGTCCCGTTCCGGCCTGTTCGATTATTTTCTTACCTGATTGGTAAGGTACCGGAGTCCATAATCCTTTTGAGGAGTTTTTTCATCGATATGATTAATATTGCAGAAAAGGTGGCGCCAACGCTCACACCACAATCTTTGATGGACGAGCGACCAAAAATGAAGCTGAATATTTATGATTGAAATAAAGGGGATAAAGAAAAAATTTGGAAAGCTGGAGGTGCTGAAAGGCTTTGATTTTTCGTTATCCGGTGGAAATATCACAGCAGTATTAGGCCCAAACGGATCCGGGAAAACTACCCTGATCAAATCAATCCTGGGATTGGTAATCCCTTCTGCCGGGGAAATATCTTTTGATGGAAAATCCATACTTAAAGACTGGGAATATCGCAGACAGATAGGATATCTTCCGCAAATTGCACGATTTCCGGAAAACCTAAAGGTTAATGAACTCTTCAGGCTTATTGAAGATATAAGGGGCGAAAAAGGGAATACGGAAGAATTAACTAAGGTGTTTGAACTTGATAATTTTTTGAAAAAGAAACTCAGACAACTTTCGGGAGGGACCAGGCAAAAAGTAAATATTGTCCTGACATTTATGTTTGACTGCCCTGTGTATATCTTGGATGAGCCAACAACGGGGCTTGATCCCATTGCTTTAATAAGACTAAAAGATTTGATCCTGAAAATGAAGCAGCAGGGAAAAACCTTTTTAATAACGACACACATTATGAGCCTTGTGGAAGAACTGGCAGATGAGCTGATGTTTTTATTGGAAGGGAAGGTTTATTTTCGGGGTACCTACCTCCAGATGATGGAAGAACAAAAAGAGGAAAATCTGGAACGGGCTATCGCTAAAATCTTAGAAAAGGAAAATGCTAAAAATTCTTAAGTACAGTTTTTTTGATCTGATCAGGAGTCGCTGGAGTATCATTTACTTCCTGTTTTATTTTATTACGGGGATGTTATTGCTCTATTTGAGCAACGATGTGTCTAAAGCTATTGTCAGTCTGATGAACATCACGTTCATCCTCACGCCGCTTATCGGAACGATTTTCGGAGTGATGAATTTCTATAACTCCCGTGAGTTTATAGAGCTTTTGCTGGCACAGCCTATCCCAAGAAAAAGGATATTCCTGGGGATGTTATTGGGAATAAGCCTGTCACTTTCATTGAGTTTGTTGCTGGGTATCGGTTTGCCATTTGTGTTTTATGGAATATTCGTTTCCGGCCATGCTATGAGTCTTGTTGTACTTTTAGTAACAGGGGTTTTTCTAACCCTGATCTTTACTTCTTTATCTTTTTATATTGCCCTGGTCAATGAAAACAGGCTCAAGGGCTTTGGAATGGCTATTCTGGTTTGGCTTTTTTTAGCTTTTATTTATGATGGCATTTTTTTACTTTCCCTCATTCTTTTACAAGAATACCCTTTGGAAAAGCTTGCAATTGCCATGTCGCTATTCAACCCGATAGATTTAAGCCGTATTATGATTATGCTAAAATTGGATATTTCAGCCCTGATGGGGTATACGGGTGCGGTCTTCAATAAATTCTTCGGAAACAATTCCGGCATGCTAATTTCAATATCTGCATTAACAACATGGACGGTGATCCCCGTACTGTTAATTCTTAAAAAAAGCTTCAAAAAAGATTTTTAACTGGGCGCTGGATGCTGAGTGCCAGGTACTGGTATGTTCAACAACAACCAACCGGCAACCGTCGACCCGCAAGTTATTTTTTGTATGTGTCTGAAAACAAGATTATTGAGATTTTTCATTCGTGCGTTCGTGACTAAATTTATCTTTTCAGAGTTGAATCAATAATAAATTTTTATAAAGTCTGTGACTTCAGTCATAAAAGTAGTCTATCTTTACCTCTAAATTAGAACCATTATAAATAAGTAAAATAATTAATTTAGGAAATGGAAAAACAAACATTTGAATCAGGCGAAGTTTACAATCTAAAAAATAGCATAAGTATTGCAGAAGGAGGCGTAGTTTCCAAGCAGTTCGTTAAAAATAAAGGCGGTAACATTACTATTTTTGCCTTCGATCAGGGGCAGGGATTAAGTGAGCATACCGCACCTTTTGACGCCATTGTTCAGATCATAGAAGGGAAAGCGGAAGTCTCTATTGAGGGGAAAAAACATGCAGTGAATGAAGGTGAAATTATTAACATGCCGGCAAATATTCCTCATGCCTTGCATGCTGTAGAGGCATTCAAGATGTGCCTGATCATGCTTAAGGATTAAATCTTGCAGGCGGCCTGAGATAATTATGGAGGCCTGTCTGTCGCTCGACAAGCTTGCCAGAGTAGGATAACAGTTAGGAATGGAGATGTTATAACAATTTTAAACCAGATGAATAAAAAGATATTTTTAGTACTGCCTTTTGTATTGATATCATTGGTGGTTGGGATATTGGCAGGTCTTTTCAGAATGGGTTGGTCGATACCGATAGGAGAGATCGCCGGAGATCATGGCGCCTTGATGACAGGCAGTTTTCTCGGCACATTGATTTGTCTTGAAAGAATTGTTGTCTTAAAGAAGAAGTGGCTATATGTGATTCCTGTAGTGTCAGGAATTAGCCTCATCTTCTTCTATTTTGGAGAACAAAAGATCGCCATGGGATTACTTACTTTTGGTAGTCTCGGTTTGATTTACGTTTACATCGATTTAATCAAACGGTTTGGAGAGTATTATTTTTATGTGATGATGATTGGTGGAATCGCTTGGGCGGTAGGTAACATCATCATGATAATTTCACCCTTTTATCCTCAGGCAGCCCCCTGGTGGATTGCCTTTATTTTATTGACAGTTTTCGGAGAGCGCCTGGAGCTGAGTAAGTTTTTACCCCAAACCAAACTGAAAAGGATTACGATGATTATATCCATTTCAGTTTTCATGCTAGGGATGATATTGCCATATCATACGGTTGGAAAATTTGTTTCCGGAGCAGGATTCATTCTGATGGCATTTTGGTTATTTAAGTATGATATCGCAAGGAAATCAGTTAAAGCAAGAGGGATGCATCGGTTTACAGGATCATTGCTTTTGGCAGGGTATTTTTGGTTGCTGGTTTGTGGTTTGCTCATGATCGTGGATTTTGGAAGTATATATAATTATGATGCGATGTTGCACGCATTTTTCCTCGGCTTCACCTTTTCGATGATCTTTGCCCATGCGCCAATCATTTTCCCAGGAGTCGCAGGATTGGTAATCCGACCTTTTCATGATTCACTATTCATATGGGGGATTTTACTTCAGTTTTCACTTGCGATGAGGATTATCTCAGGATTGTTGATGGAAACCTCGTATCGTACCATTTCCGGGATGTTAAATGCACTGATCATCATACTTTTTTTCATTAACTTAGTTATACTGATTATTAGTAAACAAAGAGAAACTGTGTGATTTCAAAAGGACGAGTAATACGTACGGGACTGTTTTTCGCAATAGCCAATTTTTTAATTACAGCTACCATTGGAGCCCTATTGAGGTATAATAATGTGAGTCCAATTTCTGATTTCGCAGAAAGATATTGGATTCATGGGCATTCTCATGTAGGCTTTTTGGGATGGGTGTTTTTAGCTTTGCTTACTCTTGGCTATGGAATGTTGTTGCCAAAAAATGCTAAGATCAACAGGCGTATTTATCGTTTGCTGATTTATTTTCAAATTGCTGTATTAGGGATGCTGGTAACATTTCCCTTCATGGGCTATGCCGCACCTTCCATTATTTTCTCGACATTTCATATGATACTCTCCTTGGTTTATATGATTGTATTTTTTAAAAATGCGATTGAAAATGATTTGGCGTCAAAATTCATGAAAGCTGCTTTGGTATTTATGTTGATTTCGAATCTAGGGCCGATTGCACTTGGCCCAATTATGGTAATGGGTTTGAAAGGGACTGCCTGGTATGACATGGCGATTTATTTTTACCTTCATTTTCAATATAATGCTTGGTTCACACTGGCAATTTTTGCCTTACTGATCAAATTGTTGGAACAAACCGGAGTGTTTGTCGATCTAAAAAAAGGCAAATTGATGTTGAAATTATTGGTATATGCTACAATAATGACATTAGCGCTTTCGGCATTGGGATTTGGTTTTTCACCTTATGTACGCTTAGTGGGATTTGCCGGAGCAGTTCTGCAATTATGGGCAGGATTCCTTTTATTAAAATTGCTGTTTGTGAAGAGTGATCTACCTAAAAGATTGATAAGCGGGTGGGTCAAATGGTTCTTAGGATTGGCTCTTTTTTCATGGCTATTGAAAATCACGATGCAGTTTTTGTCTGCTTTTCCAGCAATTTCCAGTTTTACCTATTTTAATCGAGAGGCCATCATGACCTATTTGCACCTTTCGTTTTTGGGATTTGCCAGTAGTTTTCTGATTGGAGTGTTAATTGAAAAAAAATATTTTTCTACCTCAAGCCTTATTTCCAGAGTAGGTTTTGGTTTGTTTTTAGTTGGAGTTGTTTTGATGGAATTGACTATTGGCCTGAAATCAATGCCGCAATTCCTAAGTCTAAAAATATTTAAATCAATAAATATCGCACTTTTCGTTGAATCACTAATGTTATTTTTCAGCATCTCGATGTTGCTTTTCTATGCCTTTATACTCCCAACAAGATTGGGAAAACGAAAAAGTTTTCCATAACACAATTTCGATATAAGTATTATTTTTGTAGGATCTATACTACACAAAAATGTACATGCTAAAAAGGCTCAAAAAATCTATAAAATATTCATTCTTACTCAGCTCAATATGGGTCGTTTTATTTTTAGTTGGAGTTTTTCCATGGAAATGGACAAGTTTATTTTGCGCCAAATTGGGTTTGTTGGCCTTTTACATTGTTAAGAAAGAGCGAATAAAAACTATCGAAAATCTAACGATTGCCTATGGCAAAGAAAAAAGCAAAGCAGAAATAAATGCTGTGGCAAAGGAAGTCTTCACTAATTTTGGGAGAGCGTTTGGTGAGTTGGCAATTAAAATGAACCTGACTGATCCTGATAAGTTTTTTAGCAATGTAGAAGTAATTGGTAAACAGTATCCGGAAGCGGCATATTCACGAGGAAAGGGAATAATAAATTTAGTGCCACATATGGGATGTTGGGAAGCGCTACCCAGGGCATATACCCTTTTGGGATTTGCCGCCGGTTCTGTTGTACAAACACTCAGCAACGAGAAAATAAATAAGTGGGTATTGAAAAATAGAGAATTCAAAGGATTCAAAGTTTTACCCAGAGGGAGTACATATAAAACCATTCTTCAATTTTTAAAACAAAACAACAGCCTCGGGATGCTCATAGATGTTGACACGAAAGTGAAGAGTGTTTTTGTGGATTTTTATGGTAAACCTGCTCACACACCTATTGGGGCAGCAATGTTGGCATTAGATTCGGATGCTACAGTTTTTACCACTTCATATGTCAGGACAGAAGGGAATAAGTATCAATTTATTTATGGCCCCCCATTAGAGATCATAAGGACAGGAGATCGCAAAGAAGACCTGAGAATTAATACTGAAAGGTATCATCAAGAGGTGGAAAAACTAATAAAGAAATATCCTACCCAATGGACGTGGATGCATGAACGCTGGAAGACCACGCCTGAAATGGTCGAAGCAAGGGAAAGGGAAAAACAGGAATTACGAAGAAAAAGAAGAGAAGCGAAAATGAAGGAAAGTACCACATAACTATTTACATGTTCCAAGTACATAATTATAATGTTTTACCTAATTGTCATCTCATATAGCTTTTTCAATTTGGCGACAAAGTAAGAATAGAGAAATGTTCTCTATAAACCAATGAGATATAATCACTACTTTTGCATTCAAATTTAATCAGTTATGGGGGGAAGGAAAAGACTGAAAAGATCTGTTAAGTATTCTGCGATTATAGGATTAATTAATTTCGTTCTGTTTGCGGTAAAAATAATGCCATGGAAATGGACAAGTTTCATGTGCGCTCAATTAGGTATTTTAGGTTTTTATTTGGTTAAAAAAGAGCGCCTAAAAACCATTAAAAATCTCACTATTGCTTACGGCACTGAAAAAAGCGATGCTGAAATATATCTTATGGCCCGGGAAGTTTTTTATAATTTGGGAAGAGGAGCTGCCGAGTTGGCCATCAAACTTAATACCGATACAGAAGAGGCATATTTCAAAAATGTGGAGGTGGAGGGATTCGCGCATGCTGAGAAAGCCATTGGGCGTGGAAAAGGCATGATCATGATCATCCCTCATTTGGGTTGTTGGGAGGCCTTACCCAAAGCCTGGACCGTTCTTGGAGTTAGCGGTGGAGCTGTAGGGAAGCCCATGAAAAATGAGAAACTCAATAAATGGGTGTTGAAAAACAGAGAGTTCAATGGTTTTAAAGTCATGCCAAGAGGAAGTTCTTACAAAACCATTTTGCAATTTATCAAACAAAATAATAGCCTTGGGATGCTCATAGATCAGGATACGAGTGTAAAAGGAGTATTTGTCGATTTTTATGGAAAGCCTGCCTATACCCCAATTGGCGCCGCAATGTTGGCGCTGGATACGGAGGCTACGGTGATTACCACTTGTTACGTAAGAACTAAAGGAAATCAATACAAATTGATATGCAGTGAGCCCATCGAAACCATTAGGACAGGTAATCGAAAAGAAGAGATACAATTGAATACAGAGCGTTATCAGAAAGCAATCGAAAAGCAAATAAAAAAGTATCCTAATCAATGGGTTTGGATGCATGAACGATGGAAAACAACTCCTGAAATGATCCAGGCTAGAGAGGATGAAAAACAGGAATTAAGGCGTAAAAGGCGGGAAGAAAGGCTGAAGGACGCATCGTAATTAAATCATTCCACCGGTCAGAAGTTAAGCCTTCCTGCGGCATGCTGGTATAGAACCTCCCGAAAAAATAAAACTGCTGGGATCATTCGATAAGAAATGCATTCCTGTGTATGTTCTTAACCACCTCATCCGTCACCTTGAGGAAAGGCTGGATTGAATTTCCTTATTCCTAATCGAATTAAGCTTTTGGTTCAACTGTTATTTTAATGGAAACATTTGATGTAAGAGACGGAAGACCGAAGTCAGGAGTCAGAAGAAGAGACTTCCTGAAAAACAACTATTAATGTTTCGTAAACCAGCTTTGGACTTTTTACTCA
>SDBV01006076.1_pt1 | contig 16850 bp, 16 predicted proteins | sample 2277081 | NCBI WGS metagenome assembly SDBV01 (sample SAMN10402039, study PRJNA504765) | marine sediment metagenome | isolation source: marine sediment core GS10_PC15, 223 cmbsf | place: Arctic Ocean: Southern Knipovich Ridge | collected 2010 | reverse complement strand
GGACTATATACTCGGTCCATGTTCGAGAGCATCGAAGCCATCATCCGCGAAAAGATACGCGAAGAGCTCGTCGCTTCGATCGCGGTCGGGGTCGTGCGGGATGGCTGGATACTGTGGGAGAAGGGTTTCGGCTGGGCCGAGCTTGCCCGGGACGGGTCCACCTGATGCTCGGTCCCCTGCTTCGGACCGCCGGCTACAGGCACGTCATATTCGACGGCAGGCGGATGCTCTTTTTCGGCGGTATCGACTACCACAGGATGTCCCGTCACCCCGCCGTTATGCGGGCCGCGTGCCGGGCCGGCCGCAAATACGGCTTGACGGGAAGCGGCTCGCGCACCACTACGGGCAACCACCCTCTCTACGCCAGGCTCGAGCGGCGCCTGGCCGATTTCTTCGAGACAGAGGATGCGGCTGTCTTCGGATCCGGCTACCTGGCCAATCTCGTTTTGCTGCAAGCGATCGGCGGTACCTACACACGCCTCTTCGTCGACGAGGCCGCCCACTCCAGCCTGACCTACGCGGTCAGCGCAGCGGCCACCGTCAACAGAGACAGGACGCACAGATTCGAACACGGCGAGGCGCATGACCTGGCCCGCCTGGTGAGCACGCACTGCGGGGCGGGAGAAAGGCCCCTCGTTCTGACAGACGGGGTGTTTCCGGCGCGGGGCGAGATTGCCCCTCTCGCGGAGTATGCGAAGATCGTGCGACCGCTCGAAGGCCGCCTGCTCGTCGACGACGCTCACGCCGTGGCGGTGGTGGGAAAAACCGGGAAAGGCTCGCTCGAACTGCATGGCGTACCCCGCACGGCATGCTATCAAACGGGCACAATGAGCAAAGGCTTCGGCACCTACGGTGGGTTTATCACCGGCTCCAGCGAGCTTATAAAGGCCATACACGAAAAGAGCGCAGCCTTCACAGGCAGCACGGGCTTGCCGCTGCCCATGGCCGCGGCGGCGATCCGGTCGATCGAGTACCTGGCCGCTCATACCCGGCGAATCACCGGCTTGCAGAGCAAAGCACTCGCGGTTAAGGAGCGCCTTGGCCGAGCCGGGTTCGATCTGCCCGACACTCCCGTTCCGATCGTCTCGATCACCCATGGGAACGAAAGACGGAACGAAGCCCTCCGCGCCCTGCTCCTGGAACGCGGGATCTACCCTCCGTTCATCCACTACCCCGGCGCTCCCCGGGGCGGCCACTTCCGCTTCGCTCTGTCGAGCGCTCACAGGGACTCCGACGTGAGACTTCTCGTCGATACGATAATCGCCTCACGCGCCTTACGGGGAGCCGGCCAAGACCTGAAATGAGCGCTTTGTGAGAGAGTTTCTCGTCTTTTCATCGATCATCTACGGTTTTCTCTTGCTCGGCTGGGGCCTGCGAAAGCTGCGCCCGGCGTGGAAGTCCCACAGCAAGAACCTCTCCCGCCTGACAGTCATGTTCATCGAGGCGCCTGCCACGGCACTCATTTTTTGGGGCATCGCCAGAGATCGATACCTTTCGAACATGCAACTGCCCGTAATCGGGATTGTCGTGCTTTCCCTGTCGGGGCTGGTCGGCTACCTGATCGCCCGCCGTTACCGGGGTGAGCGCGCCTTTACGGGGGCTTTTACCGTCACATCCATGTTTTCCAACAACGGTTTGACCATGGGCGGCTTTCTCTGCCTGCTGTATCTGGGAATGGAAGGTCTGGAGCTGGCCCAGATCTACATTCTGTTCAACGTACCCTACTACTTCATCGTCGTCTTTATGACGGCCCGCCTCTTCTCTACCGGCAGAAAGCTGGGGCTGTGGGCCGCCATAAAGGCCAATTATCGGGACCCCGTCAGTATTCTGCCTACGGCCGCCATGCTCATAGGGTTGGCGCTGGCCCTGGCAAACGTGCACTTTCCCGCCGCCCTGCTGGGGCCCAGGCGGGCTTTTATTTTTGCATCCGTGGCCATGTACTCGCTCAGCTTCGGTCTGGGCATGGTTATGCGGCGGTTATTTCGCAAGCTGAAATACTACCTCGGCATGCTTCCCGTGAAGTTCCTTGTGGCCCCTGCGGTCGGCGTGTGCTGCGCGCTGCTGGGCGGCTATTCCCTGCAATCCAATCCCCTGGCCTTTAAAGTCATCTTGATCCAGGCATCGATGCCCGTTGCCATATGGGCCGTAGTAGCCTGCAAGATCTTCAACCTCGATGGCGACTTCGCCCTGGGAGTCTGGGTCTTCACGACGCTCTGCGTCGCCCTGCTGTTGCCCTTCTTCGCCTGGGTGGCGGGGCTGTAGCGGCCTTTGCTTTGCATACCCGGTTGTTTGCCTGTACTATCACCAACGCCGGCAAAACCTCATTCGCGGGTACGACCCGAGCCCAGGAGAATTCAATGGAAAAACCAATGACAGAAGACCGCATTCCGTACCAGGAGCGAGACCTCTACGACTGTTCCCCACAGAAATCTTACACCGCAAGAAATCTGGACGAGATCGCTTTTCCCCTGGGGGGCATCGGCACGGGCATGGTGAGCCTGGGCGGCTGGGGACAGCTGCGAGACTGGGAAATCATGAATCACCCGCACAAGGGCAACACCATTCCCGAGGCATTTTTTACACTCAAATGCCGCAAAGGAACAGGTCCCTGGGTGACCACGGTGCTGCAGGGACCGGCCGGTGGGCGATACGTCGAGGCCGGCCACTCTCTTTCCCGGCTGACAGGGGAGGGCCTGCCCCACTTCCGCGAAGTTGCTTTCACCGGCGCCTTTCCAATCGCCTCCGTGTCGATGTCCGATCAGGCACTACCGGTCAAGGCTACGCTGGAGGCCTTCAACCCGTTCATCCCGTTGAACGGCATGGATTCCAGCATCCCTGTCGCGATCCTGGTTTACCGCCTGGAAAACATCTCGGACGAGCCGCTGTCCCTCTTCATCTGCGGTAACCTGACGAACGTCGTAGGAGGTCAGGATTCAGAGGGGCGCGAAAACACCGCGAAACAGAGCCAGGGATTAACAGGCCTGTTCATGACGTCGACGAGCGTGAAACCGGACTCTCCCGACTATGGCTCCCTCGTACTGGCTACCCCCCAACCGGGGGCCGCGGTCTGGCCGAGATGGCCCTCAGCGCACCGTCACTGCAAACTGGCCAAGTTCTGGGAAGCGGTGGCCGGGTCAGAGCAGTTCCCGCCGGCCGGCCAGGAAGAGCTGGGCGACACGGGAACGGTGGGCGCCGCATTGTCCCTGCAGAAGGGCGAGAGCGCCGACATTCCCTTTTTTATTTGCTGGTACTTTCCGAATTTCGAGCACTGGGAAAAAGAGCAGTGTTCGGACGATGCATGCTGCGCGCAAACGCGCGGTAAAACGTGGAAAAATTATTACGCCTCAAAGTGGAAGGACGCCTGGGACGTGGCGGGCTACGTGGCGCGGAACTTCGAGCCCCTCGAGACGCAAACGCGCCTGTTTCGCGACACACTCTATGCCTCCACTCTTCCATCCTACATCCTGGATGCGGTCGGCTCCCAGATATCAGTTCTGAAAACGCCTACCTGCCTGCGCCTGCCCGACGGGGATTTCTACGGTTTCGAGGGCTGCAACGACACCTCCGGGTGCTGTGAAGGTCCCTGCACCCATGTCTGGAATTACGCCCAGGCCCTGCCCTACCTGTTCCCCTCTCTTCAGCGCAGCATGTTGGAAGCTCACCTGTTCAACGCCATGCAGGACGACGGCTTCGTACAGTTTCGCCTGCCCCTCCCTCCCGGCACGAAAGCCCGGCCCAGCTATCATCCCGCCGCCGACGGCCAAATGGGAATGATCATGCAGGTCTACAGGGAATGGCTCATATGCGGGGACCGCGCGTGGCTCGAGAAAATCTGGCCGTATGCCAAAAAGGCCCTGGGGTTCGCGTGGAAATACTGGGATGCCGACAGGGACGGCGTCATGGAAGGTATGCAGCACAATACCTACGACATCGAGTTCCACGGGCCCAACACCCTGTCAGGCAGCCTCTATCTTGGGGCGTTGAGAGCCGCCGAGGAGTTGGCCCGGGTTGTGGGCGACAACGAGGCCGCCGACGAGTACAGGGGTCTCTTCGAGAAGGGCTCCTCGTGGACGGACCGCAACCTGTTCAACGGCGAATACTACGAGCAGCAGGTGGCCGAAAAGGCCCAGGAACCTTGGCCGCCGCATCTGCGGGACAGTTCTGTAGAGCGGGGACGGGACGATAAATTCGACTGGCCCAGATGGCAGTACGGGAAGGGATGCATATCGGACCAGCTCATCGGCCAATGGTACGCCAGGATGCTGGGCCTGGGCGACATCTACCGACAGGACCATGTCCGCAAAGCCCTCGCTTCCGTTTTCCGCTACAACTGGAAGGCCGACATGAGCCGCCACCCGAGCCTGTACCGTATCTATGCCGTCAACGACGAGGCCGGGCTTCTGCTGGGCACCTGGCCCAAGGGGTCGAGACCCGGGCACGCCTTTTTCTTTGCCGACGAGGTTTGGTGTGGGATCGAGTACCAGGTCGCGAGCCACCTGATCTACGAAGGCTTCCTGGAGCAGGGCTTGGCGATCGTGCTCGGCCTGCGCCGCCGCCACAGGGGGGACCGGCGCAACCCGTGGAACGAGATAGAGTAGCGGGCACCATTACGCCCGTTCCATGGCCAGCTACGCTCTGCTGGCGGCCCTCAGCGGGTTCCACTACCGCGCGGACGAAGCGAGCCTCACCATTGTGCCACGCATCTTCACCGACAATTTCCGGTGTTTTTTCTGCGTGGGATCGGGCTGGGGTTCGATCGGCCAAGTGCAAAAGCAGGGACACGTCGAGCTCTCCGTCGCAGTCGAATACGGCTCTGTTACTCTCGAGCGCGTTGTCACGGGTATCGACGGGGTGCAAGGCGTGCGAGCGACGCTGGCCGGAACATCACACGAATGCCTTTGGGACGCCGCAAGCTCGGCGGTGCGGCTGGAGACGGCTGCCCGGGTGGAGGCCGGGGAACGCCTGGTTCTGGAGCTTCAAACAGAAAGTTGGCCGCTGAAGGAACTTGCGTGCGATCGTGATGCGGACGAATAGACCCAATTTGGCAGGAGGCGGGCAACCCATGGCAGTACCCAGAGTTTTCACTATGCGGGAGCGATGCGAAATCGTAAATCGTATCCTGCGTGAGCGGCTGGACACCGTAGTCCCGCAAATGATGCGCGAGACCGGTTTCGACATGTGGCTGGTCATATGCAACGAGGACAACCACGACCCGGTTTTCCGCACCATGCTGCCTATGAACACGTGGACGCCGATCCTGCAGATCCTGGTTTTTTTCGATCGGGGACAAAAGCAAGGGGTAGAGCGCCTAAGCATATCCCGCACCAACACTTTCGACTTTTACGACAAGCCCTACAAGGTGGAAAAGCCCGAGCAGCAATGGGTCTGGTTGAGGGAGGTGGTGCAGGCCCGTGACCCGAAGCGCATCGCCATCAATCAGGGAGAGGTAATCTGGGCCGCCGACGGCCTCAGCGCAACGCTGAAAGGGAAACTCGTCGCGGCCCTGCCGGATAGATACACGGCACGTCTCGAAAGCGGCGAGAACCTCTGCCGCCGGTACCTGGAAACCCTAACGGGCGAGGAAATGCGGCTATACCCTTACGTGGTTTCGATTTCCCACGCCATCATCCGCGAAGTCTATTCGCGCAAAGTCATCGTTCCCGGAATAACGACCGCCGAAGACCTGAGGTGGGCTTACTGGCAGCGATGCGCCGACCTGGGTATCGACGTGTCGTTTACCCCGGTTTTTCGAGTCGTGCGCCGGGAGAACGGCGGGACAGCCGAACGCCGGGCCAGGCCGGAGGACCCCATTCGCCGCGGCGATCTGATCAACTGCGATCTGGGCATCCACTACCTCGGGCTGGTAACGGACTGCAAACAGTGGGCCTACGTTTTACGCGAGGGAGAGACCGAACCGCCGGCAAGCCTGAAGCAGCTGTTGGCCGAGAGCAACCGGTTGCAGGACATCCTGGTCAGCGAGATGGTGCGGGGACGCTCGGGCAACGACATCCTGCGCGCGGCTCTAAGCATGGCGCGCGAAGCCGGGCTCAACAACCCCCGCATATACTCTCACAGCTGCGGGTTGCTGCTGCACGAGCCCGGACCGCTCATCGGCCATCCATTGGAACAGGAACACTGGGCGGGCCGCGGCGATGTGGAGTTGAATTTCAACACCAGCTTTACAGTCGAGCTCTCCGTCGACGGCGCCGTACCCGAGTGGGACGGGCAGTCGGTCCGTATGAGCACCGAGGCACAGATCCTCTTCACGGCCGAGGGGACCCAATTTCTGGACGGCAGGCAACGGGAGTTCCACCTGGTTTGAACCGGGGAAATATGGCCGGTGGCAGCTCACTGCGACAGCTAAGCCCAACGCAAACACAGGAAGAGCGCACCCCTCGAAATGGTGTCGCGGCGCCTCGAGGCGTGCAGAGGGGGATTATTTTAGCGGATACGGCCAATGCACCAAATTTTGGTGGCAGTAGGCGCATTTTGAGCCTCGAATATTCTTTACAGAGGCATGAATGTTGACGAGCTCCCCGTAATCTTTCGAGAAGATGTCTCGGTGACATTGCAAACAGCTTGCGTCGGCTATGCCTTCTGCTGCATGCCCTCGCATTACAACATGATAGCCCGGGTCATCGAGGACCTCGCTATCGGCAAAGTGTTTATAAATGTCTTTAATCCCGTGGAACGTTTTGCTCCACAACACGGCGGGCGGATTTGACCATGGCGGAACATGGCAGTCTCGACAGGTCGCTCTCTTGCCTTCCTCAGGATTGTAGTGGGAGGATTTCAGATAGCTCTCGTAGGCCGGCTGCATTTCATGGCAACTCGAACAGAAGGCATTGGTCGAGGTGGCCTCCACGCCGATGAAGCTTCCAGCTGTGACTGCAATAAGCGCACCGACGGTGATAACGAATATTTTAGCTCGTTTCAGAATGAAATCTCTAATCTTAGCGATCATTTTCTTCCAGCCATAACTTCTTCCCGCAACCGGGCCCACTCCTGGAACGCTGCCTCCTGAGACACCATTCCTTCGGGTTTCACTCCTGTAATCCAGGCATGTTCAGGCAGTGACAGCAAGCTGTCAACATAGGTGTCTTCTCCATAGGCTCTCGCCGCGGGCAGGAATTTCATGTAGAAATGCTTCGCCACTTCGTAGAACCCGTGCCACTGTACATAATCGGGCCCCATCATGGCTGCGCCGTGCCGAACCCTTCTTCCTTCGTGATGCCACAACTCGAAAAAGATCCACTCGATGTCTTCGTCGAAAGCGTTGTCAGTAATTTTCCCAGCCTTCCTGAGCCTGGCCATGATCTCGGACGCCGGCTCACCGAAATTTCGATCGTAAATGTTCACGGTGTTGTAGTATTGCGTAAAGAAATTATTGTACCACTCCGGGCCATGGCAGTTCATGCAGACCTTTTGCATCTCTGCTTTCTTCTGTTGCGAGTTTTCCTTGGGCTTAGAAACAATTCCCCTTATGTTGAAGCTGATTCTCTCTCCAAGGTCGTGGGTGCCAAAGGAATTTTTATTGCTACCCATGTGGCAGGTAACACAGTTGGGCGCCTGAGTGTACTGATCGCCCAAAACCCAGGGATTTTGATCCAGATTCATCTGACCCATGGAGGCGTAGTATATTATGCCATGTTTCGATTCGTCATAAATCTCTTTTTGAGGGTGATCCGGGCCCATGTGGCACTTGCCGCATGAATCAGGAGATCGTGCAACTCGAAGGGAAAAGGCATGCTTGGCATGACAGGCGGAGCAAGTGCCCTTTGACCCATCTGGATTGAGCCTGCCAATGCCCAAGTTTGGCCACGTCGCAGGATCTAGTTTTCCGTTTTGACCCACATCTACTACAGAGCCATGGCAATACTGACAACCCTGGACTGAAGCTCCCGACCCTTCTACTGCTTCGCCGAGAAAATTGTCCACCGAGCCAAGGATTTCCCCAGCTCTTGCGTGATGACTGCGATCAAACTCCTGGAATTCCTTGCTATGGCAACGTGAGCAATCAAATGGCGAGACGATAGTGGAAATCAGGAATCCTTCATGATCATATGCATCTCTGTCGTCAGCTTTCGCCTGGTGGCATTCAAAACAGCCTACCCCTTTCCTGGCATGGTCACTTCCCTGCCATTCCACGATCTGGGCCTGGCTGATGCCCTCTTTCTCATGACACAGTACGCAGCTTTTCGATTGGGCCGAAAGATCGATCGCAGAGGAAAGGGTGACTGCTCCGGCGATAATTACAATTGCGAGTACGAGTGCGGCTCCCACGACAATAAGAAGGTAGCGTTTAGTTTTAATTGCAGACCTCCCCTCGGTTGATTTTATATCAAAGCAATTATGTGAGCAACGGGGAGATTGCCACGACAAATTAAGACAGCATGGGATATTGTCGGCTCTATGCGCCGAGGCAGAAATGAACCGGCATCAATCGATCCGGGACACGACTCCCTCAGCGGCAAAGTGGCAGGCCGCGAAGTGCTCTTCCACATGCTGCTTGAACTCGGGGGATTCTTTCCGGCAGATTTCCTTCGCATGCCGGCAGCGGGGGTGGAAGTAGCAGCCCGAGGGAGGGTTGGCGGGGCTGGGCACGTCACCTTCCAGGATAATATCCTTCTTTTTCACATCGGGGTCGGGAATGGGAATGGCCGAAAGCAGAGCTTCCGTGTAGGGGTGCAGCGGTTTTTGATACAGATCGTCGATAGGCGCCTCCTCGACGATCTTGCCCAGGTACATGACGGCTATATCGTGACTCACGTGTTTTACCACTGCCAGGTCGTGGGCCACGAAGAGAAACGTTAGTCCAAACTCGTTCTGCAGGTCTTCGAGCAGGTTTATAACCTGGGCCTGAATAGAGACGTCCAGGGCCGAGACGGGCTCGTCGCAAATGATGATCTTGGGGTCCAGGGCCAGGGCCCGCGCTATGCCGATACGCTGCCTTTGCCCGCCACTGAACTCGTGCGGGTAGCGTTTCATATACTCGGCATTCAACCCCACGGACTCGAGCAGACTCGCTACCCTGGCATCTCTCTCCCGGCGGCTGTTCATACCGTAGACGAGCAGCGGCTCACCGACAATGTCTTGAACCAGCATGCGGGGATTGAGCGACGAGTTAGGGTCCTGGAAGATAATCTGTATGTCGTTGCGAATGGCCTTCATTTTCCGCCGCTCTACCTTGGCGATGTCGATGTGGTCGCCGTTTTTGTGGTAGATAATCTCGCCCGAAGTCGGCTCGAGCAGCCTGAGCATGGTCCGGGCGGTCGTGGTCTTGCCGCAGCCGCTCTCGCCCACGAGTCCCAGCGTCTGTCCCTGGTGCAGGCTCAGATTAACGCCGTCCACCGCTTTTACCCACCCGGTTACGGCGCTGAATATGCCCTTGGTAATAGGGAAGTACTTCTTGAGCTCCCGGGTTTCCAGGATTACCTGCTTGTGCTCGCCCATGTCATTTCCCCTTTTCGCACAGCCAGCACTTGGCTGAGTGGCCGGAATCCAGGCCGAATTCGGGCGGTTCCTGCTCGCACCGCTCGAAAGCCTCGGCGCATCGCTTGGCGAACGCGCAGCCCTTAGGTAGATCGTACGGGGTGGGCACGACTCCTCTAATGGCTACGAGCCTCTTGCGCATGTCGATGCGGGGCACCGAATTGAGCAGCCCCCTCGTGTAGGGGTGCTGAGGCCGGTGGAAGATATCTCTGACGGTCCCTCTCTCCACGATTTTTCCCAGGTACATGACCACCACGTCGTCGGCTATCTCGGCGATGACTCCCAGATCGTGGGTTATGAGCATGATAGACATGCCCATGGCTTCCTGAAGGCTCATCATCAACCGCAGAATCTGGGCCTGCACCGTGACATCCAGGGCCGTCGTGGGCTCATCGGCTATCAAGAACGTGGGGTTGCAGGAGAGGGCCATGCCTATGAGGGCCCTCTGCCGCATGCCCCCGCTCAGCTGGAAGGGATACTCGTCCACACGCTGCTGAGGGTCGGATATGCCCACCTTGACCAGCATCTCGATGGCCTGCTTCCGGGCCTGCTGCTTGTTAACCTGCTGATGCAGCACGATGGCTTCCGCGATCTGGTGCCCGATGGTGTAGACCGGCGTGAGGGCTGTCATGGGCTCCTGGAAGATCATACCGATCTCGTTGCCGCGGATCTGGATCATGCGGGAGCTGTCCGGATTGAGAGTGACGATATCGAGGGGACCCGCATCACCGCCGTGGTAGAGAATTTCGCCCCCGGTAATGCGACCCGGGTTGGGTATCAACTGCAGGATGGTAAGAGCCGTTACACTCTTGCCGCACCCGCTCTCGCCCACGACTCCCAGCACTTTGCCCCTCTCGATCTGCACATCTACCCCGTCGATGGCTTTGACGGTACCGTCGTCGGTAAAGAAGTGGGTTTTCAGGCCCCGTGTTTCCAGGAGCAGCTGTCCGGGGGCCGATACCGTATTCTGATTATCCGATTTGACAGGGCTCATGGCCTTCAACTTTCCTCCTCGCTGACCGCCGTCAACGCCGGGCTTCCCGGTAGCCGGCTACTTCTTTTCGAACGGGTCGGCGGCGTCCCTGAGACCGTCACCGACAAAATTCAGCGCCAATATACAAAACACGACAAAACCTCCCGGAACGAGCAACCAGGGATAGAGCAGCAGGGTCTGAAAATTCTGGGCCTGCTCGAGCAACACCCCCCAACTGACGGCCGGCGGCCGCAACCCCAGGCCCAGAAAGCTCAGCGCCGTCTCGAGCAGGATCATGCCCGGTATTGCCAGCGTGATGCTGACAATGATAAAGCTGACAAAATTGGGCACCAAATGACGAAAGATGATTCGTATGTTGGAGGCGCTGTAGCTGAGCGCGGCCTGAACGTAGTCCTCTTTCCTGAGCGAGATCAACTTGCTGCGGATGCCCCGCGCCAGCCAGGGCCAGTTCATCAGAGAGATAATAACGACGATGGCAAGGTAGATTTTGATTACGGGCCAGTTGCCCGGCACGGCCGCCGCCAGGCCCATCCAGAGCGGCAGTTTGGGGATGGCCAGAAAAAACTCGCTGATCCTCTGCACGAGCTCGTCGAAGAAACCTCCGTAGTATCCGGCGATGCCGCCAAAAATGATCCCCAGCAGCAGGCTTATGGCCACCCCTAACAGCGCGATGCTGAGCGAGACGCGCGTGGCGTGGATAGTCCGGCTGAAGACGTCCCGCCCGCTCTTGTCGGTGCCGAATAGGAAGAGCGGCGGCGCCCCTTCGTCGACTCCGAAGAGGTGCAGGCGACTCGGGAAGAGGCCCAGGATGCGGTACTCCCAGCTTCTGGCCAACAGCCGCACAGGGTGCGTTTCTTCGGGCGTCTCGATCTCCGACCAGACCCGCTCCCAGGTCTTGTCGTCCAGCTTCTCCTGGTAGCCGTAGATAAAGGGCTGCAGGTGAAACTTTCCCTCCGAATCGATCAGGTGCAGCGGCCGGGGAGGAACATAGACCTTGTTCTCGAAAGCCGTCGTGGGGTTGTTGGGCACGAAGAACTCGCCGAACAGGATGAACACCGGGTAGACAACGAGAACCCACAGGCTGCTCATGGCCATCCGGTGTTTCCGGAAGCGCAGCCAGATGAGCTGCATCTGGGAGCGGGACTTTATTGTCAGGGTCTCGGCCGCGCCCCTGGCGACACCGGTTGCGGAGCCGGTGCGCTCTGCCCTTCTTGCCGTCCCTACATCATCGCGCATGCTACTCGAGCTCCTTTACACGTTCCCCGTAGGTGATCCGCGGATCAGCGATGGCCAGCAGAATGTCCGAGATCAAGGTCCCGAACACTGTAAATGCACTCACAACTAGTATCAGGGAGCCTGCCAGATACATGTCCTGACTCAGCAGGGCCTGAAACAGGATGGGCCCCGTGGTGGGCAGCCCGACCACAATCGAAACTATCATAGCGCCCGAAATAATGCGCGGAAGCTGCCAGCCCACGGCCGCGATTATGGGATTTAGGGCGATGCGCAGCGCGTGTTTCAGCACCGCCTGCCAATGAGTCAGGCCCTTGGCCTTGGCCGTTTTGATGTAGTCCTTGCCCAACTCGTCCAGCATTGTTGCTCTGAGGATTCTGACCGTGGCGGCGGTGCTGGCCATGCCGATCACGATGACCGGCACGAGGAGATGGGCGAGCATGTCGAGCAGCTTGTTGAAGCTGAAGGAAGCCTCACGGTATTCCGGCGAGAACAGGCCGCCGATGGAAATGCCGAAGAGGTTGAAAGCCAGCACCATAACCAGCAGGGCCAGCAGAAAATTGGGGATCGAAATGCCCAGAAAAGAAGTAAATGTAAAGAAATAATCCCCCTTGCTATACTGTTTTACCGCCGAGTAGATGCCGATCGGAATGGCCACGATGAATTGAAAAAACAGCGTGATCAGTCCGATGAGCAGTGTCAGGGGTACCCGTTCGGCTATGATGCGGGACACTGGCCTGTTCCAGTGAAAAGACAGTCCAAAGTCCCAGCGCGTAATGATTCCGCCAATCCACCTGAAATACTGGATATAAACGGGTTTGTCCAACCCGTAGCGATGGGTGACCGATTCCATGATTGTCTGGATAGTCTCCTCCGGCATACCGCTGCTTGCAATCCCGGCTACGTAAGATTCGGCGAAGGTGCCGGGGGGTGCCTGGATCACAAAAAAAGAGACAATGGACATAAAAAAGATGAGCAGCAGGGCGTACAGCGTCCGCCGTAAGAAATAAGCTCCCATAAGAGCAATACTCCCTTTTATGGTCTCTAATGACGTCAAAGGAGACGGGTCGATCGGATCGACCGCCCGCCTCCGGTTATGCTCTCGAAAAGAGCTATAGGACTAGAGCCAGCCTTCCCTCTTGGCCCTCTCGACAGGATCCTCGTCCTTGTCGACAGGGTAGAGCTTAGGCAGCGCGGACTCGTCGAACGTGATCAGAGGCCTGTCCCTGAAGTAGAACTGGGCCGGCTCGTAGGCGTTGGTCCACCAGGTGCTCCAGATGTACAGCAGAGGCCCGTCCTTTTCCGTCGGAAAATTGAGCAGATCGTTTCTCACGATCATGGGGTGCGGAAAATCGTTGACTGTTCCGATGACCCAGACGTTTTCCATGTTGCTCGCGGCCATGGTCTGGCCCCACTTGATCATCTCTTCCCGCGACGTGGCCCTCTCCATCTTGTTGAAAGCGTCGTAGACGTCGCGCACCAGCTCTGCCGGGGGCTCGGCGCCCTCTTTGCCGCCGGTGGTGTAGTATAGGTAATAGGAAGGGGCTGATGTTCTCGGGAACATGTGGGAGTTGATGTAGGCGGTGAATAGAGTCTCGGTTCGGGCATCCCCGTGCCAAACCCGCATGGCGACGTCGTTGGTCCGGCTGCGCACGGCGTCCAGGGTGGACTCGATAACCTTTACGTCCACCTTGAGTCCCAGGGCGCGCCAGTTTTCCTTGACGATTTCGGAGATGGGCACGCGGGGGGCTTCCGATTCGCGGAACTCGACGACCCAGCTGATGGCCTTGCCGTCTCTGTTGTCCCGCCAGCCGTCGCCGTCCTTGTCCGTGACACCGAGCTCGTCCAGGAGTTTCATGGCCTTTTCAGGGTCATATTCCGAGTATTTAGATTCATACTCCGGTTTGAACCACATCGTGTTGGGGAGGATACTCATGCGGACCGGTCGGCCCTTGCCGAAGAGCACCTCGTTGTTGATGCGCTCGCGGTTGACGCCGTGAGAAAGGGCGATGCGGAAGTTTTTTGTCCGGAAAAGCTCCCTGACCACGGGGTCTTTGTAGTTGTAATAGATGTGGTAGACCGAGGCGTTTGCAGCAAAGTTCCAGATGTCGGTGTGATAGTCGCCCTGCTCTTCGTATTTCTTGAACAGCGGGATATCCGGGGTTGTGGTCATGAATCCCTCGAAGTCCACCTCTCCCGTGATAACCTTACCGTTGATGAGCTCTTTTTTAGGAACGTACTCGCAGATGATTCGGTCCATGTAGGGCAGCTGGTTTCCGTCTGTGTCGACCTTCCAGTAGAAGGGGTTGCGCTCCCAGATAAGCTTGGTCTGGGTTTTGCTTACGCACACATAAGGGCTTAGAGTTGGGGGAAAGTTTCCCAGCACCTGGACCGTGGTCTGCTGACCCTGGATGGGGTGGAAGAACAGGAACAGCTCGTACCAGTGATCGAACCCCGCTTTCTTGGCTTTAGCCGTAGCCTCCGCCTCTCCGATGGAATCGGGGTGGAACTGCATCAGGAAGTGCATGGGCATGAGGTAGTATTCCTGGCGGCTGTGGGGATGGCTCAGGTGGTTGATCAGGGTGGGATAGGAGATATCGGCGGTATACTTGAGAGTGTAGTCGTCGATGACTTCCTTGCGCACGGTGCGCTTGAAGTTGAACTCATTGTAAAACGTTACGGCCTTGTCCTCGATGGTGACTTTGGCCGTCCGGATGCTGGGGTTCAGATCCGGGTTGGCCCGGAAATGCTTCCAGAACAGCAGCCAGTTCTCCGCGGTGAGCTCGGTCCCGTCGGACCACTTCAAACCTTTGCGCAGGTACAGCGTCCACTCGGTGAAATCCGCATTGTGCTCGAAGCCCTTCATGACGTTGGGTACGCCTGGCTTACCTTCCGGGCTGGTCTTGAAAGGACCGTGGGTGCCCATGAGCATCTGCGAAGTGTAGGGGCGTTTGGGCCCTTCCGCATTGAACGTGCGCGCCGTGCCCCCATATTTGCCGATGTTGTGGAGCGGCTGGACAATATGGATGTCTTCCGGGTCGGGCAGCCTCTGCTCGAGGGGCGGGATGAGCCCTTTTTTCACCATCTCAGCGAAAAGAGGGTGCTCCTTGAACTGGGACACCGAGGCCGCGCCGGTTACAGCCTCTGTGTGCGGGAACCTGAACAACTTTATTGGCATGGATGGCGTCGGCGGCAAGTGCTGCCGAAACGTCAACACTTTTCGCAGTGAATCCGGCCTGCAGGGCGTATTCCTGAGCTCCGAAGGTGTCGATCCCGAAACGGAACGCTACGGGACGCTGGCCCTGGCGACTGCGGCACGCGGCGAGCTCACCTATCGCACGGGATGGTTCGACGGCGGCCTGCACGTGGAGTCTCTCGCCGATTACTGGAACGAGTTCAGCCGGAGCGGAACGGTGACGTCCAGAGATGACGGCGGCATAGACCACCCCATGGCCTCCCTGGCAGTCAAGACCTCTGTGCCGGCTTCTTCGGAACAGACCTTGTGTTTTCTGATAACCTGGTGTTTCCCCAATCGGTTTACGTGGACGCCGGAAGAAGTCACCGGTCAGGAATACAGCAGTTACTCCCACAACCTCGATTTCCACTACACGCGCGCCGATCGTGTCGGCAACTACTATGCCGTGCGATTCCCCGACGCCTGGCAGGCCGCGCTCTATGCCTCCCAAAACATGGAGACGCTGGAAAGGCGCACACTGGAATTTGTTTCGAATTTTTGTGACAGCGACCTGCCCGCCTCCGTGAAGGAAGCCGCTCTCTACAACCTGAGCTCTCTGCGCTCTCAGACCTGCTTTCGAACCGAGGATGGCAATTTCTACGGGTGGGAAGGATGCCGGGACCAAAGGGGGTGCTGCTTCGGCTCCTGCACGCACGTCTGGAACTACGAGCAATCCACGCCTTTTCTTTTCGGGGACATCGCCAAAAAAATGAGGGAGGTGGAGTTCCGGCACATGACCAGGGAAAACGGTCACATGAGCTTCCGCGTGTTCCTTCCTCTGGACAAGGCCAGAGAGTTCGGGCTGGCCGCGGCGGACGGGCAGATGGGCTGCCTCATGAAGCTCTATCGCGACTGGATGCTGTCCGGAGACGACACTATTTACCTACACAAATGGTGTATCTAATAGGATTGCATACACGATCTATGTATCTATTTCACCTTTCAACACCTGAATAATTCGTCGTTCATCTACTTCAATTGCTCCGAGGCCTACAGCAATCTTCTTTTTTGACTGGGAGATATCGTAGTGTGGGTATCTCCCGTGATCCTGAAAATATCGGCGTAAGCCCAGTGCCTGGGCCATCTCGTGAAGCTCCTTCATATTGTCCCCCACCATGTGACACATTATCATTCCCCGGTACGGATAGTGGGAGGGTCCAACGTAAACGGTCACCTTTTTATACAAACAGTAGCCAGAGGATCAGTCCAATCAACCAGGACACGGAGAACCCCACAGCAATTCCACAGGAAAGTCCTGGTCTCCTGATCATCTGGTCAAGATCGGTCTCTCTGCGAATTCTTACGGGACTCATCGGCTCTTCCTCCTATTTCAACACCTTAGTAATTCGGGTCAACTCCCTGGTGAATAATCAGGAGGTGACCATTGTAGCACTTGGCGCAGAACGGACCACAGGGGATATGCGCCGCTTGTTCCTCGCAGACGCTGCAATAGAGGGAGTCTTCACCCCGTCCCGCTCTACCTGTGGGATCGTCACAAACAACGCACAGTTCTAGGGGTCTCGTTGTTTCCATCTAAATTGCCGCCACTACACAGCCAATAACCACCAGGATCGTGATCCACCAACTGAGGATCAAGAAGAGGGTGAATCGGCTTTCTCGTAAACCGAGAAAGAGGGGCCAGAGAAACAAGAGAATGAGAAATCTTCCAAGAATTACCAATTTACGCTCCTTTTGGCGTTTCTATTGTTATCACGATCTCCGGAAGTTCTGCCAACAACTCAAGTAGGATGTTGCCATGGCACTTCTTCGGCCAACACCAGCAACCCAGAACTTTGTTCTGGAGTTCAGGAAGTGCACTCATTAATTGTGGCTGAAGCAATATCCACGCCCGGTATTTCTCGATGGCTTCTTCCCTGGTGTTTACTCGGAACTCGG
>SDBV01006075.1_pt1 | contig 16852 bp, 30 predicted proteins | sample 2277081 | NCBI WGS metagenome assembly SDBV01 (sample SAMN10402039, study PRJNA504765) | marine sediment metagenome | isolation source: marine sediment core GS10_PC15, 223 cmbsf | place: Arctic Ocean: Southern Knipovich Ridge | collected 2010 | reverse complement strand
AAGCCAGCTGAGCCGGTAGCCGCCGAAGCAGCACAACCGACTCCTGCAAAAATAGAGGAGGCAGCAGCTAAACCAGCACCACGAAGAAGAACACGAGCAACACCAGCTGCCGAACCAGAAGAAAAGCCAGCTGAGACAGAGGAGAAAAATGTTACAGCCCAAACGGGTGAAATACCGCAAGACTCATAAAGGGCATCGCCGGGGCAAAGCCCAGACGGGGAATACGATTGTTTTTGGTGATTTTGCTTTGCAGGCATTAGAGTCTGCCTGGATTACTAGCCGCCAAATTGAAGCGGCACGGCGAGCTATGACACATCACATTCGTCGCGGCGGCAGCATCTGGATCCGTATTTTCCCTGATAAACCAGTCACCAAGAAGCCGGCAGAGACCCGCCAGGGTGGGGGTAAGGGACCTCCAGACCACTGGGTAGCCGTGGTTAAACCAGGGAGAATTATGTTTGAAATGGGGGGCGTTGGAGAAGAGATAGCTAAAGAGGCGATGCGCCTAGCTTCGCACAAGCTACCGATAGCCACCAAATTTGTGGTCAGGGACGCTGGTGTTACCATAGTTAAAGATTCTGAAAAAAAGGAGCTGGCTCAGGTTGCAGGTTAAGGAGATTCGAAATCTTAGTTCTGAGGACCTAATAAAGCAATTGGAGGAAGCTCACCAAGAGCTGTTTAACCTTCGCTTTCGCCTGGCTACCAAGCAACTGGTAAACCACCGTGAACCTCTGAGGGTTAGACGGAAAATTGCTAGGCTGAAGACCATAATCAGGGAGAGGGAACTAGGCATAAAGCAGGGAACCAAGAGGTAGGTTTTAAGCTATGGAAGGTAAGCGCAAAACTAGAACTGGTCGCGTGGTGAGTGATAAGATGGATAAGACTGCAGTAGTGGCAGTAGAAACACTCCGGCGCCATCCGTTATATAAGAAGACTATCAAGAGGATGGTTAAGTATAAAGCTCATGATGAAAACAACGAGTGCAAACTGGGAGATATAGTCAGGATTGTGGAAACTCGTCCCCTGTCTAGGCAGAAGCGGTGGCGAGTAGTTGAGATAATAACCCGGGTAGAGGTAGTGGAGATCCAACCGAAAGAAATAACCTGAGACTGAGGACAGCGGCATGATTCAAACTAATACTAGGATTAAAGCGGCAGATAATACTGGAGCCCGACAACTTATGTGTATTGGCGTGTTGGGTGGCACGGGGAAGAGATATGCGCAGGTGGGTGATATCATTGTGGCTTCAGTCAAACGAGCCATCCCCGGATCAACGGCCAAGAAGGGGGAGGTGGTAAGAGCGGTTATCATTCGCACCGCTCATCCGTATCGGCGTCCTGATGGTTCTTACATCAGGTTCGATGAAAATGCCGCCGTAATCCTTACTGATAAAAACAACCCTAAAGGAAGTCGAATCTTCGGTCCGGTAGCCAGGGAACTGAGGGAGAAAAACTTTACCAAGATTATATCTCTGGCACCTGAAGTTCTGTGAGGTAAGTTATGAAGATTAGAAAGAACGATACGGTGCTAGTTGTCGCCGGTAAGGATAAGGGCAAAACGGGTAAGGTGCACTTTGCTTACCCTAAAAAAGAGCGGATAATGGTTGAAGGTATCAACTTTATTAAACGGCACGCTAGGGCGAGGAGGGCAGCTAGACAAGCTGGCATAATACAGCTTGAGGCGCCAGTTCACGTGTCCAATGTTATGCTATTATGCAGTCGGTGTAACCACCCTACCCGAGTTGGTTTCCACTTCTTAGAGGATGGGCGGAAGGTTCGGGTTTGTCGCCGATGCTCTGAGGTAATTGATTAAATGTCTCGACTAAAGGAAAGGTATAAAACAGAGGTTATTCCCAGCCTGATAGAGCTTTACGGGTACCAGAGTATAATGCAGGTACCGCGACTAGATAAGGTAGTGCTTAATATTGGCTTGGGTGAGGCAATTCAGAATGCCAAGGCTCTGGAAGCGGCGGAGAGAGACCTGACAGCCATTTCGGGGCAGCACCCGGTGACCACCCGTGCCAAGAAGTCTATTGCGGTCTTTAGGTTGCGGACAGGGATGCCTATCGGACTCAAGGTAACCCTACGGGGAGAGCGCATGTATGACTTTTTTGACAAGCTGGTAAATGTTGTCTTATCTCGTATGCGTGAGTTTCAGGGAGTCTCCAAAGATTCCTTTGATGGCCGGGGAAACTATACCCTAGGACTTAAGGAACAAATTATCTTTCCGGAAATAGATTATGACAAAATAGACAAGGTACGAGGGCTAGAGGTGTCAATTATCACTACCGCCAATACTGATGAAGAAGGCAGGCACTTGCTGGAATTACTTGGCATGCCCTTTGCTAAGGATTAAAGGGGGAGGATGGCTAAGAAATCGAAAATCGCAAAGTGGCAGCGTCCGGCCAAATACAAGGTGCAACAGCAAAATCGATGTTACCTGTGTGGCCGACCTCGTGCCTATATCCGTAAGTTTGGGCTTTGCCGAATTTGTTTTCGTAAACTGGCTCTTGCTGGCCAGATTCCTGGAGTTAAAAAATCAAGCTGGTAATTATAATTATATAAAGGAAGTAGGCGATGACTATCTCTGATCCAATTGCCGATATGCTAACTCGGATACGTAATGCTATTATGGCACGGCATGATTTCGTGCTAGTACCAGCGTCGAGGATGAAGCTCTCTATTACTAGAATCCTCAAGGACGAGGGGTTCATTAGTGATTATGAGGTACTTAGAGGTAAGCCACACCGGATGATTAAAATCCACCTTAGATATAGCGACAAAGACCAGTCCGTTCTTTTCGGACTGGAGCGAGTAAGCAAGTCTGGGCTGAGAGTATATGTTCAGCGCAAGGAAATCCCTCGGGTTTACGGGGGTATAGGCATTGCCATTGTTTCGACATCTAAGGGTGTGATGACCGGGCAGCAGGCCTGGCGCCGAGGACTCGGGGGTGAACTTTTATGTTGTATATGGTAAGTAAATTCTGGGGTTATGAAAATGTCTAGAGTAGGACGAATGCCTATCGCTGTACCGGCTGGGGTGGTAGTGGATATTGAACAGGGTGGGGTAACTGTAGCCGGCCCCAAAGGGCAGCTTAGCCGCCATTTCAACCCAGATATGTCTATCACCCTAAACGACAATAGCCTGATAGTGTCACGGCCTAGTGATAGCAAGGTACATCGTTCCTTGCATGGACTGACACGAAGTCTCCTGGCTAACATGGTGGAAGGAGTAACCAAAGGCTTTGAGAAGAATCTGGAAATAGTGGGTGTGGGTTACCGGGCGGAAAAGGTGGACGATAAACTGATAATTCATGTCGGATATTCGCACACGGTAGAGGTATTGCCACTACCCGGTGTGTCCCTGGCAGTAGAGGGAGCCAATCGGATTAAGGTTACTGGGACTAGTAAGGAATTAGTCGGTGAGATGGCAGCTAAAATCCGGGCTATCCGCCCCCCTGACACTTATAAGGGGAAGGGTATTAGGTATGCCGGGGAGCTCGTCCACCTGAAAGCCGGTAAAGCCGGGAAGGTTATCGGGAAGGGGTAATATATGGGAAAGGACGAACCGAGGGCAGCTCGCCACCGAAGACATAAACGAGTCCGAACCAAGGTAGAGGGTACCATCTCTAGACCGCGTTTGTGTGTCTTCCGTAGCTTAAACCATATTTATGTTCAGATTATAGATGATTTAAAAGAGCATACACTAGCTTCTGCCTCAACCCTTGACCCCGAGATAAGGGAAGAAGCAGCGGGTAAAGTCGAGACCCGTAAGGCAGAGCTGGTTGGTTCTCTAGTAGCCAAACGAGCCCTAAGCAAAGGGATAAATCAGGTAGTTTTTGACCGTGGTGGCTATAAATATCACGGCCGGGTTAAAGCCCTGGCTGAGGCAGCTCGGCAGGCAGGATTAAAGTTTTGAGGAGTCTCAAGGATGAAGCAGTTGATAAGCAAGATTGACCCAACCGAGTTGGCGCTGAACGACAAGCTGATTGATGTTAACCGGGTGGCTAAGGTGGTAAGCGGGGGTAAACGGCTTAGCTTTAGTGCCCTGGTGGTAACCGGAGATGGCAATGGCCATGTAGGTGTCGGCGTGGGTAAGGCCGGCGAAGTGCCAGCCGCAATTAACAAGGCCGGAGCTATTGCCAAAAAGAATCTGATTAAAGTAACATTAGCTGGCACCACTATTCCCCACGAAATAAGGGTCAAATTTGGAGCTGCTAAGGTCTTGTTAAAACCAGCATCACGCGGCACCAGTATTATTGCTGGGGGTAGCGTCCGAGCCGTGCTTGAGGCAGCTGGGGTCCAGGATATTCTTACAAAATCATTAGGTAGCGCTAACAAGATGAATGTGGCTAAGGCGACAATCCTCGCCCTCAGCCAGCTTAGAGACCCAAAGGAGGAGCTGGCCAAACGCAAATCGGTTAAAGTTGAGGAGGCTGAGAGTGGCAGCTAAGCTACGTGTTACCTGGGTGAAAAGTGGTATTGGTTATGCTGAGGTTCAGAAGAGAACTCTGAAAGCTCTGGGTTTTCACCGGCTAAATCAAAGCGTTATCCACAACGACTGCGCTGCGATACGAGGTATGATTAACCAGGTGAAGCATCTGGTTAAGGTGGAGGAGGCAAGCAGTGAGAAGTGATGAACGGTCACCAGCTCCTGGCTCAAAGAGGCAGCGTCAACGAGGGGGGCGGGGGAATGGTAGCGGGCACGGCACCTATTCGGGACGGGGCTGTAAAGGGCAGAAATCCCGTTCTGGTCATAAGATGCGCCCCGGCTTTGAGGGTGGGCAGCTGCCGCTAATTAAACGCCTACCCCAGAAGCGTGGATTTACCAATATCTTTAAGACCGAGTATAGCGTTGTTAATATGAATAAACTTAATGTCTTTGAATCTGGGAGTGAGGTAACACCAAAAAAATTGGTGGCCATGGGAATAGTGAAATCTCTGCGTCACCCAATTAAGATTCTGGCTGACGGTGATATTAATCGTCCCCTGATGGTAAAAGCAAACCGGTTCTCGGCAGCGGCTAAAGCTAAGATCGAGGCCGCCGGGGGCCAAGCTGAAGAGGTGGGGCATGCGACCGAGACAAACTAGACCGAGACTACTCCAGGCAATGATCGACGCCTTCAGCCTACCCGACTTAAGGCGACGCATTCTTATCACCCTGGGCATCCTGATAGTCTTCCGCTTTGTGGCCCATGTCCCGGTTCCTGGAGTAGACCTTAGTGCATTGGACGAGCTTTTCCAGAGCAATGCCATGTTGGGTATGCTTAACATGTTCAGTGGCGGTGCCATGAAGCGCTTTAGTGTGGCGGCGATGGGGGTTTATCCCTATATAACGGCGTCAATCATTATGCAGCTACTGGTGCCAGTTATCCCCAGGCTGCGAATGATTTCTCAGGAAGGAGAAACTGGCAGGCACAAGATTAATATGATTACTCACTGGTTGACGGTGCCTATGGCCGGTCTTGCCGGTTACGGACAATTAGTCTTTCTCCAGCGGCAGGGTATTGTCGCTACCGCTGACCTACTGCCAACCACAGCTATTGTGCTATCGATGGTAGCCGGTACCATGTTTTTAATCTGGCTGGGTGAGCGTATTACTGAATATGGCATTGGTAATGGCATATCGATAATAATCTTTGGTGGTATCGTGGCTGGACTACCAGAAATGGTTGGTCAGGGCTTTTTGGCTAAGGCTAACTTTGGCGGTCTAGCTGCCTACCTTCTGCTAGCCTTAGCCACTACGGTGGTGATAGTCATCTTTACTGAGGCGCACCGTCGTCTTCCGGTACAATACTCTCGTAGCGTATTTCGTGGTGGTCGGATGTATAAACAATCGGGCTCAACCCATATCCCACTCAGGGTAAATACCGCCGGGATGATACCCCTTATCTTTGCCATGTCTCTGGTAATCTTCCCGAGTATGGTAGCTAGTTATTTTGCCAATCCACCCGGAACCGACCCTAACTTTGCTAACGGTATTATGAATCTGTTTGACGCTGGCGCAGCTTTACCCTTGGGTCTAGTCTACTGGGGTCTCTTTTTTCTGCTGACACTTGCCTTTGCCTTCTTTTATACCATGGTGATTTTTGGGCAACAAGACTTACCCGGTGTCCTGCAACGACAAGGAGGCTTTATTCCTGGAATCCGTCCTGGAAAACATACCAAGGAGTATCTTGACGGGGTCATAAAACGTATCACCTGGGCAGGGGCTCTCTTTCTAGCTTCGGTGGCAGTAATGCCCTTCTTTGCCAGAGAGATTACCAATGTTCAGGTGATACAGCTATCCAGCCTGGGTATGCTTATCGTGGTTGGCGTGGTCTTGGATACTATGAAACAGCTGGAAGCGCAATTGGTAATGCGGCGCTACGAAGGTTTTATAAAATAGGAATAAAGGTGTATATTATCTTTCTGGGTGCTCCTGGAGCCGGCAAGGGGACACAAGCAGCTATTGTAGCTCGGGAACTTAATCTAGTTCATATTGCTTCGGGTGACCTGTTTCGACAGGCGCTTGAGAAGGGAACTGAGTTGGGAATACAGGCTAAGTCTTACATGGAGAAGGGAATGCTAGTTCCTGATAAGATAACAGTGCAAATGGTACTGGAGCGTATGTCAGCCACGGATTGTGAACGGGGAGTAATCCTAGATGGTTTTCCTCGGAATCTCAAGCAGACACAGGCCCTGGAGAAAGCTTTAGCTCAGCAGACTAAGGTTATAGATAAAGTGGTATATATCAAGGTCTCTGATGAGGAACTTCTTCGGCGCCTGAGTGGGCGCTGGGTGTGTCGTAATTGTCAAATCCCATACCACGCCACCGATTTTCCGCCTAAGGCCTGGGCTAGGTGTGACCAGTGTGGCGGTGAACTGTATCAGCGCCCTGATGATAATCCGCAAACAGTTAGAGAGCGGTTACGGGTCTATTTTACTGAGACAGCTCCCTTGGTGGATTATTATGACCACTCAGGTAAGCTACTGGAGGTAGACGGAGAGGGAGGGATAGATGAGATAGGTAGGCGGATAGTCTCAGCTCTTCACGCCTAACTATGCATAAAATGGTAACTAGATGGCTATAATAATCAAATCCAGTCAGGAGATTGCGGCCATGCGGCAAGCCGGTAAGATTGCCGCCGAAGTATTAAAGGTGCTGGAAAGACACGTGAGACCAGGAATAAAAACCAAGGATTTAGATAATATTGCGGCTAGAGAGATAGAAAGGCTAGGAGCCCGACCATCGTTTAAGGGATATCGGGGGTTTCCGGCTAATCTCTGTGTCTCAGTAAATGATGAGATTGTACACGGGATTCCCGGGGAGCGAGCTTTACATGAAGGTGACATTGTTTCTCTTGACTTCGGTGTTATCTATAAAGGTTTTCAGGGTGATGCCGCGATAACAGTAGGTGTCGGCAAGATAAACTCAACGGCTAAACAGCTCATAGAAACTACCAAGGGTGCTCTGGAAGCAGGGATTAGAGCTGCCCGTCCCGGGGCAAGATTGGGGGATATTTCTGCCGCTATTCAAGATTATGCGGAGAGGAACAATGGTTTTCAGGTAGTGCGTGAGTATACCGGGCACGGCATCGGGCGCAATATGCATGAAGAACCTCAAATACCCAACTTTGGTCTACCCGGAACCGGACCGGTGCTAAAAGAGGGTATGACCCTTGCCCTGGAACCTATGGTAAATGCCGGCGACTGGCATACTCGGCTGGGAGATGACCACTGGGCGGTGCTTACCGCCGATGGGAGTCTTTCCGCCCACTTTGAACATACCATTGTCATTACTGAATCAGAAGCAGAGGTGCTGACTACTATATAAAGAAGAAGGTATGGCTAAGAAGCAGACTATAGAGGTTGAGGGGATAGTGATGGAGTCGTTGCCTAATGGCATGTTTCGTGTCGAGTTGCCTAACGGGTATCGGGTTCTGGCTCATATTTCCGGCAAGATAAGACTACATTATATTAAAGTTTTACCTGGTGATAAGGTGCTGGTCGAGCTTTCTCCTTATGACCTGAGTCGGGGCCGAATTACCTATCGGCTTAAGTAATTAGAGAGGCTTATAATGAAAGTACAGGCTTCAGTTAAGAGAAGATGTGAAAAGTGTAAGATTATAAAGCGGCGAGGGGTGGTCAGGGTTATTTGTTCCAACCCGAAACATAAACAGAGGCAGGGCTAATTCTTATCAGGAGGAGATAGATGGCACGCATAGCCGGTGTAGATATACCCAGAAATAAACATGTTGGTATTTCTCTGCAATATATCTTCGGTATTGGCCCTAGCTTAAGCCAGAAGATTTTAGACCGTACCAGCATCAATCCCGATATTAAAGTGAGCAACCTTACTGAAGATGAGGTTAATCGTCTCCGCGAGCTTATTGACCGGGAGTACCGGGTTGAGGGTGAGCTTAGAAAAGAGGTTAATCTTAATATCAAGCGCCTCATTGAGATTGGTAGCTACCGGGGTATCAGGCATCGTCGTAGCTTGCCCCTTAGAGGGCAGCGAACTCGGACCAATGCCCGTACCAAGCGCGGTCCTCGTAAAACTGTAGCCGGTAGAGGACAGAGGCGTGGCATGACGAAGAAGTAATCAGGCTTATATAGGAGGATAGAAATGCCACAAAAGAAACGAGGTAGGCGAAAGCGAGGGGAGCGTAAGTCTGTTCCAACAGGAAAAGCCTACATTCAATCCACTTTTAATAATACCATAGTTACCCTTACTGATCCCGCGGGGAATGTTATCGCTTGGGGAAGCTCAGGTACCGCCGGGTTTAAAGGTTCGCGCAAAGGCACCCCCTATGCGGCTCAATTAGCCGCCCGTGATGCCGCCCGAAAGGCCATGGAGCACGGCCTACGGCAAGTAGAGGTTTATGTTAAGGGTCCTGGCAGTGGACGTGAGGCGGCCATTCGTTCTCTCCAGAGTTCAGGCCTATACATTACCAGCATCAGGGATGTAACTCCTATCCCACACAATGGTTGTCGCCCACCGAAAAGAAGGCGGGTGTAGGAGGCGAAGAATGGCAAGATATACAGCAGCGGTCTGTCGATTATGTCGCCGCAGTGGTGAAAAGCTAATGCTTAAAGGTAGTAAGTGTGTCACTAAGTGCACACTGGATAAACGACCGAAGCCCCCGGGACAACAGTTGGCTCGCCGTCGTCAGCGGCTTTCTGAGCATGGCTTGCAACTTCGGGAGAAGCAAAAAGCCCGTTATAGCTATGGACTCCTAGAAAAGCAATTCAGGCGGCTTTTTACTGAAGCTGAGCGGCAGTCAGGTATTACTGGGGAAAACTTGCTTGTGCTGCTGGAGAGGCGGCTGGATAATGTGGTATATCGCTTAGGATTCGCTGACTCCCGTGCTCAAGCCCGTCAGCTAGTTCAACACGGGCACATTCTGCTCAATGGGCGTAAGACCGATATACCCTCTTGTCTAGTTAAGGAGGACGATACCATTACTTGGAAACCAGCCAGCACTAAAACCGAGTATTATACACAATTGGTTGAGAGTATTAAGGGTAAATCGGTTTTGAACTGGCTGAGTCTGGATAAGCAGAACCTGCTGGGTAAAATTTTATCACTACCCACACCTGATGATATCGAGGCTAAAATCGACGGAAAGAGCATCGTTGAATACTACTCACGATAAGTTAGCTAACAAGGAGGAGGATACTTTGCCTCATCTAGCCATACCTAAGATTACGTGTGTTGAAACCACCGCTACCTTCGGACGCTTTTTAGCTGAGCCACTGGAAAAGGGATTTGGTATAACCCTAGGCAATAGCCTACGGCGAGTGCTACTCGGTTATCTCCCCGGGGCAGCTGTAACCTGGGTTAAGATTGAGGGAATTCAACACGAATTCTCTAGCATTCCTTATGTAAAGGAAGATACCATTGAGTTTCTACTTAATGTTAAAGCGCTAAGATTAAGGCCTCTTTCCGACCAACCAGGCAAGCTAACCCTGGAGATGGAAGGGGAAGGGCAGGTTTGTGCGGCTGACATTAAGCCTTCGGCTGACTTTGAAATTGTTAACCCTGAGCTTTATCTGGCTACCTTTGATTCGCCAGAAGCCAGACTTTACGTGGATTTTAACGTGGAACTGGGCGAGGGCTATAGGCAGGCTGAGTCCAGCGATAACCTGCCAGTGGAGGGTATCCCAGTAGACGCCATTTTCAGCCCAATACGCAAGGTCAATACTACCGTTGAGCCAGTTCACGTTGGCCGGGAAACTGGCAGGGAACGATTAATTCTAGAGGTGTGGACAGATGGCACTATATCACCGGTAGACGCCATCATCCATGGGGCTGAGATTTTGATAAAGCAGTTCTCCCCGTTTGTCGATTATGCCAGGGTTTCCCAGATAGAGGAGGAGAGGCAGCTCATTCGGCTTTCAATCCCTGACGAAAAATATAACATGCTTATAGAGCAACTAGACTTATCAGTGCGTACCATTAATAGTCTAAGGCGCAGCAATATTATTACGGTGGGAGAGCTTATAACTAAAGGGGAGAAGGAGTTGCTTTCGATACGGAATTTCGGGCAGAAGTCTAAGCAGGAGTTAGAGGAGCGTCTCAAGTCACTAGGGCTATCTCTGACTCCCACGGCTGAGGAGAAGAAAGAACGTGAGGCATAGAGTAGCTGGTAAAAGGTTAGGTAGAACTACCAGTCACCGGAGAGCACTGTACCGTAACCTGGTGACTGACCTTTTGCGCTATGAAAAAATTACTACTACCGAAGCCAAGGCTAAAGAGGTGCGTGGTTTGGCGGAGAAGATGATTACCCTGGGCAAAGAGGGTGGACTTCACTCTCGCCGCCAAGCGCTATCATTTATACTAGATAAAAAAGTGACCGAAAAGGTATTCGCTGATCTTGCCCCGAAGTATGGTGAGCGCTCCGGTGGATATACCCGGATTACTAAATTAGGACCTAGACTGGGTGATGGCGCTGCCATGGTCCAGCTTGAGTTGGTATGACGCTCCCCCCGGCTAGCTTGAGATTAAGGAAGGTTGTCGCTTGGCATCAAATACTAAGATGGTATTAATTATGGAGTATAACGGAGCACACTACCACGGCTCCCAACTACAGTCTGGACTGCCCACCATCCAAGGGGAGACAGAGGAGGCTCTGTGGAAGCTTACTGGGGAGAGGCATCGGGTGATGACAGCTAGCCGAACTGACGCTGGTGTCCATGCTCAGGGGCAGACGGCTAGCTTCAGGAATGGGTCGTCCCTCCCGACACAGACTTTTATCAGTGGGCTAAACTATTATTTACCCCGGGATATTGCGGTTAAGGCGGCGTATAGAGTAGGCGATTCTTTTAATGTTAGACGGGATGCCATCAGTCGGGAATACAGCTACTACATATTAAATAGTTCGACCCGGTCGCCCATCTGGGAAGGGTTCTCTTACCTAGTTTCGGGTCATCTGGATATTGAAGCCATGAATCAGGCATGTCAGGCTCTTATCGGTAAGCATGACTTCGCCTCATTCGCTACCTGTACTGGAGCCAGCCTAAAGAATACCGTCCGACATATACATAGAGCGAAAGTAGAAAATGACGGGGAAATAACTACCTTCAATATAGTGGCTAACTCCTTCTTACCCCATCAGGTGCGCAATACCGTAGGCACCCTTGTCAAGATTGGCCTGGGTAAGATAACCATAAACGAATTTAATAACATAATTGGGGCTAAAGAGCCGGGGTTGGCTGGGCCAGCGGCTCCTGCCTGTGGACTATATCTAATGCGGATAAGCTATCCACACCCTTGGGAGAGATATAATGAAAACCTATAGCACCAAGGCGTCTGATATTAAGCGAGAGTGGCATACCATTGACGCTTCCGGCAAAGTTCTAGGGCGGCTAGCTACTCAAGTGGCCAGTTTACTGATGGGTAAGCACAAGACAATATTTGTCCCCAACCTGGATACCGGCGATTTTGTGGTGGTTATAAACGCTGATAAGGTTCGTGTAACCGGTAATAAAGCCAAGCAGAAGGTCTATTATAGACATTCCGGATATCCAGGAGGACTGAAGAGTATCAATTTGGAGAAAATGATGCAGACTTACCCCACCCGGGTGATTGAGCATGCTGTCAAGGGGATGTTGCCTCACACCCGACTGGGTGCTAAAATGTTTAAGAAGCTCCGGGTCTATGCTGGTGATACCCACCCTCACCCAGTTCAGACCAAGACAAGCTCAATCGAGGAATAACTATAGAGAGTTTAAGAGAGGCTTTATCCTCTCTTAAGAAGTTAGCTTTCCTATGTCAAGTAAAGGGGAAATTAGAATGGAAAAACAGGCCTATGTTTACGCAACAGGACGTCGCAAGACAGCGGTGGCACAGGTAAAACTGATGCCCGGCAGTGGCGCTATCATCATAAATGGTATCCCCTACGAGGAGTTATTTCCCCGCCTAGAGCACCGCCGAGCTATGCTGCAACCCCTTTTGGTTACCGAGAGCACCGGCAAGTATAATGTGGTCGCCAAGGTAAGCGGAGGTGGCGTATCCGGACAGAGCGGCGCTATTTCCCACGGTATTGCCCGAGCCCTGGTCAAAACTGATGAGGGGCTAAAACCGGTACTACGCCAATACGGGCTGCTAACCCGGGACTCCCGGGTTAAAGAGAGGAAGAAGCCCGGCCTCAAGCGCGCCCGCAAAGCCCCACAATATACGAAGCGGTAAAGTCAAGCTGAACCTAAAGGAAGTGTAAGGCGTTCTGGGGTACTAATTGTCGCTGTTTAAGACAAGAAGAACGGTGGAAGTTCTTCATTGATAAGGTCAACCTTATCTAACATTGCCAGACACTAACTGAAGTAGTCTTCCCGCTAGCGCTTTGGTGGTTTCTTCAGTATCAGTGCCAGAACAAACGACAGAATTAGTGCCCCTAAGCCAAATAAAATAGCTGTGCTCAGTGTCCCCGTTCTGTCTCCAAGAGCCCCACCCACCGCAGGCCCTATTGTGGCACCAATGCCAAAAAAGAGGGTTATCAAGCCGAAGGTGGTACCAATAACTGCCGGTTCGTAATAATCTGCCATAGCGTCTTGCATGGCAATTAGCACTCCAGTAATTCCGAACCCGATAAGAGCCGCTCCCACGTAGCTACCTACTGTACTGCCACCCAAGAAGATAAACATGCCGATTGCCTGTAGAGCCAGCACTATAACAAAGAGATACTTCTTGTTTATGCGTCCGGCGGCAAAGCCCCACACTATGGGGGCCGGTATGCTTAAAGCTCCCCAGGTGGCCAGAACTCCTGCCGCTGCCCTAACCCCCCACCCTATCTCCTCAAGATAAGCGACGGCGAATGTCACAAACGTGAGTTCACCGATACCCCATGTAAAAAAGAGACCACCTAGATTCCAGACCGTACCCCGTTTCAGAATATCTCTGATGGTTACCCTAGGCGTTATTTCCTCATGGTTCTTCTTAACCGGCTGTTTCCCTGACGTTTCCTCACTGTTGACCCCTATGGGAGACAAGCCCTTTCTTGCCGGGGTATCCACTAATAAGAACCAGCTAGTAACAGCTATAGCGAGGACAAATACCGCACCAATCCACCAGCTCCACCTCCACGAGTAACTGGCCAATATCATAGGCACCACAATCCCCAACACTGCTGGTGCGACAAAAGGTCCAGCTGTAGCAATACCGAAGGCGATACCTCTTCGTCGCTGACCAAACCATCGCGAGATAAGAGGAACCATGGGGATACTTATTCCGCCGGCGCCAATACCACAGAGGGCATAGGCTAAAGAACCAACTAGGGGTGATGACATAAAGCCCATACCAGATAAGCCAACAAAGATAAAAGTTAACCCGATTAACATGCATTTTCGTGGCCCAATTCTATCGACGATGAGACCCCAAACAAAGGTCATGATGGTATAGGCAAAGAAGTAAGTGGAGACGATAATCCCCATTGTCTCATGGGTTAGATTCAGTTCGGTTTCCATAGGGGAAAGAACATAGGGATATAGATACCGACTGACACCAAAACTGATGTAGCCAAGAAAACCACCGAAGGCGATAACCCAACCATAATGAAATCGGTTACTGACCATCACTTCCTTGTCAAGAGTCGCAATTTAAAGGTGGCTTTCAGCTATTTTCACCGGGGCTGTCCGGCTGAGCTCGTCCGTAATCATCCTCCACCCTCACCACATCCTCCAGCTCAGGAGTGGAGACTTCAAAAATTGTGGTGTCCTCAATTGCCTCCAGGCGATGCTTGGTAAAGGGAGGAATCTTTATACACTGACCGGGCTGAAGCAGGGTTGACACCATACGCCCATCGCTTCCCTCAATCTCAAGCAGTGCCTTCCCTTTATATAGATACATACTTTCGTCCTTCTTTTCATGATACTGAAGGCTGAGACGATGTCCTTTTCGAACGAAGATTACCTTGCCAGCATACTTTAGGGTATGCGCAAATAGTAGCTCAGACCCCCAGGGTTTTTCTGTTTTTCGAGGAAGCTCACCCTCCATACTCAATTCCTCTCTCTATACGCCAGCTAATTCTCTCCCAAACTCAAGTAACCTGCCTACCCGAGCCTGGCTACTACTTTCGGCGTAGATACGAAGCACTGGCTCAGTCCCGGAGAACCTGATAAGCAGCCAGGTGGTGTCAGTCAGGATAAATCGAAAGCCATCAGTAGTATCTTTCTTGGCTACCTTAACCTCATCAATAACATCAGGAGAACTATCCTTAAGGCGATTATTTATGGCTTGGCGCTCGTCCTCGCGGAATTTCATATCGACACGCTTATAGTAATGAGGCCCCACCTTACTATACAGGTAATCCAAAAGCTGTGACGGCGTTTTACCGGTCTTAACCATCAGGTCAAGAAAATAGAGGCCAGCCAGAATGGCATCCCGCTCGGACACATGACCACGGAAACCATAACCACCGCTCTCCTCCCCACCGATGAGGGCATTTTCAGCCACCATTATCGGGGCAACATACTTAAAACCCACCATCGTCTCATAAACCGGAACGTTAAAAATCTTACCCAGGTGATACAGCATGCTGGTGGCAGTTATTGTTTTGACTATAGGACCCCGTTCTCCACGTACCTCCAACAGGTAAAGTGAAAGCAGCGCAAAGACCTGGAGCTGGGTTAGAAAGACCCCTTTTTCATCTATAATGCCGATGCGGTCAGCATCGCCATCAGTGGCTAAGCCGACATCAGCCCCCTGCTGCTTAACCATAACCGAGAGTTTGGTTAAGTTTGTTTCGATTGGCTCGGGCTGTTTCATCCCGGGGAAGAGGGGATTACGCTCATTGTTTATCTCGGTTATCTTAATGACTCCCCCATCCAGTAGCCTCTTGAAATAGCCAGCGCCAGCGCCATACATGGAGTCAACCACTATATTCAACCTAGCCTGGCGCAGTTCATTGAGATTAATGAGACTATTTAGCTGGTTGGAGTAAATTGGGGTTAAGTTAAGAGATTCCGCTAGTCCTTGTTCTACAGCCTCAGCCAGTGGCAGGTGATTTATCTTGCCGGTAGCCAGGGTGTGAGAAATATGTCTTTCCAATTGGGTAATAACCTCGGGTGGAGCACTGGAGCCATACTCAGATTTAACCTTAAAGCCATTCCATTTCGCCGGATTATGACTGGCGGTTATAATAATAGCCCCAGCAGCCCTTTGCACCAGCACCCCATAGCTTACTACCGGGGTTGGGGTAGGCTCAGAGCAAAGGTATACCTTTATTCCGTTGCCAGCAATTACCTCAGCGGCAGCCGAGGCGAAGTCTTCGGAGGCAAATCGAGTGTCATAGCCTACGATTATCCCCCGACTGGCTAGACCTGCCTGTTTAAGATAGTCGGCTACCCCTTGGGCACAAATCCGCACATTGTCAAAGGTAAAATCCTGGGCGATAATACCTCGCCAGCCATCAGTGCCAAAGTTAATCGGATTTATCAATCTCACTCCCTTTAGGTCTTCAGAAGATACTTTCTTTAGAGGGGCTTCGCCTCCTCAATCTACCCTTAGATTTTATTTAATAACGCCCTCTTTCGGTAATAAATCACAAAAGTAGAATGAATCCCTTAACATCCGTTCCCCCAGAGTATAGGCTATTCTCTCTTTGAATATCGGTCCATCAAAGACAAAAGAATGAAACTCTCCATTCTCACCCCCGGGGTCAACATTAGACGGAAGCTCAGTTAAAAATTGTTCATCAAGTGTCCTGCCTAAGAATCTCTTATCCAGGACTTTTATATTGACACAGATAACGATAGCCTGGAAGCCTAGGGCGATAAATGACCTAGTAAGTTCAGCAGTATCTCTCCCCCATATGGGGAAGATTCCCTTCATCCCTAGCTTGGCTAAATTACCCTCTCGATATCTTTTTACCCATTCTAAAAAGATATCACCAAACACTACTGAGGAAACGCCGCCTTGTTTGAACCTGCAAAGGGTCTCCCCCATTTTAGAGTCATATTCTTCATTGGGAGCGGACTTAGAAATAAAAACCTCCTCAATCGGTATCCCCAAAGAATATGCCTGCTGCTCAATTAAGGTTCTCCGCACACCGTGCAGACTAACTCTATCATAATCACCGGTTATGGTGGTTAGTAAAGATACGATTTCATACTTTTGACTTTTTTGAATTTCATGAAGGCTAATGGCACTATCCTTACCACCGCTCCAGCAGAAGAGTACTTTTTCCATTTTTTGAGTCTTTATCAACCTCACCCCCTCAGTCCCCCTCTCCTTCAAAGGAGAGGGGGAAGGTATGTTCAACCGGGTACATAGGTTACATTTTAGACCGGGCACATAGGTAACACTTCTTCTCCCTGTTTAATCGGCAGGGGTGTAATTCTACCGGTTAATTCATTGAGAAGACCCAGGGAATAAGA
>SDBV01006074.1_pt1 | contig 16855 bp, 10 predicted proteins | sample 2277081 | NCBI WGS metagenome assembly SDBV01 (sample SAMN10402039, study PRJNA504765) | marine sediment metagenome | isolation source: marine sediment core GS10_PC15, 223 cmbsf | place: Arctic Ocean: Southern Knipovich Ridge | collected 2010 | reverse complement strand
CAAGGGCAATACGATCGTGCTGGTGCTGATGGCCCTGCTGGGCCCGATCGATGCCGTGACGCTGGGCCATGCCTTGGGCCACTTGCACGTGCCGAAGAAACTGGCTCACCTGCTGTTGTTCACGGTCCGTTACCTCGACGTCCTCTACGGTGAGTACGCACGGCTTCGTGACGCGATGCGAGTTCGCGGCTTCCGTCCGGCGATGAATCGGCACACCTATCGCACGTTCGGCTACCTGATCGGCATGTTGTTGATCAGCGGTTTCGACCGCTCCGAAGGGATCGCCGCGGCCATGAAGTGTCGCGCGTTTCGCGGCCGGTTTTATCTACTGGACCACTTCGCCATGTCGCGACGCGATGTGCCGTTCGCGATGGCCTTGGCCCTGATTGTTGGACTGTTGATCTGGATGGAGTGGGCATGAGCGAACCGTTGATCCGATTGCACCAGCTCGACTTCTCCTACCCGGCGGGCGGCGACCGGCCGGTTTTGGCCCAATGCGATTTCCAATTGGACCCGGGCCAGCGGATCGCGCTTTTGGGGTCCAACGGCAGCGGGAAGACCACGCTGTTGCACCTGATCGTCGGTCTGCTTCGACCCGGCGGCGGTCGGATCGAGGCCTTCGGCCAGGTTCGCCGCGACGAGTCCGACTTCCACGAAGTGCGACGCCGGGCCGGGCTGCTGTTTCAAGAACCGGACGACCAACTGTTCTGCCCCACCGTGATCGAGGACGTGGCCTTTGGCCCGATGAACCTGGGCAAGACGCGGGCCGAAGCCCGGCAGATCGTGACCGAGGTGCTCGACTGGCTGGGCCTCGCCGGTTACGAACACCGCATCACGCACCAGCTTTCCGGCGGCGAGCGACGCCTGGTGGCCTTGGCCGGCGTATTGGCCATGCGGCCGGACGTGTTGCTGCTGGACGAACCGACCAGCGGCCTCGACGAGCAGACGGCCGAGCGATTGGCCCAAACGTTGGCCGAGTTGCCCCAGGCCATGGTCATCGTGTCGCACAACCGCGACTTCCGGCAGCGGATTGCTACCGAAACCCAAGAGTTGCAGGAAGGTCGGATTCGACCTTGGCAAAACGGTTGAACACCTTATGATGAGGGAATGACTCGAACTACGTCCGAGAAACTCGTGCAACCGGAAAACCGCTGGCCGCATTGGCTGGCTTGGGTGCTGGCTTGCGCGGTCTTCCCGCTGATCTTCCTTGGCGGTAGCGTCACCACGTACGAGGCCGGCATGGCCGTGCCGGATTGGCCGACCACCGAGGGCCATTGGTTCTATCCGCTGCAAGGCTGGGTTGCGGCGGCCTGGGACTTCTTTCTCGAACATGGCCATCGCATGTTGGCCCAAGTCGTGGGACTGCTGTCCATCGTGTTGGCTGTGGCGCTGTGGAAGTTTGACCGGCGGAAGTGGATGCGTTGGTTGGGCGTCGTGCTGGTGGCCGGGGTAATCTTCCAAGGCGTGCTGGGCGGCCTGCGCGTGGTCGGCGGCCGAGTGGTCGGATGGCTCGAAGCCACGCACGCGCCGGCCATGGGGTTGTTGCGAGTGATCGGCGACGCCGACTTGCTGAAAAAAATCCATGGCTGCACGGCCCCGCTGGTGTTCGCCTTGTGTGTGGCCCTGGTCATCTTCACTTCCCGGCGATGGCTTGAAACGCAACCACCACGTCCGTATCCAACGGCCCGCCGTCTTCGTCGGCTGGCGCTGACGGCCTTGCTGGGGATCTATCTGCTGATCGTGCTGGGGGCCCAGTTGCGCCATCTGCCCGCGCAAGGGGCGCTGTTGCCTAACTGGCTCTCGGCCGGCTTGATGACCACTTGGTTCGAGCTTTGGGTCTGGGTGAAACTTCTGCTGGCCGGACTGACGGCTGTCGTGCTGGCATGGGCGTTGCTTGGCGTGCGGCGAACTCTCCGTGCAGAGCCGCTGCTAGTTCGTCGGACAAGTTGGCTGGGGGCGATCTTTTTGGTGCAACTGGTCCTGGGGGCCGGCACCTGGGTGACCAACTACAATTGGCCCGGCTGGTTCACGCGATACGTCTGGGCGCTGCAGTACACGCCGGTGGCCGAAGGGCGGCTGCAAGTGTGTCTGACCACGGCCCACGCGGCGCTCGGCTCCTTGGCGTTGGGGGCCGCTTTGTCGGTCGTACTCTGGTCGCGACGACTCTTGCAGGGAGAGTCGCGGTGAACGACTACTGGCGACTACTCCGTCCACGCATCGTGGCCATGGTCCTCTTGGCCATGGCAGTCGCAGCTTGGGTCGCAGGCGAGCAACCGCCTCCGTGGCCTGAACTGCTGCACGCCTTGTTCGGCACGGCCCTGGTCATTATCGGCGCGATCGCCTTGAACCAGCGTCTCGAATCCCGTGGCGATGCGAAGATGCCGCGCACGGCCCAACGACCGCTGCCCGCGGAGCGTCTGACCGATCGGCAGGCGACCGTCTTTGGGCTGGCGGCTTCGGTCGCCGGGCTGGGGCATCTTTGGTACTGGTCGCACGCGGGCGTGCTGGCGGTGGCGGTGGCCAGTTGGCTGCTTTACGTCTGTGCCTACACGCCGCTGAAGTCGCGCACGATGTGGCAAACGCCGCTCGGTGCGTTGGCCGGGGCCATGCCCGTGCTGCTCGGGGCAGCGGTCGTCCATGCCCCGATGAGCCCCATGGCCGTGACGCTGTTTGGGGTCGTCTTCTTTTGGCAGTTTCCCCACGCCATGGCCATCGCCTGGCTGTACCGCGATCAGTTCGCCGACGCGGGCGTACGCCTTGCCACCGTGGTCGACGCCTCGGGTCGCATTGCCGGCATCCTGGCCCTTTTCGGAGCCGTCGTCCTGTTGCCGGTGAGCCTGGCGCCGGTCGGGTTCAGAACGCCGAGTTGGCCATACGCCGCGGCGGCCCTCTTGTTGGGCGCCGGATACCTTGCCTGCGCCGGTCGCTTTATGTACGATCGCAACGACACGACCGCCCGATGGTTATTGCGAGCGTCGATCATCTACCTGCCGCTGCTGTTTATGGCGCTTTTGGCGACCTATTGAACGGCTGCTACACGCGAATCGCGCCCAACTCGTGATAGGCGGAGTCGACCACCTCGGCGTCGATTTGCGAGATCTCTCGGCCCGCGCCGGCCAGCAGGGAGAGATCGGCCAGTTGGGCCACGCGACGGGGGATGCCGTGGGCTAGTTCGTGGAGCCGGGCAACGGCCGTGTCGGCAAACACGGAAGTCTTGCCGCCGGCCTGTCGTAGCGAGTTTTGCAGGAAGTCTTTTGTGTCCGACTCTTCCCAAGATTCCACGTCGATCCGCAGCTCGGCCAATTCCAGCAGCCGCTGGCCCAGGCAACCGACCTGCTCATGCCGCGCGGCCATCACGATCGTCAGACGCGACTGCGGCAGCGGATCGTGCTGGACCAGGCGGGTGACCTGAGTAAGGACCTCCGGGTCGGCACGGTCGGCATCGTCCAGCAGGATCACCGTGTGGGAATGTTCGAAGCGGAACTCGCGGAGCCGATCGGTCAGTAACCGCCACAAGACGGAAACCGGTGCATCGGGATCCGGGCTCAACTGGAAATCGGCGGCCAAGAGCGAGAGCATTTCGGCCGCCCCGATGCCCGAGAGATTGACCCGGCCCACCTTGTTGCCGCGGCGGTGCAGTTGGCGGGAAAAGACCTCCAGCAGCAACGACTTGCCGCTGCCGGCCTGACCCATCAGCAGGCCCAGCCGGCGACTGTGCTCGACCAGGAAATGGAGTCGGGCCAGGGCTTCTTCGTGGGTCGGGCTTTGGTGGAAGAAATCCGGATCGAGATAGCCTTGAAACGGCGCCTTGTTCAATCCCCAGTGCGACTGATACATCGACCCGGCTCCTCGCGACTATCTTATCCGCAAAGTCCGACGCAAAGGGGTCAGGTCCATGTTTTCGGCCGACGGTTCTTGGCCATCGCAACATCTATTGGCCGAAAAATGGACCAGACCCCGACTTTGTGAGTTCATTCCATAACTCTGTTGTATTCGGTACAATTCACCGGGAAACTTGATCCGGAATCACCGCCATTTTGGGGGCTCGACATGGCCGATCGCTACTTCACCGAAACCCCGATCCAAGACCGCCGGGCCGTGCTCGACGGGCCCGAGGCCCATCATCTGATCCACGTCATCCGCGCCAAGCCGGGCATGGAGGTCACGTTGTTCGACGGCAGCGGGGCCGAGTTTCCCGCCCAGGTCGAGCAGGTCGGCCGAAGCGAGGTCCAATTGGACGTGCTAGAGCGTCGGGAAATCGACCGCGAGCTGCACCGCCAGGTCGTCCTGGCAACCGCCCTGCCCAAAGGCGACCGGCAGCGTTGGTTGATCGAGAAGGCCGTAGAACTGGGTATCTCCCGGATCGTTCCCCTGCAGACCGAGCGATCGGTGGCCCTGCCCGTGCCCAACGCCATGGATCGGCTGCGACGCACAGTGATCGAGGCCTCGAAGCAGTGCGGCCGCAACCGGCTGATGGAGATCGCCGAGCCGCAGAAGTGGCTCGATTTCGTCGAACAGACCCACGACGTCCCGGCCTGTCGGATGTTGGCTCATCCGCATGGCACGGATCAAAAGATGGCCGAACCGGATCCGTCCGTCCCCGTTTTCCTGGCCGTCGGTCCCGAGGGTGGGTTCACCGACGAAGAGGTTTCCCGGGCGGTAGCTTCCGGCTGGCAATTGGTGGATTTGGGGCCACGAATCCTGCGTGTGGAGACGGCCGCGGTGGTATTGGCCGCCAAGGTGCCCGATTGATCCGGGAATACCTAATGTCTTATGGGGAAAACACTTGCACTTTTTTCGCTTGTACGCCCACGAGTTGTAGCTACAGTTCATGCAGAGGTAAACGTTTCCTTCTGAGGTCCTCAAATGGGAGTTTCTGACATGAAGAGTTTTCTAGTGACCGTCTCGTTATTGGCCATACTGGCGCTGGTTACGGTCGGATGCAGCCAGCAGTCGGCGGCCCAGAGCGAGTCGCCGGCCTTGTGCGGCCAGTGTGGCCAGGTCAAGGGCACGGACGTCTGCTGTGCGAAAGACGCCGCCACGTGCGACAAGTGCGAATTGGCCAAAGGCGCACCCGGGTGCTGCAAGATCGAAAAGGGCGCCGACGTGGCCCTGTGCGCCAAGTGCGGCCAGATCAAGGGCTCCGACGTCTGCTGTGCCGAGGGCGCCGAGAAGTGCGACAAGTGCAGCCTGGCCAAGGGCTCGCCCGGCTGCTGTAATATCAAGGGCTAACCCAGCCGCTTGCGGCTTTGCAATGAACCCAGCCGCTTGCGGCTTTGCAACGAACCCTCACCGGGTCAACTCCAAGGTAGCCCAAAGACTAGGATCCTCTTGATACGGCATGGGGCTACCAACGGAAAAGGTCTGCTCGCCCAACTCGCGATCCACCACGGCATACGTGAACCCCAGCCGCGGGTGTTCCTCGGGGTCGAAGCCGGTGAGTGCTTCGGCCGCGATGAAGGCTTCCAACAAGTACCCGTCGGCCCGCTTCTTGCTGCGAAACTTCAGCGCCTCTTTCGGAATGGCGCGGGGATGTTCCTTGGCCCGATGGATCGGCAACCATTGCACCATGGGCTTCTCGTGCCGCGACCCGTCGCCGGCCGGTAGGAACACGAATCGATGACAGAAGCGGCCTGCGCGATGGATGTTGTGCACGTCGCGGGTGTCGATCAGCAGTTGCAGCCCGTCGCTGTCATCCGGCCGATTGGCCCGGCACCAAGGCGGCTGACGCTTGCCGTGCACTTCGACCGTGAAGACCAACCCCGCTTCGCTCCATGCCGCACGCACCTCGGCTGGCGCAGCCCGACCTTCCAGCTCGGCAAAGTTGATCAGCCGGTACTTCTCTTCCAACTCGGCGCCCTTGTCACCCCAGAGCGGATCGCGATACAGACACGGGGCCGACAAGCGGAACAGAAATCGTTTGGGTAGTAACGGCTCGGGCATCGATGGGCTCATGGAGTGATTGGCTAGGGATTTTCGTCTTCTGTGGCGATCGTTCCTCGGCCTCGGACTACATCGCAAAGGAATATCGAACTGGAAAGCACCAGCACCGGCCCGAACGTATGGAACCAGGGGCGATACAGGTTCTCGCCGATTTCCGCATAGGCCCCCAGCAGCATGGCCAAGACGGCCATTGCAGCGGAAGCCGCCAGCAGTGCCGGGGGAATCTTCTTCAGTCGCGGGATACGCAGCGGCAGCAGCAGGGCAAAGGTGTAGATGTGCGCACGCGCACACAGGCAGTCGATCAACGCGGTCGGCAACCCGATCAGGTTCTCCCATGAGAAGACATGCTTCTCGTAGGCAGGTACCTCCACCAACAGCCGACACACGGCAAGCACGGCCACCGAAGCTACCGTCGCCCCAACCAGGCTGGCAGCGGCATGCCGAGACACTTTCCTCCCGCGAATCCGCTCGGTCGTCCACCAGACGGCCATGCCGCACAGTCCGAACGGTACGATGGTCTCCTTGGCCGCCGCTCCGACGGCCATCAGAATCGCAGCCGAGCACCACCGATCTTGTACCAGCCCCAGCAGAACGGCCGCCAGGAAGAACGCCTCGGCCGAATCGACCACTCCGGCCAGATGGTAGTTCACCACGACATACGACGACAGGTAGAGAAACGCCGCGACCAGAGCCACCGCATAGTCTTGACCGATCGCCACGGCGAGATGCACTAGCACCACGGCCGTGGCAGCGGTGAAGGCCGCATTGACAATCAGCAGCGAAAGAAACACGGGCTCCCAACTCCCCAACGGCAGCCGCGACACGCCACCGAGCACACCCCGGGCAAGCGTCGGCACCAACAACCGGTAGGCCATCGGCGCATTGACCTCTTCGCCCACGACCATCTGGTAGTAGACCCGCGAGTCGGTCGTACTCACTCGCCGCGGATCGTATCGATTCAGCGTGGCGTACCCCAGCCCCAGGCAGATCACCATGAAAGCCACGAACAGCAAGACCGTGGCACGGGGCGTCGGGTGAGTTGTCGTGGGATGGTTGGTCATGGAATCGTTACCACTATGGGTTACGGCCTACGGCTTCTTTGCCTCACGAAAATGTTTCTTCAAGAACTTCGCCAGTTCACCTCCGCTGAGGTCCTCCGCGGAGCGGAATTTCAATCGGATCCGGTCGCAATCGGGTTGCCGGCCGTCGATTTGGGGACTGTGCCCCAATCCCGTGATCTGACCAAGCGTAAACCGCCCCTTGGGGCCGCTGAGCCACAAGTAGACCGCGTCGACCTTCTTCGTCTGCACGGCCGCCCAGGCCTCTTTTTGCTCGGGAATCTGCCATGGCACGACCTGCTTGTTGGTCCAAACCACTTCGGCCTTCGGGGCCGTTTTGGTCAGCAACTCGCAAAGCTCATCCAGCAGTTCGACGTCCCAGGTGACCGTTTTACCCAAGGGAAACCCCTTGCGGGCGAAATGCCACTTCCGGCCCAGAATCTTCCACGGGTGCAACACGTTGGCCTGCTTTTGCACGCGCTCGCGAAATAGGCCAAACCCCTCGATCACCTCGTCGACAAACTCCCAAAACTCGGGCCGGTCGATCTCGTTGTAACCGTGTATTCGCAATTCGACCTCCTGCCATGGCCCGCGAAGATTCTTGCACCGTACTCGCGATTCGGTCCCATACAAGGGCAAATCGGGCATGTCGTTCAACGGTTTCAGATCGAGCCTTTGCATCAACTCCTCGCGGCGGAAGGTGTTCTTAGCCGTGCGGAACTTCAGCTTCAACAGCCACTCTTCGCCCGTGATCGCGTGGAAGAACCACCCGTCCGACTTCTTGGCCGCGCGGATCTCGACAATCGTCCGGTTGTTCCACTCGGTCTCGCTGAACAATTGGTTATGGTCTTCGATCCGATCGATCACCTCGCCGAGCACCTGCCCGCTCCAGCGGCAGGGGTTGCCGTTTCGGCCCACCCGATCGACCGTGTGCCACCGCCGTCCGTCGATACGCCAAGGCATGTGGGTCTCGCGCCCGACCTGCGTGATGTCCAGGTCATCGTCCCGCTGGGCCTGTTCGGCGGCGAAGTCGAATAGCTCGCGTTTCTTCAGCGGCCCGGCCTCCAGCACGGGCCGCAAGACTTCGCCCGTGTAGGACCGCATGCGTTTCGACTTGGCCGACTTCTGATACGCCTTGGCGTGGGCCACGATCTCCTCGGGCGTGCCGGCGACCACCACATGGCCACCGTCGTCGCCGGCTTCCGGGCCGATGTCGATCACCCAGTCGGCCGTCTTGATCACGTCGAGGTTGTGCTCGATCACCACGACCGTATTACCCAGGTCGACCAGTCGGTTGAGCACGTCGAGCAGCTTGGCCAGATCGTCGAAGTGCAACCCGGTGGTCGGCTCGTCGAGCAAATAGAGTGTCTTGCCCGTGTCGGGCCGCGAGAGTTCGGCCGCCAGCTTCACGCGTTGGGCCTCGCCGCCGGAGAGTGTCGGCGCCGGTTGGCCCAGCGTCAGGTAGTCCAGCCCGACGTCGCAAAGCGTCTGTAGGATGCGGCGGATCTTGGGGATGTTCTCGAACAGCTTGACCGCTTCGCCGCACGACATCTCCAACACGTCGGCGATCGACTGGGCATGATAACGCACGGCCAGCGTCTCGGGATTGTAACGCCGGCCGTCGCACGTGTCGCACTCGACCCACACGTCGGGCAAGAAGTGCATCTCGATACACAACTGGCCGTTCCCTTCGCATTTCTCGCAACGGCCGCCCGGCACGTTGAAACTGAACCGCCGGGCCGTGAACCCCCGCAGCTTCGACTCGGGTAGTTGGGCAAAGAACGTACGGATCAACTCGAACACGCCGGTGAACGTGGCCGGGTTCGATGTGGGCGTCTGACCCAACGCTTGCTGGTCGACCCGGATCACCTTGTTGACCAGCTCCAGCCCGCGGATCGCGTCATGGGCCCCGGGGAACGTTTGTGCCCGATGCAACATCCGGGCCAAGGCCTGGTAGAGCACGTCATCGACCAGCGAACTCTTCCCGCTGCCACTGGTGCCCGTGACCACGGTAAACGTCCCCAAGGGGAACCGCACATCGATATTCTGAAGGTTGTTGTGCCGGGCGCCGAGCACTTCGAGCCAACCTTGCTCTCCCTTGCGCCGGTTCGTCGGCACCGCGATTGCCTTCTTGCCCGAGAGGTACGGGCCGGTGACCGACGCGCGCCGACCTGCGACCACCGCGGGCGTACCCCGGGCGACGATCTGGCCGCCATGGCGACCGGCGCCCGGGCCGAAATCGAGCAGTTGATCGGCACTCTCGACCACCTCGCGATCGTGCTCGACAATCAGCAGCGTGTTGCCCAGGTCGCGGAGTTTTTTCAATGCCCCCAACAGCCGCGCGTTGTCGCGGGGATGCAGCCCGATCGTCGGTTCGTCCAACACGTACAACACGCCGCACAGTCCGCTGCCGACCTGGGCCGCCAGCCGGATCCGCTGCATCTCGCCGCCGGAAAGCGTCGGGGCCGGTCGGGCCAAACTCAGGTACTCCAAGCCCACGTCGACCAGGAACTGCGTGCGGTTGTGGATCTCGCGGGCCACCTCGCCGGCGATCTTCCGCTCGGCCGAATTGGGTTTCCAACTCTCGAGCTCCTCGACCAGCTTACCCAGCGGCATGCGGCAATACTCGTCGATCGTCCGCCCGCGCAGCCGTACGGCCGCCGCGTCGTCGCGCAGCCGACTCCCGTTGCAGACCGAGCATTCCACGTCGTCGACCAGATGCTCCAGCCGGCCGCGGAAACTGGGTGAAATGCGACTGGCCTCCTTCAAGGCCGGGTAAAGGCCCTTGTATTGGAACCGGAACCCAGAAAACAGTTCCAGTCCCTTTTCCTTGGGCCCCTTTGTTTTCTTCTTCTCGACGGTGAACCAGCGGTCGGCCGTGCCGTGGAGGATCAGCCGGCGGTGCTTGGCGCCTAGTTGGTCGTAGGGGATGTCGATGGACACACCCGTGGCTGCGGAGAAGCTCTTGAGCATGGCCTCGAAAAGCTGGCTGCCGACGTTCGGCCAAAGTGCCACGGCGCCTTCGGCCAAGGTGAGCTTCGGGTCGTGCAGCAAGGCGGCCGGGTTGGTACCCGTTTCGCTACCCAGGCCCTCGCAGTCGGGGCACCAGCCCAGCGAGCTGTTGAACGAGAAGTTGTGCGGCGAGAGCGGCTCGAAACTCCGCCCGCATTGGTCACATGCGAAGTGCTGGCTGTGGACCTTCACGGGCCAGTTGGGTTCCGAGACTTCGTCGTCCGGCTCGGCGGTGTGCATCACGCCATGCCCCAGCGACAGGGCGTTTTCCACACTGTCGGCGATCCGCGATCGGGCGTCAGGGCGAACCGTTACGCGATCGACGACCACTTCCACCTCGTGCTTCCGCCGACGGTCGATCTTCGGCGGATCGTCGATCGAATGGGTGACCCCGTCGATACGAATCCGCACGTAACCCGTGGAGCGAACCTCCTCGAACAGCGTCTCGTACTGCTCACCCACCTGGATCGACAGCGGGGCCATCAGGTACAACCGCGTGCCGGCCGGATGGTCCATCACCTTGGCGATGATCTCATCGGCCGATTGCGTGCCGATGGGAATATCACAGTCGGGGCAAAAAGGGCTACCCAGCCGCGACATGAGGATCCGCAGGTAGTCGTAGATCTCGGTCACGGTGCCGGTCGTGCTACGCGGCGAATGGCCCGTGTGCTTCTGCTCGATGGCAATGGCCGGCGAAAGGCCCTCGATGTGATCGAGCTTCGGCTTCTGCATCTGGCCGACGAACTGCCGGGCGTAGGAACTGAGGCTCTCGACATAGCGCCGCTGCCCCTCAGCATAGATCGTGTCCATCGCCAAGGAACTCTTGCCCGAGCCGCTGGGGCCACAGAAAACGGTCATCTGGTCGCGGGGAATCTCGACGTCGATGCCCTTGAGGTTATGCTGTCGGGCGCCGCGGACTTGGATCATCTTGGCCTCTTGGACGCGGCGCGTGGATTTGGTTGCAGTTGTCGGCTGCTTGTCGGTTCCCGCTGCGACATGGCCGTTGAGCAATTGGTGCAGCGCTTTGCCGGTGTAGGAGTTCTTGCACCGAGCGACCTTCTCGGGCGTTCCGGCGACGACGATCCGGCCGCCCTCGCTGCCGCCTTCGGGGCCGAGGTCGATGATCCAGTCGGCCGTCTTGATCACGTCCAGGTTGTGCTCGACGACCAGCACCGTATTGCCCGCGTCGACGAAATCGTGCAACACCTTCAGCAGCAACTCGATATCGGCGAAGTGCAGCCCGGTGGTCGGCTCGTCCAAGAGGTAAAGCGTCTGCCCGGTGCTTTTCTTGACCAGTTCGCGGGCCAGCTTGACTCGTTGTGCCTCGCCGCCGGAGAGCGTGGGCGAAGGTTGGCCGAGTTTCACGTAGTCGAGGCCCACGTCGTGCAGCGTTTGCAGCTTGTGGCGGATCTTGGGGATGTTCTCGAAATGGTCGAGCGCCTCCTGAACGTCCATTTCCAACACGTCGGAGATCGACTGCTCTTTGTACTTGATCTGCAGCGTTTCGCGGTTGAAGCGATGTCCCTCGCAGACCGGGCAGGTGACCCAGATGTCGGCTAGGAAGTCCATCTCGAGCTTGTTCGACCCGTTGCCGTCGCACGCCTCGCACCGTCCACCGTCCACGTTGAAGCTGAATCGGCCCGGCTTGTAGCCGCGGTGTTTCGACTCGCGCATTTGGGCGAAGAGGTTGCGGATCTCGTCCAACAGCTTGATGTAGGTGGCCGGATTGCTGCGCGGCGTGCGACCGATGGGCGATTGGTCGATGGCGATCATCTTGTCGAGATGCTCCAGCCCCTCGATCGTTTCGTGCGCGCCCGGCTGGCCAAGTCCGAAATTCAGGTCGCGACGCAAGGCCTCGACCAGGATGTCGCTGACCAGCGAACTCTTACCCGAGCCGGAAACGCCGGTCACACAAATGAACGTCCCCAAGGGGATCTCGATGTCGATGTTCTTGAGATTGTTCTGTGCCGCGCCGCGGATGACCAGTCGCTTACCGTTACATTCGCGGCGTTGCTTGGGAACTTCGATCTGTCGCTTCCCGGCTAAGTATTGGCCCGTGACGCTTTTCGGCTCGGCGGTCAAGTCATCGACCGACCCGACGGCCACGACCTCGCCGCCGCGGATCCCCGGCCCGGGCCCGAAGTCGATGATGTGGTCGGCCGCTCGCATGGTCTCTTCGTCGTGCTCGACCACCACGACCGTGTTGCCCTGGTCGCGCAATTGGGCCAAGGTGTCCAGCAGCCGATTGTTGTCGCGGGAGTGCAGGCCGATCGACGGCTCGTCAAGGATATACAGCACGCCGACCAACCCACAGCCGATCTGCCCGGCCAGCCGAATCCGCTGCATCTCGCCGCCGGCCAACGTGGGCGCGGTCCGGCCGAGCGTGAGATAATCCAGCCCCACGTTCTTCAAAAACCCCAGCCGGCCGCGGATCTCCTTCAACGCCTCGGCGGCCACGATCTGACCCGTCTTGTCGAGCTGCAGCGCCTGGAAGAATTCCTCGGCGTCGGTTACCGGCAGGTCGCTCACCTCGGGCAAGGAGCGCTGGGGCTGGTCCGCAAACTGTGGCGAGGCGGTGGTGAGCGTTACGGCCCGGGCCTGGCGGTTCAGCCGTTGGCCATGGCAATGGGCGCAGCCGACCACGCTCATATACTTCTCGAACTGCCGCCGCTGGGGTCGGCTCTTGGTGCTTCGGTATTGCGAGAGGAGCTTGGGGACGATGCCTTCGAACGGGCCGCCCCACTTGTAACCGGAAGGCCCGCTCCGCCAGGTGAACGTGATGTGGGCGTCGCCCGTGCCATGAAGCAGTCCGTCTTGCAGCTTCGCGTCGAGTTCTTCCCAGGCGCTTTCCAGTACGGTACCCGACTCGTGGCCATGCTTGTGTTCGAGCAGTTCGGCCACGCCGCGATAGATGTGCCGCTTCCAGCGCCCCATCTTCCGCCAACGTCCGACCAGTTCGATGCAGCCCTGCTGAAACGACTTGCTCGGGTCGGGGATCAGTAGCTCGGGATCGAAGCTGTAGATTTCGCCCAACCCGTCGCACTTAGGACACATGCCTCGCGGGCTGTTGAAGCTGAATAATTGGGGGCTGGGTGGCTCGAAACTGAGTTGGCAGTGCGTGCACGCATAATGGGCCGAAAGATGGATCTCCTCGGGATTCTCGTCCAACGCCACGATCAGGTTCCCGTCGCCCAGTTTCAGGGCCAACTCGACCGACTCGGCCAGACGAGGTCGGGCCTTCTCGCCGGCCGTGAGCCGATCAATGACCACTTCGATGTTGTGCCGCATCTGGCGATCCAGGCGCAGGTCGTCGCTTAAACGGACCACCGTGCCGTCGACCCGCCCGCGGACGAAACCCTGTTTCAGCAGGTCCTCGAACAGGTCGCGATACTCGCCCTTCTGACCGCGGATCAAGGGGGCCAGGACGGAAAACTGCGTGCCGCTCGGCAGGGCGCCTATCCGCTGCAGGATCTGCTCCCGGGTTTGGGCCGTGATGGGCCGATCGCACTCGGGACAATGCCCTCGGCCCACCCGAGCGTAGAGCACCCGCAGATAATCGTAAATCTCGGTGATCGTGCCGACGGTCGAGCGAGGGCTCTTGCCGGTCGTCTTCTGCGAGATGGAGATCGAGGGGCTGATGCCCGTGATCAGGTCGACGTCCGGCTTGGGCATCTGGCCAAGGAATTGCCGGGCGAAACTCGATAGGCTTTCTACATAACGCCGCTGTCCCTCGGCATATAGCGTATCGAAGGCCAGCGAGCTCTTGCCCGAGCCGCTCACCCCGGTCAGGCAGATCAACTGGTTACGCGGCAGCAGAACCTCGATATCGCGGAGGTTATGCTCTCGAGCTCCCTTGATAAGGATGTCTGAAGCAGGCATGGAACGGGCGGCGTGGACTTCGAAAGCGGTAAAACGGGAAAGAATGGCAAACCTTGTATTCTAGCGAGCCGGCAAGGCTTCCCGCAAGAAGGTTGCCGTAGAGAAGCAGCGTTCAATTCTCTGGTAGCCAAGCCGTCTCTCTCGTTCCCACGCTCTGCGTGGGAACGTCATGCCACGACGCTCCGCGTCGCTGAATCGGAAGTTGTTTCGACGCAACGGGTTGCGCCGACGCGGGGCCGCGGAGCGGCCGTGCAGTCCGTTCCCACGCAGAGCGTGGGAACGAGATAAGCAGCGTTCAAATCTTTGGTTGCCAAGCCAAACCACGTAAATATAGGCAGGCTCGGCATTTTAGGCAAGGCCTTGGCTGCCTGTTGTCGTCGTCTGGGCGGCTTACGGCCAATCCTGGCTAATGCTGCCGGAAAAATCGACCGATTCGGAATAGTAGGTCTATTCGTTAAATCTTACGCCAATTCGCGCGCTGCTGTATTCGGCATAACCGTGATCGCAGCACACCGGGGGGCACCCGCTGAAGGAGGGCAAAGAAGATGTTGGCTACTCGTGTCAAAGTCGTAACGCTCGGACTGTTGTTTCTGTGGTCGGTCGTCTTGACCGGCTCGGCCTTGTCGGCCGCTGAGGACCCGCCGCTGGAACCGCCGGTCATTCCGCCCGGATCCACCGTGGAAGAAGACGAGCTGAAACTCGAATCCATCGAAGTACCCGACGACGAGGAAACGGCCGAGGGGATCGAACCCGTCGCGGAAGAGCCCGAGCCGATCCCTTTGGGAATCTTACCGGACGAGGATGAAGGCTTCATTGAAGAGTACGACGAGATACCAGACTACGAGATGCCAGACCAGATGCCCGACGAGCCGTGGGACGACGGCGACTCGTGTGGCGAAGTGGCCGGCTGCTATAGCGACCCTTGCTGTACGCCGTCGGGGCTCTACTGGTTTCAGGCGGACTATCTGATGTGGTGGACTCGCGGCAGCCGGCTACCGCCGTTGATCACGACCAGTCCGGTCGGCACCCCGGCGGGTGTGTTGGGGAATGCGACGACCGAGATTCTCTTCGGCGGCGAGCGGGTCAACGATGACGGGCAGTCCGGTTATCGGATTACGTTCGGACAATGGATCGACTGCACCGCCACCGTCGGGATGGAAGGCGACTACTTCGACCTGGGTGGGAATACGACGAGTTTTTCCAGCGGGATCTCCAGCGGCGATCCGGTCCTGGCGCGGCCCTTTTATGATGTGGTGAACGAGCAGCAATCCTCGCAACTGATCGCTTACCCGGACCGGGCCGCCGGCGAGGGTCGGGTCAAGGCTTGGGACCATTTCAAATCGGCCGGTGCGCGGATGCGATACAATGTCTGTAACCGCGTTTCGTGCTGTGAGTCTTCTTGCGGAGTCGATTCTTGCGAAGTCGATTCGTGCGGAGTCGATTCGTGCGATGGGGGACCGTCCTGCTACACGGACTGCGGTGCGAGCAGCTTTCGCTTGGACTTTCTCGCCGGTTACCGCTACTACCAACTGAACGGCAACCTGGAAATCAGCGAAGAAGTGATCTCGCTCGACCCCCGCGGCCCGTTGGCCATCGGGACGATGTTCGACATCGACGAAGTCTTCCGTGCCTCGAACGAGTTCAACGGGGCCGAGTTAGGCCTCGAAGCCGAGTTCTGCCGCGGGCCATGGTCGCTCGAGGTGTTGGCCAAGATGGCGCTGGGGAGCAATTACCGGACGGTGACCATCAACGGAATTACCGAGATCACGGTCCCGGGTCAGGCCACCGCGACCCACGCGGGAGGCCTCTTGGCCTTGCCGACCAACATGGGTTCGTTCGCCGATGACGATTTCTCCATCATCCCCCAGTTCGGCCTCGAGTTGGGGTATCGACTGAGTAGTCACGTGCAGTTGCACGTAGGTTACAACTTCATCTATTGGAGCGACGTGGTTCGTGCGGGAGAACAGATCGACTTAGGAATCAATCCCTCACAGATCCCGCCGGGCACCCTCAGCGGCGATGCCCGACCAGCGTTCGACTTTGTCGACTCCGACTTCTGGGCCCAAGGACTCAATCTTGGCCTGGAGGTCACTTTCTAAGGCATCGTCCGGCCTCCTGTCTACTACCTCCCACGCCTCCACCAAATCAGACCGGCTACCAGTCCGCATACCAACAAGGTGATGCTACCCGGCTCGGGGATCGGCGAGATACTTGCGACTCGGAACCCGATAAGGTAGTTGCCATCCGCCGGGTCGTGGCCGAAGCTGATCCCGTGGAACAGGTCTTGGGCGACGTTCCAACTGTAGAACGAGCCGCCCCGCAAACCACGATACGAGTTGTCGCCGGTCGTGTCCAACTCGTTCCACTCCTCGAGGTTGCCGCCCTGGTCGAACGTGCCGTACGGGCTGTCAGAAGGTTTCGCGTCGTACGCTCCCACCTCGGTCGTGTAATACGTCGTGTCGAGATAGTCGCCGTCTTCAAGGCTGCCGTTGTGGCAGTTGACCGAGCCGTTGACCATGTCCGTGCCCGCAGGCAATTCAACGGTTGGAACCGTGTCGCTTTGGGTCGGGTACTCCCAATATCCCGCATTGGTCCCGCCGCCCTTGTAGTAGGCCGCCTTGACCCACTCGTCCTCGCTGGGCAGAAAGACTCGGGCGCCCGGTTTGCGGACCACGCTGTCACCGAGCGATATGTCATACGCTCCGTCCTCGGTGGTGCTTGGACCCTGCGCTCCGGTCGGCTGTCCGTTGTGCAGCCAGTTGGCGAAACGGAGCGTATCGTACCACGAAACATAGTTCACCGGACGGTTGCCACGGTTTTCTCGAACCGTGTACTCGTAACTAGTTCCTGTTGATAATAGTCTGTTTTTCGCCGGGAATGGTGCGTTTGGGCGCAGGGTTGGGGCAGTTGTTGTCTCGGCATGAGGTTTTGCGGCATCGTAGGGCGTTATCACGGGTATTCGC
>SDBV01006073.1_pt1 | contig 16856 bp, 12 predicted proteins | sample 2277081 | NCBI WGS metagenome assembly SDBV01 (sample SAMN10402039, study PRJNA504765) | marine sediment metagenome | isolation source: marine sediment core GS10_PC15, 223 cmbsf | place: Arctic Ocean: Southern Knipovich Ridge | collected 2010 | reverse complement strand
ATCTCCATGCTTACATTATACACCATAGTTGACGCGCGTCAACCAAAAAACCTGATAAACGTATATTTTTTTATACTGCCAAGTATTTGAACTTTGAAGCCCTGCGTTCTTTCCTTGTGGTTCCATCCTGCTTTACGACCTCAACAAAGCCACCTTTTTGAATGAGTTTGACAACCTTGTCAATTTCCAGCGTCCGAAACCAGCGGCTGATTTGCATCGCCGACACATTCAAATACCTGGCTCCTGTCCTGCAATCGAGAAAGAAGGGGGTTTCTCCGGCCTCCTTCTGCAATTCCCGGCAGAGGGTGATAAACAGTTGCAAATTTGGATTACCCGGATACAGGGTGACAGCAACTTTTGGAGTCTCGGCTTGTTTTGCTCTTTCAAAAATCTGTGTCATCGGTTCTTCTCCTATCAAATGCCTGACTTCTTCCCATCCTAAACAAAAATCTGTCCAAGTCACGTCGAATTCGTTTGTACGTATGTGCGGCAAGGCACGTTTGTGCCATTCTATCACCTGTGGGCGAAAGTCAGCGGGACTTGCGTCTGCAAACTGAGGCATGGATTTGATCGTGCGGGCGAACAGGAATATTTTTCGGTGTCGTGTGCCATAGACGGAAGGCAATGTTTCAATGATTGCGCGCTCTACACTCCCCTTTACCCTTATCTCATTCAATTCTCCTTCATTCTCATCAATTCTCTCGGTTCTCTCGGTTCTCTCTGTAACATCGGGCAGGAATCCAGCAAGGCTCGCATCCACCGCAAGCAGATTACCGTTCAAAGGAGGATTTACCCACTGATACTCAGGCCCGGCAGGATGAAGTGAAGGCGGCAGCAGGCAATATCCGCCGCTTCCCCTCAATTCACCGTTGGCGATGTGTTTGATCCCCTGAACATGCCCCTCAAAATATACGTGCATCCCGTTAGCAGTCTGAACGGTTGGCAGCATCTTGGCAAGGTCGGGGTACTGCTGCGCCCATCGGGTGTATTCGTCCATCGTGTCAAAGTCTCGGCAGGTAAGCCCCCCCGATACTTCACCCAGCACAACCGCCATATTGCGGGGTCCGTTTGAAAACCACTTGACAAGCTGCTTTTCATCGGGGCGCTGCTGCTGGTATCGCTTCCAGTGGATCCGCGCCTTCTTCTGCCCGTATGGGATGGGGATCACACACCACCCCAACCGGTGATACGCCAAGGCCCAGTCTAAGGGGGTTTTCTCGTTTCTCCTGGCTATCCCCCTCTTACCCATTCCCGCCCCCGCCCGTCGATTCTTGCTTGCCCTGAGCAACGTCAGATACTCCGTACGAGACGCCACGCACCGGCCGATACGGGAACAGTGGACACTGGGGGGAGCAGCAAAGCCTCACCTCTGAAAACACATATCCCATACATTGAATACACTGGCTGTTGACAGCCGCCCTTAAAGACCGCCCGCTCATCGCTATATCATACACCCTCCGGAATTGCCGGGGCATATCCGCCCGGCATTTCGCTATTCGTTTGACGGCTTTTTCTTTGTCTGTCATTCCGCTACCCTCCTTGCCTCGAACTCCCGGCGTGCGGGACAGTCCATTGAAAGCCACAACTCAATGTCTGACAGCCTCCAGCGGACAGAGCCGGCGATTTTTAGAGGCTTGGGAACCTTGCCGCAGGCGCTCAGCCTGAAGATTTGACGTTTGCTCAAGCTGAGTTTTTGCCCGAAAGTCTTTGCATCCCAGAGTTGGCAGTTTGTGTTTTTGTTTTTTTCCATGCTACATGCTCCTGACTAAAATGTTTCGATTGGCTTTTCAAACAACTGTCAGGCAGGGAATATCCACATTTGGCGCGTACATACGGTGTGAGCAAATCGAAAGTCTTTTGGAAAACGAGGGTTATGTCATGAGAGAATTATATTCATTTATTCATATTCAGCCAAGAAAGTGAATATGAATATTTTCGGCTGCTAATCATCAGTAGATTCTGTTATTCCTTCTACTTCATACGTTCCATCTTCGAGTTTTTTCATAAAGCCCGACAACTTACCTTGTGCAAAGCACCGCTTGTATTTCTCCATCGGAGAATCTCCAAATAGTTCTTTCATCCCTCGATGGATTTTAGGCTGGCTCCAGCCTGTTAACGATCGCAATTCCTTTTGACCTGCTGGTTCAAGATTGATGTCCTTGGTTGTGAATTTGTGATATTGCATTAAGGCAGCGATAAGCTTGAACTTATCTTGCTCCTTCTTTTTCGTGCGCGACTGACCTTGTGCAGCTTTCTTTGGTGGTTCTTTGACAGACTTTGTCTCCTGCTCTGGTCTTGCTGGTTTATTGTCTGACTTCTTCTCTATTGGCTGTGTTTGGTGGCCATCCGCCACACTTCTCTTCGTCATTTCTGCTATTTTACGAATTCTTTTGGCTATGGCAGGTATAGTTGCAGTAAAAAAAGTTCTAACTTGAAGCAATAGAGATTTATATTCAAAGCTTTCTGGTTCATAAAAATCTAAGTGTCCGCTAACTTCAGCGGCAAGCTTAATTATTTCAATATTCTTGTAATGAAGTTCATTTGTTATTTCGACCAACATTGTTGCTGGGGTAAAATTCTTGTTAAACTGAAAACACTTTACAGCAAACGTAAACTCATCTGATAAATCCGGTAACGCAAAATAAGTGGCAATTGGGGATAATTCTTGAATACTTGAAAAAGTGTCCCGCTCTTTAAGAAACTCCCCAAGAGTTTTATAGCCATTTTCATTTTGTCTCTCTTTTTCAATTATGCTTTGGAAACCTGTTTTTCTTTCCTCGGCCCAGCTCTCAAGTTTATCTGCTATTTCTTCTGTTAGACTGATTTCATAGGGTGTTTCTGTTTCATAGTTGTTCTGGTTTGCCTCAATCTCCTGTCCTCTTTCCTGCTCTGTCCCGCTATCAACATTTTCTATCTGCTCAGGGTTTGCCAAACTTTCAGGGGTAGGCTTTGCTTCCGTTATCTTTTCATTGGTCTTGTTTTCTGCGCTGTTTTTAGCTTTAGCCGAGCCAAAAGCTGATTGATCCAAGCCTTGAATAGTCTCTTCAATATCGGGCAGTAAGGCGCTAATCACTGCATTTGCCTCGTAAACACTATATAAATCATTGATACCAATCTCAATGTCCTTTAACTGGCTATTAATATCTTCTGGAAGATATGGAGATGCCAAGATTTTCAACTGACTTAATAAATAGCGAAATCCAAGACAGACATTCGTTTTCTCATCAGGGTCATCGCCTGGCCCGCAAAACTTAAACTTATCGAAATCATCAATGGCACTTAAGATTTGCTCTTTTTTTGTCGGAAACACCCAATCTGCACCAGTTATTATAATTCTGATATCTGTCAATAAGGGTCCAATTATTGCATGGGCGTCGTAAACACTCCAGATATTGTCCAACTCCACTTCTACGCTGTTTAATAATTTGGCGATATATTTTGGAACATAAGGAGTCGCCATTGCTTTTAGCTGTGTAACTAAGTGGTAGTAGCCAACACACACATTCGTTTTCTCATCAGGGTCATCGCCTGGCCCGCAAAACCTGAACTGATTGAGTTCGTTGAGTACATTTACGATACGCTCTTCTTTTTGCTTACTAGGCTGTTTGTTCTCATCGATGATTTGATTATCAGTTTCCCCTGTAGCTCCGGTCATGGTTTTTTCGCAAGTAATACACCAGTTTAAAAGCCCTGCTATATCAGAAGGCACCTCCGGCAGATCGTAGTCCAAGTGCCTACCTCTAATAAATAACGCAACCGAGACAGCCGTACCAAGTGTATCAGAAGTAATATATAAACCCCCCTGGTCAACGTCATGCCAAGCCGCCAACTCCTCATAAAGCGCTTCTCTGAGTTCGCGGGGTGTTTTTGAATTTTCAATTTCTTCGTCATAAAATCCTTTTTTTTGCCCACCTTTCCCAACAGCGATCTTATCTCTCTTTGCCCCAAGGTCTGCTTTTACGTCATTGATCGCACGTTCAATCCATGCCTGTGTGTCTTTAACTGCGTCAAACCAGCCTCCATATATGCTGTTAAAACATTCAAATTTCGTATAGATTTTAACTACCCAATGTTGTTGCGGGTGTGCATTGTAATAGACTACATCTGGTCCATCAAAGAAGATAGGTTTCTCTTTTACCTGTTTGTCGTGAATGGCGGAGAGTAGAGTATACGAACATAGTAGTTTTTCAATTTCAGTTGGCATTATTCTATGATCTCTGGGGTCGAGAGCCCCAGAGTGTTGCAGATAATACACAAGGTCACCTGTTTGTGCAGGAAGCCCCCAAAAACCGCCTTCATAATTTATATACTCTTTGAAGTTTTCCAGCATCCCCCACCCACGAGCAAAGTGTAAATCCATTTCTATGTCTGATATTCCAAGATCCTCATCTACAGGTGCTTTTTTAATTTGCTCGTCAAGCTTTTTGACTGCTTCTCTCAACTCACAATTCGCGTCATAATCTTTCTTTATCTTATCAAGCTCTTGCTGATGTTCTTCAACTTTCCGGGAAAAGGCTTCTACCTGTTTATGAAAATAGCTCATATTCTTCGGCGTTAGAACTAATTCAGAAACTTCTTGGGCAACTTTCCGCAAAAAGTCAGTATGTTGTTGGTGTATTCCGCGTTGCTCTTTGTGCACTTCAGCATCCTTTGTCAGAGAATGGACATGCAACCGGGCTGCAAGGTCTTCTAAAACGCCGTGATGCTTTTGTCTGAGTTCAGGCAATCCGTAGCGGTGGATATAATCAAGTTCAGCCTCGCACGTGCGCATTATATCCTCATGGTCGTCACACTGTTCTGAAAAGGACGGATTGGCGGCCCAAGCAAGTCTATCATAGAGCTGTTTTGCGTCTACGTGCAGTTTCGTGAGGACAAGAAGGACTTCTTTTAATAGTGGGTCATTGAACCGCTGAAATAGCGTGTGTGATAGATTAGTTGCAGCGATAATCTGTTGAAGTGCTTGACGAAAGTCATACGCATGATGCTCAGGGTCGCGCCCTTTGTAATTCGTCAAGGTAATTATTGCTTTCTCCAAGCCAAACAACTGTCCAGCCAAATTTTGAAGAGTAGATTGCCTTGCCGCATCTGCCATATTTCTCTCAATTCCTCACAGTCAACTGCTGGTTAAATGGACTATGCTTCAAGAATGTTGTCGATTTTCCTCGCTATGCTCTTGCCGAAGCCAAAGAAGTCCTTTTGAAGGCGAGGTTCATGCTTTTCTATCTCAACTACTCGCTCTTTCAGGTCATCCAATGAATGAATTCTTTGCATTTCCTGCTCGACTTCTTCTTCTGTCAGCTTCAGACCACAAGGGCAGCTTGGATATATACGACTTCTAAATACCGCTTCAAGTATGTCTTTCTCCGATGCATCGGGCATTTGTTTTTTTGCATCTGCGTATACATTCTCTTGGACGCGCCGTGCAATCGCAGGTGAGCCCAGAAGGATTCCCAGAAATATGTCATTCGCCATATGATAACGCCTGCGAAGTTTCTCCAACTCCTCACACTTCGCTTCATCGGGCCTCAAATTGTGCGGTAACTGTTCCGGCCACCAAATGCCTGCGTTACCATATTGCGAGTTCATCCTTTTTCTCACTTTCTTCCCCTTATCTATTTCCAACTCCCGGATCCGTATCTGCCGGGCCATTATACAGCTTTTCCGCCAAATCGCTTGAATTTTCTCTTTTTACACCGTTTCCACCGCCTTTTCGCCCCTTGCAGCCCGTTTTCGCCCCTCATTATTAAATCGTCAATCGACAATCGTCAATTTCCTGCCCCACCCGGTCCGAAATTTTGTGTTGCTTTCTTCCACATTGTTGCTACTATTCGCCCATCAGGAAGGATTCTCCATGTTCAAGACAGTAAAGAAATTATTGCCTCCAGTTGACAGTATCAAGGATAACACTCGATGAGTAATTCAGATCTAACTTTTATTACAAATGAAGAAAACCAAAGTCTTAAGGGCAGGTTTAGCGTCCTCATTAAAGACACTTCGTTCTTTGACTGTCTCGTGGGTTACTTTTATTCCAGCGGATTCCACGCCATTTATTCGTCACTGGAACACACAGAAAAAATCAGAATCCTGATTGGCATCAGTACAAGCAGACAAACTTTCGGACTCCTTGAACAGGCTAAAAAATCCACGCAGCACACCTTTGATTTTTCACATTCCGAAGCCAAGCAGGAGGTTGCAACTCTTGTGCAAAAAGAGATGGAGGCTTCAGAGGACAATCGAAATACTGAAGACGGTGTCCACAAATTTATAGAATGGGTCAGAAGCGGCAAACTGGAACTCCGGGCTTATCCCTCACAGAATATCCACGCCAAACTCTATATCATGACATTTAAGGAAGGAGACAGGGATGTCGGACGCGTTATCACAGGCTCAAGCAATTTTACAAGAGCGGGGCTGTCTGACAATTTGGAATTTAACGTGGAGTTAAAAAACCACAGTGACTATGATTTTGCGAAAAACAAATTTGACGAATTATGGCTTAGCGCTGTAGATGTCAGTGAAAAATATGTTCAAACCATTCAGGGTAAAACCTGGTTGACTCAAAATATCACGCCGTATCAGTTATACCTGAAATTTCTCTACGAATACTTCAAGGACGAACTTAGCCAGACAGATGAGGTGTTTGTTAAGTATCTCCCGACAGAGTTTAAGAAACTTGAATATCAGGAACAAGCAGTCTTGAACGCAAAAAAAATACTTTTGGAATATGGCGGCGTTTTCATCTCTGATGTTGTGGGACTTGGAAAAACATACATTTCAGCCATGCTGGCAGCTCAACTGGATGGCAGAACGCTTGTGATTGCACCGCCAGTGCTTTTGGAAAAATCCAATCCTGGCTCCTGGACCAATGTTTTTTCAGACTTCAGAGTTGCGGCGGATTTTGAATCACTCGGCAAATTGGACAATCTTTTGGACAGGGGAACAGACAAATACACAAATATTATCATCGATGAGGCACATCGCTTTCGTACTGAAACGACGCTCACCTATGAGAAGTTGGCTCAAATATGCCGCGGGAAAAGAGTAATTCTGGTTACGGCAACGCCCTACAATAATACCCCCAGAGACATACTAAGCCTGCTCAAACTGTTTCAGAAAGCCAAAAAAAGCACCATCCCCAATGTTCCCGACTTGGAGTCATTTTTCTCAAGACTTGAAAAGAGAATAAAGAACCTGGGCAGAAAGAGAGATCGTTCAAAATACATCAATACGGTACGAGAAAATGCGCGAGAAATACGCGATAAGGTTCTGAAATACTTGATGGTGCGCCGTACCAGGACCGAAATTGAAAAATATTTCAGCAAAGACATAAAAGAGCAGGGACTCAAATTTCCAGAGGTAAAAAAACCGAAACCTCTATTCTACGAACTCAACGACGAAGAAGACCGTATCTTCACCAAAACTATTGACCTGATTGCCAATAAATTCAGATACGCCCGTTACATGCCCTTGCTGTATTATGAAGGCAAAATCGATCAGCTTGAAGCACAGTCTCAGCGGAACATGGGCCGGTTCATGAAAATCCTTCTGGTCAAACGGCTGGAAAGCAGTTTCTTCGCCTTTAGAAATTCCGTAGACAGATTCCTGCACTCCTATGAGATGTTCATAAAGGAATTGGACAACGGTAATGTTTACGTAAGTAAAAAGCATACCAACAAGATATTTGAACTATTGGAAAACGACGATGACGAAGCAGTCCAGCGATTAATAGATGAAGGCAAGGCGGAAAAATATGATAGCATTGATTTCAGAGAAGAACTCAAAAGAGATTTACAGTATGACCACGCCATCTTGATGGAAGTCAAGAAGCTCTGGCAGAATATAAGGCGAGACCCGAAACTTCTAAAATTTGCAGCCGAACTTTCAAAAAATGCAGTCTTAAGAAAGAATCATCTTATTATTTTCACGGAATCGAAAGAGACCGCCAACTATCTGTTTAAGAATCTAAATAGAGAATATCATGGCAAGGTTCTCTTGTTTACAGGTGATTCAGGCGCGTCTATTCGCGACAAAGTGCTTGAAAACTTTGATGCCAGAGCCCGTCACCCCAAAGAAGACTATCGAATACTCGTCTCAACCGAAGTTCTATCAGAAGGTGTAAACCTGCATCGTGCTAATGTGGTGATCAATTACGATATCCCCTGGAACCCGACCAGAATGATGCAGAGAGTGGGTCGTATTAACAGAGTTGACACATCCTTTGATGTCATACATACCTTCAATTTTTTCCCAACCACACAATCCAATGACCAGATAAAGCTCAAAGAGGCAGCCGAAGCCAAAATACATGCTTTCTTAACTCTGCTGGGTGGCGATGCGGAGCTTTTAACTGAAGGCGAGCCCATCGGGTCACACGAGTTGTTTAGCCGCCTTGTTTCAAAGAAAACGCTTGAAGGCGACGACGAGACAGAGGAAACTGAACTCAAATATCTTCACGTGATCCGTGATATCCGCGAAAAGGATCCCGATCTTTTCGAGAAAATAAAATACCTTCCCAAAAAGGCGCGTACAGCAAAACTAAACATTGCTATTGCCGGAGCACTTATCACCTACTTCCGCCGCGGGAAACTGCAAAAGTTTTTCATGGCACAGGCCAATAAACAAGCCCGGGAACTGGATTTTATGACAGCGGCAGGGCTGTTTGAAAGCCTGCCTGACGAAAAAAGAAAGAAACTCCCACCAGAGATTTACGACCTCCTGGACAATAACAAACAAGCCTTTATAATCGCTACGACCGAAGAAATGGCTGAGCCTCAAAAAAGAAGGGGACGCGACAGCGCTGCCAGTATCCTGCGCATTCTAAAAGCAACCATCAAGAACACTCAGAAATTCACAGACGACCAGGAGCTTTACCTGAAAAAAGTATTTATTCAGCTTGAAGAAGGCGGACTGCCAAAACAGACGGCAAAAAACACATTGAAAGCTCTCGACGCCCTAAAAGATGAACTTGTCAATCCTTTCAAGGTGCTGGCAGTACTCCAGACCCATATACCCCACAGGCTGCTTCAAAGCCATTATGCCGAACAGAATCCGGCCGTATTTGGTAAACGTGAAGTCATACTTTCATTATATCTGTCAGGTGAATAAACATGGATAAACAGCAGGCACAAGATATTATCAAAAACACCCTTGAAAGTTCTTTTGATATAAGCAGTTTTATCGCATTTATCAAAAACCTTCTGAACAGAATTGATGATGCTCCCTTTACCTATCAGGGAAATTACATTCCCGATGCCTATAAACAATATATTAAGAAACTACAGCGGATAGGCAAATTCACCGATGGCCAAAACAACATTGACATTCTTGTCATAACGCTCCAGAAAGAGACCTCCCTTGAACGCGCCCGCACCATGCAGCGCAATTTCATCGCATGGTACTTAAATGGTAGCCGTGGTAATGTAATGAAAGACGCCGCGCTTGCTGCCTTTGTCTCTCCCGATGAAGCAGACTGGCGGTTCTCGCTGGTCAAGATGGATTACAAATTTGAGCAGACCAAAACCGGCAAAATGAAGGTAAAGGAAGAATTCACCCCCGCCCGGCGATGGTCTTTTCTTGTGGGCGCAAACGAAGGAAGTCACACTGCCCAGAGCCGCCTGGTCGGCATTCTGGCAAATGATGAACAAGCCCCGAATCTGAAAGAGCTTGAAAACGCATTTGACATAGAAACCGTTACCAAAGAGTTTTTCCTCAAATACCGCCAGCTTTTCCTTCGTACCAAGGAAGAATTGGACAAGGTTATTGAAAATGACCCGAAGATTAAGGCTGATTTTGAATCTAATGGAGTTGATACGGTCAACTTTGCCAAGAAATTGCTCGGCCAGATTGTATTTCTCTACTTCCTGCAGAAAAAGGGCTGGTTCGGCGTAGGCCGCGATAATGACTGGGGTACGGGTTCAAAACATTTTCTGCGGGAACTGTTTGCTAAAAAACACGGGGATTACAAGAATTTCTTCAACGATATACTTGAGCCACTCTTTTATGAAGCCCTGCGCATCGACCGCAGCCACGATGATGGCTATTACAGCTGGTTTGACTGCAAAATACCTTTCTTAAATGGTGGACTCTTTGACCCCATCGGCAATTACGACTGGGTGCATACCGATATTATCATCCCTGACAGTCTGTTCTCCAACAAAGTCAAAACCAAAGAAGGCGACACCGGCGATGGTATCCTCGATATCTTCGACCGTTTCAATTTCACCGTCAAGGAAGATGAGCCTCTTGAAAAGGAAGTGGCAATCGACCCGGAACTGCTGGGTAAGGCATATGAAAAATTCAACGCCATTCGCCCAGATAATTTTGAAAGCTACCAAAACGCCTTGAAGAGCGGTAGAAGGGGAGAAGAAAGCAAATTCAACAAAAAATTCGGCGTCTACTATACCCCGCGTGAGATTGTTCACTATATGTGTCAGCAGAGCTTGATAAATTATCTTGCAACCGAACTGGAAGGGAAAATAAAAAAGGACGACATCGAAACCCTGATACACATCGGCGAACATGTCAGTGAAAACGAACAAACAGCGTTAATTAAAGAACAGAGTATTAAAGAAGGGCAACAGAAAACCTCTGATTATAAATTACAACTGCCTGAAAGTATCCGAACCAATGCCAAACAAATTGACGACAAACTTGCAGATATCACCGTCTGCGACCCTGCGGTTGGTTCCGGCGCTTTTCCCGTAGGTATGATGAGTGAGATTGTACGGGTGCGAAATGTACTGTCAACCTTTGTTCAGGACAACAGCCGCACGCCTTATGAATTCAAACGTCGCTGTATTGAACATTCTCTTTATGGCGTGGACATTGACCCAGGCGCAGTGGAAATTGCTAAACTGAGGCTGTGGCTCTCGCTGGTAGTGGATGAGGATGACATTAACAATATCAAGCCGCTACCAAACTTGGATTACAAGGTCGTTTGCGGCAATTCTCTGTTGGGATATCCTTATACTCCAGCCGGTCTTGAGGGTATCGAGCAATTAAAGGAACAGTTTTTCAAAGAAGTTAATCCGACACAAAAAAATGAATTGCGCACGCAGATTGATAATGCAATCTATGGTTTATTTAAGAACAGTGAAAAGAGCATTGGCTACAAAGTAACAATGGATTTTAAGATAAATTTTTCCGAGGTGTTCCACCACAAAGGCGGCTTTGATGTCGTGATTGCCAATCCGCCATATCTTGGCGAAAAAGGGCATAAAGAAGTATTCAGAGAAACAAAAAGAGGACCACTTGGAAGATTCTATCAAGGAAAGATGGATGTGTTTTACTTCTTTTTTCACCTTGCTCTAGATATTGGCAAGCAAAATTCAAACATTGCCTTTATTACTACAAACTATTATCCAACCGCCACAGGTGCAAACAAATTAAGACAGGATTTTAAGAAGCGTTCAATTCTCAAATATCTTATCAATTTTAATGAATTGAGAATTTTTGAATCTGCTTTAGGTCAGCATAATATGATAACTATTTTAGAAAAATCGCATAATGCAAAAGCTATTGCTAAGACTTGTATTTCTCAGCGGCATGGTATAGCTACAGCAGAAGTATTGCAGCAAATAGTTAATGGTAATGATACAGAAACACAATATTCTTATCGTAGCCAAAAAAACTTGTACGATGGAGAGAAATATTATATTCGACTGCTTGGTAATTCTGACGATCCAGTTCAAACAATGCTGGACAAAATAAAAAAGGAAGGTGTTGAGTTAAACACTATATGTAATATAAATCAAGGTATATTAACCGGCGCAGACAAGGTAAGCCGAAAACACATACAACAGTATGCGGTAAATAGCCAAGTCGGCGATGGTATATTTGTTTTAAATAACGGCAAAGTAGAAGAGTTAAATTTGTCTGTGGGAGAAATGAAAGTCCTAAGGCCCTGGTTTAAAAATTCAGATATTAATAGATGGAACACGTCACTTTGTGCGTCAGAGCAAGTTATTTACTCAAACTACAATACTATTGACACGATCGAAAATTTTCCGGACATTGAAAATCACCTCAAAAAGTACAAGAAAATTATTTCACAATATTCTTACCGTTGGCACGATTTACACCGGTCCCGAGAAACAGAGATTTTCGAATCTTCCAAAATCGTTGCTCCTCAGCGAAGCCCGCAAAACACTTTTGGTTATAATAGAATTCCTTGGTACGCTGCTTCTGATGTGTTTTTCATAACACAGAAAGATAAAAGCGTACAGCTAAAATATATTTTGGCTCTAATTAACTCTAAACTGTATTACCTTTGGCTCTACCACAGAGGAAAGAGGAAAGGCGAGACTTTGGAGCTGATAGCAAAACCTCTCTCAGAAATTCCAATCAAAAAAATTTCTGATGAAGATCAATCACCATTTATTGCTATAGTTGACAAAATCCTTAATATCACAAAAGACGACGATTATCGTGAGAGTCCTTCCAGGCAAGCCAGAGTCAAAGAATTAGAAAAACAAATTGACCAGCTGGTCTACAAGCTTTACAGCCTAACAAAAGCAGAAATCGATATAATTAAAAATAGTGGAAATTAATTATATGGCTGAAACGCCAAGTGAAAAACAGACCGAGGCACGCGACGGCCTGCCTGATGAGTTGAAACCGATCTTTGATGACTTTGTGGCTGGTTATAAGTACGCGGCTACTCTACGTCATGGTCGGCCATATATTTCCTATATCGTATTAGCGGATATGGTCAGAGCAGGCTGGCGATCATCGGCGGAACCCAGGAAATGATCTAATTTCTATGCAAGGATGCCTGTGAATTACGAACAGATAGTTACTAATTTTTCTTCTCCTACCCTTGTCTTGGCGGGACCGGGGGCTGGTAAAACATACTTATTAGCCGACAGAGTAAAACGTCTTCTCGATGAAGGAAGAAATAAGGATACTATTACTGTTCTTACGTTTGGCAAAGATGCAAGCCAGCACATGCGTAAAGCACTCATTGATCCAGAAGGGGCTTTTCAAGTCGAGAGTGAAAGAGTTCCGAACATTTCCACCATGCATTCTTTAGGCCTCAGCATTGTTCAAGAAAACCCTCGATATGTGAACTTACTAAAAACTGAACTGAAAGTACAAAATGATGAAAATGTTAAAAGGTTGATGTATCGTGATGCAGCTCTAATTCTTGGTTATACCGAAGAAGACAGCAGCAATGCTCTTGAATGCAAACAATGTGGGGATTGCCAAAAGAACCCTAAATCAAAGCAGTGCGAAATATGTGAGAAATACTGGGAAATAATGTCAAAATGTAACTATGTGGATTTTGATGATCTAATCCTGTTTGCCTGCCAAATATTAGAGAGTAATCCTAAGATTCTTAGCAAATATCAGGGGCAAGCGGTACACTTATTAGTTGATGAATATCAAGATATTAACGCAGCTCAATTTAAGCTAATTGAAATGCTCTGTAGAAATTCTCGGAATGGATTATTTGCCGTGGGCGATGATGCTCAGACTATTTATGCTTTCCGCGGGAGTAACCCTGAATTTATTTTGCGTTTTGCAAGCGATTTTACAGATGCTCAGACACCGTCACTAGCCCACAGTCGTAGATGCCATAAAAGAATAATGAATGACGCTATTAAGGTTTTAGAAAAACACTATACTAAGTGGACCGGGAAGCAAAAACTAGAATATCACACACCTGAGGGGAAAGCCCCCCATATCTGGCAACTTCCCAGTGAAATTTCTGAAGCAGAGATGGTAGCTAAAGTGGCAAATTATTACGTTAAGCGCAAGAAATCTGTTTTGATTTTAGTACCCAAAAAAGAATTCTTCCCATTGATATCGAAGAAATTGTCAGACTACAATGTGCCACATGAGTGTTCAATAAATCTTTTGCCCAAATCAGTAAATAAAAGATTAGCTTTGGCTAAGAGATTTATAGATTGGGCGTCGAATCCCTCAGATAGTTTTATAACAAGATTGATTATTGAAGATCTTATAAATACCGGCATTGCGAAAGTGCCTGGTGCGAATAAAAATAGAAGGTGCAAACCTGAAACAATTAGCAACAGAATAACCGAAGAAACCAGAATTGCTCAATTATGGGAAACCGTCGACAAAAAAACCGATTTATTTTCAGTGATTCAAGGACTCGTAAACCCCGATCAAACTTTGGAAAAGATACGCGATAGTCTTTTAACGCTTTTAGAGTACAATAACAATTTTACTAACGAGAATAAGGGCGAGTTTGTAAAACAACTAGCAATTACAAGTGAGATTTGGATTGATCCATCCAACTTTGCTGAAGATTTATCCTCTGTTATGGATATGCTTAACTCTTCTCGCCCTACTGGCCCTGGTTCTGCTCAACTAATGACTATGAGAAAAGCCAAAGGATTGGAAGCTGATGTTGTCTTCATTGTTGGTTTAGAAGACGACATCATGCCAAGCCCGAGCAATGACATTGTTGAAGAAGCTCGTTTACTTTATGTTTCCATGACTCGTGTCAAAGAAGATTTATACCTTTTTCATGCTTACAAAAGGCTACGAAATATATCATACGGAGACGATTTGATGGACAAAAAGAGGTCTAGATTTCTCGATGCTATTGGGAGACCAAGTGAGTGGAAACGACCGAGGACAAAAACAAACTGACAGTTAAAATCATGAAACAAATACACGAAACAATAAAACCCCACACCGGCTGGCCAATAAAATAAGAACAAAGGAGACATATATGCCTGTAGTTGAAGAGAGATATAAAGACAGTGTCGAATATTTCAAGGTTTATTCAGATTTAATCTCTGCTGCAAGAAATAACACAACCCTGAATTACAAAGATGTTGCAAGGGTAATGGGGCTTCCTGAGTCAGGCAACCACATGGGAGCAGAAACCGGGCATCTACTTGGCGAAATATCAGAGAATGAACACAACAACGGACGGCCGATGCTTAGCGCTCTAGCTCTTCAAACCAACTATAAGAAACCCGGAGAAGGTTTTTATGTTCTAGCCTGCCAACTTAAATTACTCGATGAAAACGCAACCGCCAAAGAGAAAAAAGATTTTTGGAAAGCCCACTGTGACCTTGTCTATACGAAATGGAATGATCAATAATTCATATCTTTCAATTATAGGAAAAACAAACGGCTGGTCATTCTGGAAATACAAAGACAAAAACGGCAACCTCGTAAAACTCTGCAAATTAAGGCAATAAGAAAACTGAGGTCTAATTTCTAATAAGTTATATGCAAATACCAAAAGAGAAAATAGCTGACATACTTGATAACGCTAATATATACCATATAGCGTTTTATGAAAGTGAGATATTTTCCGGCCCCAGTCTACATTTCCACAGAAAGGCATTAGAGTTTATAAACTCAGATGACTGGGAAAGGTACCTGGAATATATTTATGCAACTCTTACTTCATGGGGTATGCACCGGATGGGTGGCGGACCAAAGATGCAACCCTTTGATGTTTTTGCCACAAGTATGCATCTCTTGAAAGTCGACATTTTTCGTGCTCGACATTTTGAATATGAGAATACCAACTGGCTTGCCTTAGAGAAAATCTTTAAGGGTATAGACGTTATGGCAACCAGGACAAGATTGGTTGGTAATTCAAAGGTCATGGCCCATTTGATGCCAAACATAGTCCCCCCCGTTGACAGAGAATATACTCTGTATTATCTTAAAGGGAATACGAACATCACAAATAACTCGGATTATGAATGGAATTTACTGAAAGATTTCATAAAGGACTTTTTCATTCCCATAGCATCTGACCCGTGCTTCAAGCAATTAGCTTATTCTTGGATAAACAATCCTGAAGAATATTCTTGGGATACTTCAGTCTTTAAGGTAATCGACAATCTTATAATAGGTGCAGTTAAATCAACTTCTTCAAAGTAATAGATAGCAAGACCACATAGGGACAGCCACCCATTAAATTCAACTTTTTCACCTAAGAATATTACCATATTATGAGCGCGGAATTTCATGTCAACTGCAAGGCTTTTGCCTTGCCCTGCACCACAGGCGTACTGAAGTACGTCGCAGATCAGGGACGAGGCAAGTAACGCAGCAGTTGACCGAAAGAACCGCTCAAATATCGCGGTACTCCACCAGCACAGTCTCCGTATCAATATCAATATTCGCAATCAGCTTTGCGATTTCTGCCTCATACGCTTCGGCGTGCTTGCGAATCTCCGGAAAATCCTTACTGAACCGGTAAACCAGAACATCGCTGTCATCGTCCTTATCGACCGTGCCGCTGAATTGGTCGTCGACAACCACCGTCTTATCGTCGGCGGTCCCCTCCATATCCGTCTGTGTATCGCTGTCCGTATCCCGCGTCGTACTTTCCAGCACATCCCGCGACGTAATCCGCTTTTCAGCCAATCGCAGCTTCTCGAACAACTGCCCCTGGTACAGGGCTGTTATCACACGCTCGAAAATCGCCTCGTTAAACTCCGGCCCGAACAATATGTCGTCAAACGCCTCCGGATGGTAGCTCGCATAATCGACATTGACCGTGTACACACCATCCGGCACCGGCCACAGATACAGCTTGCCGTGCCGCCTGGCAAACTTTCTTTGACGGCAAGTGCGGGTGTCTCGCCAGCACGCGTTTGGTTTGCTAACTTGGCCGTAGATTAGTGTGAGAAAGTTGGGATTAAAGAAAAGCAATTCGAGGGTTAATGCAATCTATATCCCTGTTTTGTACACCCATCCACCAGGATTTTGTCGAGATCATCCGGCCATAACATCTCACGTCTGCCTTCGGCATTTTTGAAATTCATTCCTAATGCGTAGCCGAAACTATAGCTGTTATATAAGGCTATGGCCCTCTGGCGTTCAAATTTAGTGCGGCATCGTAGTATTGCATAGTA
>SDBV01006072.1_pt1 | contig 16856 bp, 13 predicted proteins | sample 2277081 | NCBI WGS metagenome assembly SDBV01 (sample SAMN10402039, study PRJNA504765) | marine sediment metagenome | isolation source: marine sediment core GS10_PC15, 223 cmbsf | place: Arctic Ocean: Southern Knipovich Ridge | collected 2010 | reverse complement strand
AGGTAGAGGCATACAAAATAATGCATCTGAGGGCGTAAAAAATAAAGCTTCTAAATTAGCTGCGGTGCCAGGAGCAGTAGTAAATGCTCTAGCACCTCAGCGACAAATGAGGAAGCAAATTGAACAAGATTGCCTTGCTCAACTTGCGGCTTTGGAAAAGAAAAATCAGGGGACAACTCAACCTAAAAGGAATAAATCGTGAAAAAAGCAATCTTGTTTACGTATTCTTTTTTAGTGTGTTTTGTACAAGTATATGCTTGGCAGTCGGTTCCATTTCAACCCTATAATAGCGAGAGACAGCTCATATCATCAGGCATAAATAAAGTGCCAAGTATGCTTGATTACGCTAAAGAACATGTTCGTGTTCAGATAGATACGAAGCACAGTAGGAACCTTACTGCATTGCGTCCCATGACTCAATTGGAAGCAATAAAAAGATCGGCCTATTGGTTGATGCATTATGATCCTGATGTTTCTCGTATACATCAGCATATAAAACAGGAATGCGCATCAATGTTGCATACGTTGCAAAAGGGTACTACGTATGATCATTTGCACATGTTTAGTAGAATGCAAAAGCTTGAAACAGCTTTTGATAAGCATGAACAGGCATTGCAGGCTAAAGCTGATCAACTGGATCGTTGTCTGTGCGATCAAGAGTGTCGAGATGTTGTTGCATGGCAATTGCAGATTACTCGATATCTCAAACAAGAGCTTCATAATGTGATTGGAGCGGTTCAAGAGAGATTGTCGGTACATGATGGCACCTTTTTAGGGAGAGTGCAGAGTAAGTTAATACATCTTTTAAAAACTTGTTTAGGAGTTTGGACTCCTGAAGGAATTATTCGGGCATATCTCAAGCAATATAATGGTCAAGTTATAGATATGCCTGTGCCGGAGGCTGCCCATGTGGATCGTATTGCACAGAATGGTTTTAAAGATTTATCGCCGCATTTTAATAGTAAATATGGCATGCCAACATGCTGGCAGACTAATCCCAAATGGCCTGCATATCAAAAGATGCTTTCAAGTAATAAGTGTGATATCAAACAGGCCGAGCAGATTAAAAGGACATTGCAACAAGAGCATATGCAAGCTCAAGCACTATGCGGGCAATCTGGCATTAATGAACCTACAGCTAAACAACTTAACCAGGCACATCAGCTGCAGAAATACCACACTGATCCAAATTTTTTAGATATTGCTTGCAAAGGGTTACAGCAATCAGCTTCAACTAACGCTGTGCTTGATACACTTGAGCAACGATCAAATATGCTTCGTGAAACACAAGCATTACTTGATGATAAAACTGTTCTGCCAACAAATGCACATGCCTATTATCAATCACGTGAACAGGCATTGCAGCAGATGGCTCAAGGTGATTTGAGTGTCTGTATCAAAGAATACAGCTTGTCACTACAGGCAACAGAAGTGCTTAAACAAGCTGGTTATGATCCAGATCAGTTTACCAACTGCAAGGGTAATCTTGTGCAACAGGATAATCACGCAAAGTTGGTAAGCTCATTAAATCAACTTGCTCAAAAACCAGTGCGAACTCAGGCTGCACAGCAACTAAAAGATGGTGTACTTGACTGTGCGCAAGCAGGTAATGCGCTCAATCAATCGGGAAGTTTGAAAGAAGCAATGTTGATGTCAGATATATGCCATGTAGCAGTAGATCATATATGGCATTTTATAGATTCAGGCGTTTCAGTCGGTGCAGGTTTCAGCGAAGGCTTAATGCAGGGTGTTGCTACTTTCTACAATACTGAAATTGCAGCCAACAAAGGAGAATCTACGATATCAGCATGCAATGAGCCAATAAATGAATCTCATCTCAGAACTGCTGTTCGTGCAGAAACAGCAGAGACGGTTCATGAGCTTTTAACGTTAATCAGAGATATTGGCGAAGTGGGTCTTGAGGCAGGATACGGTGTTAAAGACTCAATTGAAAGTATGCAGCATCTGTTGCCAGCCTTGGTTGATATTACCAAAGGAGCTGGTAATTGTTTAGCAACCATGGGAGTTGATACACTTATGTTGCTTGATGCTGCAGAGCGAAGAGATCTGCATGATTTTGCTCAGCACTTGGATAAGATGAAGGCTGATTGTTATCAGATCAAAGAAGGAATACAAGCATTTGCTACGCAGCTTGGCGAGCATATCAATGCCCATATGCCTCAAGATGGTCAAATCACCAAAGCACATGCAAAAATGGCGGTACGTACTGGTGCACATATGCTGGCTGATGGGTTTGTTATTAACCTAGGCATGAAGGGTGTATCGAGCATATGCAAAGGCGTCTCAAATCACTTGGCTCATGTATCAAAAGATCTAAGTAGAATTAAAGAGATAAAAGATCTTTCAATGGCTGAGGTTAGAAAGGCATTACTTATAGTAGAGTTGGAGAGCTCACCATTGGCGTCACAGATGCCATCTATATCTGATGCAGGTGCTGTAATTGAACGTGTCGTTACTCAGCCAACAGTATTTACACCAACAACAGAAGTTGTACCTTCATTAAAAACGGTTGAGGATATAGTGCGCTCATCAATGGTAAGATCTACCGAGACACAATCTAAGTTTGCATCAATATTGCAAAGAGCTCAGCATTGGTTAAGTGTCCAACCTAAACCGGGGTATATTTTATTGCCGGTCAGTCAAGAGCGTCAATTGGCTCATTTGATTCATGAAGGTAAGATTGATATCACAAAGCTCAACCTTGATCGATTGCCCATTCACGTTTATGATCTGTCTATTGGTGATCTTGATAAGCTACAAGCATTAACTTTACGATTTAAGGATATTCCAGGAGCGTTAGGTAAAGATGGCATATTGCAACAGGTATTAGAATGTGGGTATGTAGGCGCAGATCAAGAGCAATTAAATAATGCTCGGGGGGCATTTTATGAATTGGAGATTGCCCAAAAGCTTGAGATTCAGGGAGAGCAGATTCTTGAATTTAATAAAAAATATCGTATACAAGATGCTAAAAGGGAATTTGACATTGTCACTCAAAACAAATTTATTGAATGTAAAAATATTAATTGGAAAACAACTGCAACAAGTAAGGATAGATATATAACGCAATTTGTGGAACAGCAAAAAATAGCTCAACACTGCAACAAGGAGTATATATTGTTCTCTAAACAGAACATACCATTAGATTGGCAAGTTTGGTTTAATAAAAGGGGCATTCAAACAATCATAGGGGTATAAACAATGGAACGAGATATAATGGTTGAAGTTTGGTTGCATGAAAAATTTGATGGCTTTGTTATTAAAAAACTTTTGGACAAGACTTTGAGTGTAAATATAAAAATATATAGTAATATTAATATCAAAGATTTTAGTGATACATCGATTGAAATTGAAACTGTAGTTCAAAAGATAATAAACAATCAAGATGAACCACGAACAGTATTTTGTAGATTTGAAGATACTAGATTTTATCTCTTTTTTCATGAAGCAGGAGATGGTTCGTGTAAGTTTGGGGTGCTCCTTACTCATTATCCTTGGAAAAAAGCGTTTGAAAATGGAAAAGAGATAGTTGGGTTTGATATGGCAAGATATGTTCGCTTGATGATGCGACTTGCTAAGGGTTTAAAGATTAAAATGCTTCATGCACGGGTGGAGACAATATGAAAATTTCTATACAATTAAAATTTAACAAAATGAGTGATGATATAAGTGCATTGATATATAATATAAAATCAGAATATTGTGAGTTTTATTTTTCATCTGAAATAGAAGAGGTAATTTCTGAAGAGGCAGTTGATCAGCAAGTCGTAGAGCAAGTTCATCAAACAGGGATTGGTTTTTTTTATGCAAAAAAAGATGATATTCCTTTTGAGGTGATTATTTATTGGAAGAAGAGTCAATTAGAAGTAAAAAGTATTGATAATCACAAGCAGGCAGATCTGGAATTTTATATTTATCGTTGCATAGAGGTTTGTCATAATTTTGCTATGTTAGAGCTCATTGCAGATGAGGGAGGCGTTCATGAATTGGGCAAACATTTGGAGGAAGGTTTTTAGTTCTACAAATTAATTATTTACTATAAGCATGAATATTTACGCTGCTGCCATTTTTGCCTTCATCTCTTCTAGTTTCTGCTCAAATTGTTCAATCTGATCAGTAGTAAAGCAACACTTGCCTAAAGATGCCATTTTGAGCCTATGCTCTGCTAGTTTCTGCTCAAATTGTTCGATTTGTAAATCGGTTATATATGTCTTCCAAGCAGTCCATATATTCAGAGAGATAGTAACTGGAAAGAGTAGGGAAGGTAGAAAGAAAATACAAAAAGGAGTTTCTTTTAAAGAATCGTGTATTTTAAGTCTTTGAACGATTTCACATGTTACAAAAAAAAGTAATACTGAAGCAAAGGAAACCCCATTATATATAAGTGAAAAATCTCGTATTTTTTTATATCCAAGATTTGATTGTTGACAGGCAAATAACCTTCGTTCAAGATCATCCTGAAATCTTTGATCCAATAAATTTGGTTGATCTTCAAATAAGAGATGAACCCTGTGATCAAACTCTTCTTGACTACCAAGGACTGAGCATATAAGCAATAGCATTAAACTGGTAGTAAAAATCTTTGATTTCATTATATGTCCGAAACTTAAATAATTTATGCAAATATCGTTTGAATATTAACAGATACCAAGCCATTTATCAAATTACATGTAGAGTTTAGGTTATATGAGCGAATTGTGAAATTAAACATACAATATTTTTGATTGACCTTTCCTTGATATTGGCGAAGTAGGTCTTGAGGCAGGATACTGTGTTAAAGACTCAATTGAAAGTATGCAGCATCTGTTGCCAGCCCTGGTTGATATCACCAAAGGAGCTGGTAATTGTTTAGCAACCATGGGAGTTGATACACTTATGTTGCTTGATGCTGCAGAGCGAAGAGATCTGCATGATTTTGCTCAGCATCTAGATAAGATGAAGGCTGATTGTCATCAGGTCAAAGAAGGAATACAAGCATTTGCTACGCAGCTTGGTGCACATATCAATGCCCATATGCCTCAAGATGGTCAAATCACCAAAGCACATGCAAAAATGGCGGTACGTACTGGTGCACATATGCTGGCTGATGGGTTTGTTATTAATCTAGGCATGAAGGGTGTATCGAGCATATGCAAAGGCGTTTCAAATCACTTGGCTCATGTATCAAAAGATTTAAGTAGAATTAAAGAGATAAAAGATCTTTCGTTGGCTGAGGTTAGAAAGGCATTACTTATAGTAACGTGAGTTCGATATAAGCTCAAGCAATTTGCAAGTCATTAAAAAATGGAATAGAAGGCTTTTTTGGTCGCATTTGATAGGCTGTTAGACCCGCAATTAAATTGAAAAAAAAGCCCCAAATACTTCTGTGTCTGGTATGTTGAATTTTAATTTCATCTTTGAGAATACCAAAGACCGATTCAATGAGCCCTCTTTTTTTTAGTAAGAGCTTGTGTCCGTCATTGATAATAGTTTGTTTTTCATATTTTTTCGTACTTTTGTAACAACTTTCACATTGTTGTTGTATAGCTGCTCAAAGAGCTTTGCATTGATAATGTAACCCTTGTCGCCAAACAGTTTGCCAAATATCTTCTTAGTCAACTTAAGGAGCAGTGGTTTGTTGTTATCGCTAACATTACCGGGTGTGATACAAAAGGACAATATCTCGCCTTTGTAGCTAGTAATTAGATGAACCTTTAGTCCATAAAACCATCCTGTGCTGGTTTTCCCTTTTCTTGAGATAGAAGCTAATGTCTTATGTGAGTAGGCACGCCTGATATGGCAAGCTTCTAATTTTGAGCTATCAACTATTGAATATCCATCACAACGAGATAGCTTTTGTGTTGTTAGAAAGACAAAAAGTGGAGCGAGAACTGGCTTCTTTAATTCAATAAATCGGTTGTAGCTCACTAGATTTGGAAATTCACCTTGCAAATAGATTCGTACGTGCTTTTCATAATAATCTTTAAATGTTGCATATCCAGATGAATGATAATAGAGGGTTATTGCCATAACTTCGCTTGGTGTTAATCGACTGGCACGATTTCTTTTTCGGGTTGCTTGTCCGGGTAAAAAATTGAATTGGATGATTACATTATCTATGCTGCATCACAAGGTACAACCACGGCTCTCAACCACGCTGCGAAAAGACCTGAAAATCTTAAGGGCCTTATCCTCGAATCATCCATGGTCAGTCCCAACAGTGCAATCTGCCATACGGTTGGTGCTCCAGCAGGCACAACATACTGCTTGCCTTATCTTGCAAAGCTACTTTTCTGGAGTTACTCACCCACTGGAGAAAAGCCAATTGACGCTCTTGACGAAATAGACAAAACAATACCCATTTATATAATGCATAACGCAAGGGATCCTCAGGTGCCATATAGTAATGGTGCGGCACTCTACGCTTGCCTTAAACAAATGGGTCATAAAAATGTGTATCTTTCTAAATCAGGGGATGAGGGGGGTTTTGGTTTTGGTAAGCATTTGCATTTACGCGACCAAAAAGACAAAGAAAATATACAGAGTATGTTTCTCTATAAATTGCCAATAGAGCAAAAAAATGAGAACGACCTTAAACAAGAGGGTGAGAAGCATTATGAAAAGCTTGTCAGAGATGAACGCAATACAAAGATTTTCGGATATGTTTCGCTTGCTGCTATTGTGACCTATCTGGGTTGTCGTTACCGTTCTGCGTTAAATCCTGCTAACTGGTCATTCCGACTTCCATCAGTTTGGCCCTTTGCGCAAACCCTCAATGATGCATAGATGTATAGTCTATTTCTCTTATATGTGGAAATTGTTACTTTGGTTTAGCAGGAACTCTCTGTATTGCCAGGATAAGCATTGAGGAGAAATTTCTAAGTCAATGGTCGGTTTGTGATAGCTTGGCAAACAAAGGGGATGTCAACTTAAAAAATGCCATGCATTGCATGGCATTTGACACGTTATGAATCATAGCGTACCTTATTAAAAGGTGCTTTAAATCAGTAAATTATTTTAGTTGAATGAGGGGTTCTCGCCATGAAAACTATCAAAGCAGCATTGGCTGTTTTTTCTATCCTTATTGTATTCGGGCAGTGCTCTGGGCAAATGCAGCCTGTCAAGAAAGATGGCTGTTATTACTATTCACAAGAAGACACACATAATCATTTATCTGGGGTGTATAGGTTCTTAACCAATAGACTATTATCTCCTAATCAGTGGATTCGTTGGGTTTCTTCTTTATGGTACCAACCTTCAGAAAAAAAACTGGATCACAATGCATTATTGCACCCTTTGCAAATGGTACCTGAACAAAGTTCGATCGAACCTAAAATAATCTGGATTGGACATGCGACCTTTTTAATTCAGATGAATGGTTTTAATATTTTAACTGATCCTATTTTTGGCGATGTTAAAGCCGGTCCATTCACAGTGACTAAGCGCATGATAGCACCGGGTATTACCTTGGAACATTTACCTCATATAGATATTATCGTTATCTCACACAATCATAGTGATCATACCGATACTCATGCATTAACGGAACTTGCTAAAACATATGATCCGATTATTTATGTACCCGAAGGTAACAAAGAACTGATTGAAAGCATGGGCTTTTCACTGGTTATTGAAAACAGTTGGTGGGACAAGAACAGTTTAGGAAAAAATTATCATGATCTTGAGATTACCTGTCTGCCAGCTTATCATTGGTCAATACGATTTTCATTGGGAAGTTATCGAAAATCGCTGTGGTCAGGTTGGATGTTGAGCACAAAAGATTTTTGTGTCTATTTTGCAGGTGATACCGCTTATGGAAAACATTTTGAAGAAATTGCGCAAGAATTTAAAGATATTGATGTTGCTTTAATGCCAATCGGACCGACCGGTAAAGATGGCAACACGCATCAACATTGCCATGTAGATGCTGTGGAAGCGATGCAGGCATTTGCAGAGCTTAAAGCAAAATGCTTTATTCCAATGCATTATGGCACCTTCTTTTCGGGCACTGATACATTAACCTATCCGTTAGAGAAACTGTTTGACCAGTGGTCAGCTTGTGATGATAGCTTACAAAGCAAAAAACTCCTTGTTGCGCAATGCGGAAAAGAGTATGCCCTACATGCACACTTGAGTTAAGATAGCTCATCGTAGTCAACTTTGCGTGACATGGCCTGTTAAATCATTGAATGCTTTGTGATAGACTGATTAAGCGTGTAAATTAGTTTACTCTTACCCATATGCTAGGGCCATCAGTGTGCATGCTCAATCTGTGAACTTCTACGTTATCCTTCTTGCCTTCTGTGCTTTATTTCTAGATGCGTCTGCTACTGAGTCATTGGCAATAACCATAACTCCTGATGTTGATGATCGAGCTCATTATACTGCTCAACTCAAAGAGTTGTTTCCTGATTCATATATCGTTAAACAGATTACCTTTGATGCAGATATCTGTTTGCAAAAGGATGAATTTTTTTATCTGACTGCTATTCAGCCGGGTGATTGTGTCTCTTATGAGCAACTTGCTAAAGCTGTCTACTATTTGATAAAGAAACAAAAGTTTGAATCGATTACCATTAATGCTGAATGCACGTCTGATGGCATTAAGCTTCATGTTGCATTAACCTCTTTCTGGACATTTCGCAAGTTAAAGTTCAAAGGGATCTTTGTTGGTAAAGAGCATTACTACCAATACTACGTTATGGAGCATGGTGATCGCTTTGATATGAAAAAGCATACCGATTCGGTTAAAAAGATTGCAGAATCATTTAAAAAGGATGGTTGTTTTAGCTCTCATGTTGATGCTGACTTTGTGTATGATAATAAAACAAAGTCGGTTACCGTGTGCATTGATCTGTGTAAAGGGCCGAGATTTGCAATCGGGTCGATTAAGGTGCAGTTTGAATCATCATTACTAGATGTAGCAGAAAAACATCTATTGCAGCAGGATATACATCACTTTTTTGTGCATCCCTTAATTAAAAATTGGTATAATCGCGATCTGATTAACACTCAGACGGCGATACTTAAACAGTATTTGGCCAAAAGGGGTTATCTACATATTGATATTGAACTTGATGAGATGGTCCATCGCAAAACAAGACGCATTGATTTATGCTTTACGGTACATCTACATTATAAAAAAAGATTTCATTTTACTGGTAATCAGTTTTTTTCGCAGTCACAACTTTTAGACTTCATCTTAGCTTTTGGACGTTCAACTTCATTGTTGCCGGCTTCAATATTATCTGAAGAGCTTACTAAATCATATCATGACAAAGGTTTTTGGAATGTTGCTATTAACGCAACCGAGCATGATGGTGCCTATTATTTTGCTATTGATGAAGGAGTGCGTGCTCGTATTGCCGAAGTTGAACTGCGCAATCTTTGTTACTTTAATAAAAAGCAGTTAATAAAAAAGTTTTTTACTTCCATACTCAAAAAAACATATTATGATGTGCAGCTGGTTGATCAAGCTATAGATCGTGCGCTGAGTTATTTTTCAACCTTTGGTTTTTGGCAAAGTGCACTGCTCCATAAAGCCTTTGAACTGATTGATGATAGCACGGATGCTTATCGGCTGATTATTACCTTTGATGAAGGAGCCCAAAGTTTTTTAACGGGTGTTTCTATTGAAGGGTTTGCTGAGCTTGAAACGCAAGGTCCCTTTAAGCAGTATGGCAAGCAGCAAAGGAAGGTTCCTTTTGATCTTGCACTCATTGAAGAGCAGCGGCACTGGTTGCAGCAGCATTTCTTGAAAGAAGGCTATTATCAACCCAAGATAAAACCATCATTTGATAAACAAGCAGGTGACATTGCTGTTATCTGGCATATTGACCTTAGTGATGCTCAAGCAGCATTTGGTAAGACAATACTCCTTGGTGCAAACAGTTTTCCTTTTTCATATGTACAGCGCGAACTTGATTACAAAATAGGCGATCCTTGGCATACCAATGTGTTACGCCATTCGATCAGTCGTTTGCAAAAGTTGGAAATATTCGAATCGGTACATCTGTTTCCTGACAAAGATATTGATCATGATCCTGAACAGGTCATGCTCTTAAAGCTCCAAAAGGATGACCCATTTGAGATGAAGGTGCGTACTGGTCTTGGTATTCAGCATGTAACCAAAAGCTTAACCACCGGGGGATTGACTTATCGTGTGGGTGGTAGCTTCATTTGGAAAAACCCAGCAAATCGTGGCGATCAGTTTCGCGTAGATGCTGATTTCACTAAAGCCATTCGGTTAGTGAATGCGCAGTATCGGTTGCCATGGATCTTCAATGTGCCGGTCAATACAATGCTGCAAGGTTATACTAACCGATTTGAATATCCTGGCTTTATTGGAAGCCAAAAGAATCTTTATACGGTTATTCAACAAGGGTTTTTGGTTAACTTTACGAGTGTATATAATAATGTTGATGCTGCATTAAGTACTGGGTTTGAGGTAGTAGATACCTTTATTGATGAATCAAAAGAGGATGTCTGTTTTGCTCAAGAGGTAGCTCGTGCTATTAACTTCAGGCCAGAACTATTAGACAAAAACATTCCCTTTTTTTTAGTGCAGCCCACCTTGATTCTTTTTTATTTAGATAGCACGGTCAATCCAACTAAAGGTTCGTTTTCGGTATTTTCAGTAAAGGGGATGTTCCCCATGGCAAAGCTTGCACCGAACAACTTTTTTATACGCATATTGGCAGAACAATCATTTTTTATTCCGTTTATGCCCTTGGTGTTTGCACTGCGTGTGCGTGTCGGGCATATATTCCATCCTAAGTTTAGCACCATTCTTCCTATTGAACGTTTTTATTTGGGCGGTGCAAACTCGATCCGTAGTTATGAAACTGATCAATGTCCACCACTTGGTATGGTGTGCGATAACGGTAAAGAGCTGTTTGTGCCGCAAGGTGGCCGCTCACTCGCCAACCTGAATCTCGAGATGCGCTTTCCGCTTTATCAGCAGTTTGGCGGAGTGATCTTTGGTGATATTGGTGCATTGAGTACCAATCGCTTGGCAGATATTCGGGCAGACGATCTGCTTTCGGGCATTGGCTTTGGCTTACGCTATAATACTCCTATTGGTCCACTGCGCTTTGATTTTGCTTGGCGTGGGCACAAGCATGATGGCGTAGGTAGACCGTATGCTTGGTTCTTGTCTTTTGGTAATGCGTTTATATAATATGTAAGAGTTTTTCGGACATTCAAGCAATAACCCTTGTGCTCATGCGCAATATTTTGCTAAAACAAGGAAAATAGAGTACATTTATATTTTATAGTCTCTGATCATTAGTAGGGGTGTTATATGGCTCACCAAAATAAAGCTCATGCGCATGAGCATACAATATTACAAGAGTTAATTTGCCATTTTCCATATGCGGTATTTTCAGTTGCTTTTGCATTGACTTTGGTTAGCTTTATCACTAAGCCGGGTTCGCAATCAACAGATGTGCTCAAGGCGCAATCGCATATTCTTTTTCACAGCTTCCATTTTATGCATATTGTGTTTGCTGCTGCGGGCACGATGATTACCTATTTGCGCTATTCCAAGAAGTTGCTGTTTGGGCTTTTGGTTGGCTTTTTCTCTCCAGCTTTCTTTTGTATTCTTTCTGATGCTATCTTACCTTATATAGGTGGACGTATGCTTGGGGTGGATATGCATTGGCATATCTGCTTTATTACCGAATTGCATAATGTGCTTCCGTTTCTTTTTACGGGTATTTTGACTGGCATTGCATTGAGTTATCATGGTTCTGAGCAGCAAGGATTTTATAGTGTCTTTTCACACTTTTTTCATATCTTTGTGAGTTCTATTGCTTCAACGCTCTATTTAGTTTCTCATGGTTTCACGACCTGGTATGATTCGATTGGCTATGTGTTTGTCTTTTTAATTATTGCAGTGGTTATTCCATGTACCTGTTCTGACGTGTTGGTCCCGATGCTTTTTGCAAAAGCACAAAAAAACAGATGAGGCTTACTCAATTATGCAAAGCATTCAACTTAAAGATCTAACCAAATCATATAATGGCGAGCTTGTTCTTGATAAGCTCAACCTAACCATACCCAGCGGGAAATTTTTTGCGTTGCTTGGACCAAGCGGAAGTGGTAAAACAACCTTACTTCGTTTGATTGCCGGCTTTGAAGAAGGAGATTCAGGCACGATTTATCTTAAGGGTAAAGATATTACCCATACACCGGTCAATGAACGTAAAATAAATACTGTGTTTCAGCAGTATGCTCTATTTCCGCATCTGAATGTGTTTGATAATGTTGCGTATGGTTTGCGCATCAAGAAAGTTCCTGAGGATGTGGTAGAACAAAAGGTCAGAAAAGTATTGCGTGCCATGCGTCTTGAAAAGCAGATATACAAAGCAATTAATCAATTATCTGGAGGTCAGAAGCAACGTGTTGCCTTAGCTCGTGCAATTATTAATGAACCGGATGTGCTTTTACTTGATGAACCACTAGCTGCACTTGATGCTAAGCTTCGAGAGCATATGCTGGTTGAACTAATTGAGTTGCAAAGCAGCTTAAAGACAACCTTTGTGTATGTAACACATGACCAAACTGAAGCATTAACCGTTGCCGATACCATGGCTATTATGAATCAGGATGGTGAGATTGAGCAGGTTGGTACACCTCGTGAGATTTACGAATTTCCAGCTTCATCCTTTGTGGCACGTTTTGTAGGGACTACAAATATTTTTTCTGGTACATTGCATATTGAAGATGATAAAGGCTTTATTGAGATTTCTGGACTAGGACGCTTTGCAGTATCGGTGCCAAAAGGTAAATCATGGATATGCAATGGATGTACCGTGCTCATGAGCTTGCGTCCTGAAAAGATTTTGATTAGCAAAAAACCACTTGAAGGATTTTCGAATCAGGTGGAAGGGGTGGTTGATTCCATTATTTATTATGGTCGATCAACACAGTATAATATCTTACTACGCAATGAGATGATTATGCATGTATTTGAACAGAATGATGAACATTTTGCAACAGAACAGATCGATTATGATGATAAGGTGTATTTATATTGGCAAAAAGAAAATGTGGTGCTATTAGCGAAATGAAACGAGAAATCAAGCAAGCGTTTGTACGCGAATTACCATTCTTTTTAGCGGTGCCAGCATTAGTGTGGCAAATACTCTTTTTTTATCTCCCGTTACTTTTTGTAATCTTTGTGAGCTTTAAGCAAGGTAGCAGCGGGTTATTTTCAGGATTTACCTTGCAAAACTATATGACCTTTTTGTCATTAAGTTTTGTCCATATCATAGTTCGTTCATTGGTACTTTCCTTTTTTACCGCAACTGTATGTTTGCTGATAGGGTATCCCGTTGCTTACTATTTAGCACGTAAAGCAGGCTATTGGAAAAATACGCTACTTTTTTTTTTAGTACTTCCTTTTTGGACCAACATGCTCGTGTTGGTCTATGCGTGGTTTGCTATACTTGAGCGCAAGGGATTATTAAACAATCTTTTGTTGCATGTGGGTTTTATTGATCATCCATTTTCACTTATGAATACATCTTTTGCGATCTATGTGGTCATGATCTATTATTATCTACCTTTTATGGTGATTCCCATTTATGCGGTGCTTGAAAGACTTGAAGATGAATATATAGAAGCTTCACTGGATTTAGGTGCAACGGCGTTGCAAACCTTTTTTCGTGTTACTGTTCCTCTTTCTATGTCAGGTGTAACGACCGGATTTTTTTTAGTATTTGTTCCTGCTTTTGGTGAATTTGTTATTCCTGGCTTAATGGGGGGCAACAAGTTCATGTATATCGGCACCTTAATCAGTTACTACTATTTAAATGTACGTGATGAGTCGGTTGGCGCTGCATTTACGGTGGTGAGTATCTTGGTTCTTGTTTTGGTTTCTCTCGTGCTCTATCGGTTCTTTGTCCTGTTCATTACTCGTGAAAGGGAATTATGAGCAACACAAAAATTTCTTACGCATTACCATTAAGTGTGCTGGGTGTATATATATTTTTATATGCGCCTATTATTATTTTGGTGCTTCTTTCATTTAATAAATCACCATTCTTTTATGATTGGCAGGGGTTTTCTTTAACCTGGTATTATCAACTGTTTGCGTCGGTAGAGGTGTGGGCAGCCCTGCAAAATTCAATCATCGTTGCCTTGTCGGCAACAAGTTTAAGTTTATTATTAGGTATTTTATTGGTGTTTTATACTAAAAAAACGATATTGAAGTCGATTATCCTACTCTTTTATGGGACCTTAGCAGCGCCCGAGATTGTACTTGCTGTTGGGCTTTTAAGTGCATTTGTTTATTTTTCTATATCTTTGGGCTTGATGAGTTTAATTGCGGGTCATACCTTAATTGGTCTTGGTTATGTGGTGCCGATGGTTGCTGCGCGTATGCAAGAAATGGATGCCGCTTTAACTGAAGCTGCCATGGATTTGGGAGCAACCCATACACGTACTCTTTATTCAGTTGTGCTGCCTTTCTTAAAGCCAACGATTATCGGAGCTGGACTGTTGGTATTTATTATATCATTTGATGATTTTGTGGTTGCTTTTTTTTGTGCAGGAGCTTCAGCGCAGACACTCCCTCTTTATATATTTTCGGTCATTCGTACCGGTGCAACACCCATGATCAATGCACTTTCTACGATACTTTTGTGTGTAAGTAGTCTCTTTGTGCTGCTTTTTTCATTATTTACTTTGAGAAAGGTTGGCATGCAATGAGTCGGTCTCATTTCTATACTTCTATTGCACGTATGAGCATAGTTTTCTTTTGGGTATCCATAATACTCATACTGTATCAGCTGCCAAATTATGCTTACATGTTTAGCACGCGCAAGACACTTTATGTTCTTGCATGGCCTTTATCATTGGATGCTCAGTATTTGGTGGACTTTGAAAAAAAGACCGGTATTGCCTTGAAAATAACCTATTTTGAAACGGCAGAAGAGCTTCTGAGTAAAGTGAAAGCAACTGAGGGTGCAGGATACGACATTATATTTCCATCAGATTATACGATAAAGACGCTCATAAAAGAGGGGTTGCTTCAAAAAATAGATAAGCAAAAATTAACATTTTGGCATGATCTTGATCAACGTTTGTTGCATAACTATTTTGATCCAGAGAACGATTTCACTATTCCGTTTTATTGGGCAACGTATGGTATTGGATTGAATAAGAAGGTATATGGAGATGCACCACCAAAAACCTGGGGATTGCTTCTTGATAAACAGTATAATCCACAGCAGATCATTATGACCAGTAGTGCTCGAGAGGCAATACTTACCACAGCATTATATCTTTTTGGATCTATTGATTCGTTAAAGAAGCTTGAGGCACAAGAGCAGGTAAAGCAGGTATTGTTACAGCAAAAAGCCTGGGTTGATCTCTATACTGAAGAGCGAGTAGATGAACTGTTGGTTTCGGAAAATAACAATATAGGCTACGGGTTAAGCACCGATTTAACGCGTGCAGTTTGTATGAATAAAGACATTATATTTATATTACCAGAAGAGGGGAGTTTTAAGGTAATTGATAGTATCGCTATTCCAAAACAGAGTGAGCATGTGGATTTAGCTTATACATTTATTAATTATATGTTTCAGCCGGAAATAATTGATCATCACATTGCACGTTATAATATGTGCTCACCGATTACCACCAACAAAAAAACACCTTGCTATTGCCCAAATGATGCAGAATTCGCGAAGCTTTATTTTCTAACTGATATTGTTTCTGAGGAGAGAATAAATAATATTTGGATAGATCTTCTTGCAAATTAATGACATTGCATATATAAAAAGGATATAAATGCTAAACAGGTTGATCGAAAGTTGCCAAAGATGTTAGGATAGTTCACTGGAAAATGGGATTGACAGTTTAAGTATAAACCCCATTATGGAAGGACGAATAGTCAATGAAATAAAATGTTGACATTATTATTTAAAAGATCTAAAAATATGTTCAAGGGTATAATGAAGTCTTATCCCATATACATCACATCAAAATTAGTTCATTAGACCTTCAATTATACGTAATAAAAAACTGGTAAATAGGTATTTATCAACATATATAAAAAAGGATGAGCTTATGAGACAAAGCTTTTTAGCTAGCAATTTGAAGCTTGTTGGCTTGCTTTTGCTATGTTCCACAGCAACAATCAAGGGTGGAGATACGTTTTGGTTTACTGGATCTACTCCGGATGTAACTGCAATTGGAGGAGCAGATGAAAGTCTCTTCTTAGGATTTGCGGGCGATACAACCTTTCCTCTTGATCGTGAGGATGTTCGGATTACTGCAGCAACAGCTGACGTTGTAGTTACCATGACCAATGGTGATGTAACAGTTCAAAGTTTCACAGGAGGCAGCTCGCATCTATATGTTACTGCTAATGCAGGCCAAACAGTTACCTTCTTAATGGATGCTAGTTTAACCTTTGAAGGTAACGCACCAGGTCCTTTGCTTCCTGATTTATTGATCACATTCTCCGGAGAGGGTGAGATTATATTTGAATTTAATGGAGGCGAGACTTTAACGCTTCAGCAACGCGCCGGTGGTGGTGGCAGAGTGCAGGCATATTTACAGATGAATAGCTCAGGGGGAGCAACATTACGATTTGAGCGTGATCCGTTCGACCCAACTCCAGCAGCAAATGTTGAAGTGATTGTAGAGGGTGGATCAATCTTAAGTTATCTTGCAGATATTGCACAGCCAAACTCTAGTGAAACTGGCGTAATTGAATGGGATACAGCAAATGCTGGTGGTTCGGGGCGAATGCTTTTAACTATTGGCGAGCTTGGTGCCGTGATTGTGCGCGGTAGACAGCTTACTGGTGGTGCTATGCCAGTCTTCACCTTAGATGATAT
>SDBV01006071.1_pt1 | contig 16857 bp, 27 predicted proteins | sample 2277081 | NCBI WGS metagenome assembly SDBV01 (sample SAMN10402039, study PRJNA504765) | marine sediment metagenome | isolation source: marine sediment core GS10_PC15, 223 cmbsf | place: Arctic Ocean: Southern Knipovich Ridge | collected 2010 | reverse complement strand
AAAACAATTAAAAACTATGGGTTTTTCACATAATTAATTAACATTCCCGTTAAACTTCTTTTTATATGGAGCAAAAAACAACAATAGAAATTCCTTCAAGAATGTCAGAAGTATTGAAGCAAGATAAAGAAAAATTTCGTAAAAAAAACGTAGCAGAAGTTATCCAAAAATACAGAAATTCTTATTACAATATAGTATCTCAACCGATAAAAGTTGATGAAGAACTAAAAATATCTCCAGAAGATTTAAGAAAATATAGTATCGTGCCCGAAATTATAAATTCCAAGCAATTTCAATTCTTGGATAAAGATGATGAACCAATAGAAATTTGTAAAAAAAATCCTTACCTATACCAAGACAAGTTTACAAAACCTTGGATAGAAGTTTTGACAGAAAAAGGGAAAAGATTAACGAGCCCAAATATGCCGGAAAATGTCAAGAAGTTAGAGTATGAAGAATTAAAAAGTTATGGATTTGGCGTTGCTGTGCTTGGAACCCGCTTGTTTAATCCTTGGCGTCGTGGCCAGCAGAAGAAGTATATAATTTTCAAATTAACTTATCCAAAAACATATAGTAAAATTTTGAATTACGTGCCCACAGCCCATTACCTACAAAGAGACATCAACAATCACAATATAAGGATTATAGGTCAAAATTCCGGCGCGAGTGGCCGGGGTGCTTGGATATCCATTCAAGACGGTTCTAAAAAAGGGTATGCTGGAAAACCGAAATTGAAAAGAAATATTCTTCCCACAAGCACTTACATCACCTACAAGGAAAAATGGAGAGATATGACAATCAATTACATACCTTTAATGATTACTGAGGACAACCAACTTTTGTGCCTACCCAATTTTCAGGAAATTCAGCATATAGGAATTGTAGCGACTAGTGGGGCGGGAAAATCTTTATTCCTCAATACTTTAATGGCTTGGGAGCATAATCTCTTAAAACGCCATTGTATCTGGCTTTCGGATTATCAAGATCAGACAAAGGAAATGTCATTGCCTGCAAATTCATTTGAACGTATACATGCTAAAATCAATGCTTCACCTTGTGGTTTGCCAATAGTGTATTGCTTCCCTGATTCAGACACACTTCAATTAAATAAGAGGGATCAACTCTTCCCGTTTCTAAAGATAAATTTGGCCATGTCAGAATTAATAGATAACATGCCCAATTATCATCAGCTCGGTAGAAGTTTTATTTATTTTAAAAATATGAAGGACGATTTGTTGAAGTGTTCTTCTTTTGAAGAAATGAGTTTAGTTATTGAAAATAATCTACCAGAAAAGCAACAAAGATTGATGAAACATAAATTATTGAGTGTCTTAGAAGAATTGAATACAAGCAAAATTTCTTCCACAGATGCCCATGCCTATTTAAAAATTAGAGATAAAAATGGAACAATATATGGGAATGATGAAAATGGAAATGCGAACAAACACCCAATTATAACATTGATGAGAGCGGGTTTCATTCCAAGTGTCTTGACTGGGACGATATATAATGAAACCCATTTCTCAGCTTACATGGCCTATTTAATCAATGTTATTTTTGCCAATCAAAAATCAGACAAATACTTTCAGAAAAAATCAGTGAGTCTTTTTGTAGATGAAATTGATCGTTTATATCAAACTCCTTATGGTGGGGCATTAGTCAAAAAAAGTTTAGGAAACATTGGCACAAATGCGAGATCGGTTTCAATAGGTTTGAGATGGAGTTCGCAGTCCTACAATTTAGTAATTCCGCAAATCAAATCTCAGACTAAATTTCTTTTTGTGATGAAATTAAAAAATCAAAAGAATGTGCTCGAAATCTGCAAGGATTGGAGCATTCCCAAAAATATGAGAGAGGAAATTTTAAATTTTAAGACTGAGGCTTCTAAAGACATTTTTGAAATTTTGGCAATGACTAGTGAAGCATTTGTCTTAATTAATATGCGAACGGGAGATGTCACAAAAACCTCAAAGCCCCAACGTGGATTGTTGATACCTTCAATTGCAAGACATTACTATCCAAAAACTACAAGCATCCAAAATAATTAATCCAAATCAATTTCTTTTTTTTGGTTCTGTTTCTTTTTAGCCAAATCGCATTTTTAAGATCAATTTCCGTTACATGTGCCCAAATCCAATCTCGATTATTTGTTAGCTTTGGAAAATGTTTTAGAAAAAATATCCTGCTATTCCCCCCAGTCACACGATATTCTTTTTTTCCTTTTGTTTTAGATAAACTAACATCAGAACCTTCCTTACCTAATACCCGTTTTTTAAATAGTTTAGGATTATCTTTAAACCAAATAATACTACCAGGGTCTAAATTGGTGATACTCTGATTACGAATATACTTTATTTTTATTTTCCTGACCCCAATCTCTTTTTGTTTTAAATCAGGAAAATTTTTGAATTCAAAATTGACCAAAATGCCCAAAATACCTTTTTCATAAGACACATAACTTCCCTCCGGGTTTTTTTTGATTAATTTTCTCATGTGCTTTTCAAATTTATTTCTTTTTCCCATATTTAATTTTTTGAATGTTTTAATTCTTTTTTATCTTCCATTTCAAAAATTCCTCACTCTTGTTTTTGACCTTTTCTTTTCAAATGTTTTTTTTTGTTTTTTAGGTTTCACGATTACTTGGGCACCGCAATTCCTACATACGGCTTTAGCATACCTTATAAAAAATCTATTACTCCCACATGTTAGACATTTTTTCATATTCCCAAATCTTCCAATTCTTTTTTTAATTTTCTTGCCCATTTCTTCCCAAAAACCATTGTAACTTTTTCCCTATTTAGCACAAAATTTATGAAAATTTTTTTCTTGTAAATACTGCAGTTACCTAACCAGTCCACACCAAAATATTTTTCTTCGTTCTGCAACTCGTCCTTCCAACTATCTACTTTATTGCTGGGTTTTTTTTCTTCTTTATCTTTCATTTTTATTTTTTTCAAATTTATTTTTAATAATTGCTTGTTGATAATGAACTTTACACAAAAAATTCCCTTTTGCTATTGCAATTGCTTTTTTTTGACAATTTTTAATTTGACATTTATGCTTTTGAATAAAACAAATTTCTGGATTTTTAGGTAGACGGCTATGAGCCAATTTGTGCGTTTCACAATATTTTTGCATTGACCCTCCCGGCAAATAACTTTCCCCACAAAATTCACATAATCGGACTTCTTTCACTTTCTTTCCCCAAGGAAGTTGCTTACATTTTCCACAAAGTTTTCCTTTCTTGTGGAAAGTTTCAAAACCTTTTCCACATCTCTTACAAATTCGGCCATAATTTTCTTTCATTTTGTTTTTTTCTTTTTTATTTTTAAATATATCACAATAAGAATTAGAATTATGCCCAGTATCACAGAGAATATTTGCAGAGTTTTATTTTCTGTTTTATCTTCTTCTATTTCTTCTTCTTCCTCATCTGTTACTATTTCAGAAAAACTTTCGGAAGCCTCTTCATCTGTTTCTATTGTTTCATTAGAAAAACTTTCGGAAGTTAAATTTATTGCTATTCGCTTTCCTTTTTTCAAATCAATATTTTCTATTATTTCATTAAGGTCTAAATTTGTTTCATTTTCTATTGTTTCATTAAGGTCTAAATTTGTTTCATTTTGGATTGTTTCGTTAAGGTCTATTTCTTCTTGCTCTTCAAAATCTATTAGTTCTCCTTCTTCTCCTGCTTCATTTTTAAGTCTGACTCTAAGATTTCCCCCAGATGGTTCTTTTCCAAATCTCAAAGGTTCTAACACATTAAAACTGGGCATATATTTTCCAACCTCATTACTTAAATTACCTATTTCATAACAAGAGATAAAAAATATATTGTAAATCCCATTTGTTAAATTAAGAATGTTGTCTGCGAAACTCAAATTATCATCTGTTGAAAAATCGTTGTTTAATTGTGAATATTTTGGGCTATAAAGAAACCAGTAAGGAACGGATGAACTTGTTCCATCTTCAAACCAAATCCTAATCCCAATATTAATACCAAAATCTCCACTAGAATTTATTAAATTTTCATCATACAAATCCCATCTACATTCGGAAGGAACATCTGTAACAATCTTAATTGGGACATCTCCATAATAATCGCTATTGTATACTGGACTAATTATTGTAATATTAAGAGCACTAACTAAAAAACTTGAAAAAATAAGGAAAATCCCTATAAAAATTATGTTTTTTTTCATTTTAATTTAGTGAGGGGGTAGCAATTTTTCCCTCTTTTGTTTTAATAATTTATTTAGTTTGAGTTTCATTTTTCTCCTCAATCTGTTTATCTAATTTGTGGATGTTCTTCGAGACAATGTGGCCACAGACACAACATTTCAAGGACGCCCCACGTTTCCTCTGCAAATTTTTAAATTTGAATTGCCTTTTCTTCTGGCATTTGAAACACGGAAATAAGTAGGTCTGTTTTGTGTAATTTTTATCCATTCTTCTTTCCATTTTTTTCAATTTGTTTAATTGCGATTTCTACGGCCTGTTTTGATTGAGCAATTGATTTTGTTCCCATACAAACAAGTTTTCCAGACGAAAAAACTATGACAACAGACTTTGGCTCTTTGATTCTTAAAAACAGTCCGGGAAACTTCTCTGGATTGTATTCTGCATAGGGGCATTCTCTAGCCAACTTAGTTAATAAAATTGGCTTTTCAAGTGTTGCTGTTGCCACAATATTTTGAATTTTAAAATTGGTTTTCATTTATTTTTTCTTTTTCCTCATTTTGGGTTTGTTTTTCATTTTTTTTATTTAATTATTTTCATTTAACCCTATTAACTTACCTATTAACACTTAATAATAGATACCCTGTTTAAGAAATATTTGACCTATTATCATTAACTGTTATTAATAATAGATATCATATATAATAATATAATAATCCCTTTATTAACACTTAATAGCATAGTTAATAGGTATTCCCTTTGAAAACAGTGTTTTAGGGGCTATTAACTTTACCCTATTAACACTTAATAATAGGTAGTGATTTGCTATAAATACCCTATTAAGTCCACTAAGAGTTAATAGGTATTTCCTGTGTAAAGTGTTTAATTTAATTAATGACATTTTTTAAGTAATCTGTCCAATTTTATTTTTTTCTAATATTCTATATTTTTGTGTTTTTTCACAAATTTCTCCACAAATTTCTTTCACATATCCCAAATTTTTCTCTTCATCTAAATTCAATTTTCTCATAATATTTCCAAAACTCACTGGCTCAACTTCTGTTTTAATCATTTCTTTAACCTTTTGAATATCTTCTGCTCTTGCTTTACTTGAATTGAATTTCACAACGCCTCCCCTTTGCAGAGCCAAATCCCCTTTGCTGTAAGTATAGCTTTGTTCTTTTCCTAATCTTGACATTAGTTCTAAAGCCCAAGGCCGTGAAATATTCAATAATTTTTGAACTTGAATTACCTCCATAAGTCCCCTTTCTCTAGTTTCTTTTTCCAAATCTCGCATTTTATTTGTGCTTGATTTCTTCGTTTTTACAACATCTTCCATCAGAAGTTCCATATTATCTAATCTTCTATTAATAGATTCAATTGCATTCAAGATCTCTTTTCCCTCAATCATTTACCCCTCCCATTTTCTTTGGCAAATTTAATCAAATTTATTTCTTTAATATCAAAATCAACAGGTTCCCCAAATTTGTCTTCAGGGATTGAGATTGTAGTCCCAGATATATTTTCTTTATTTAAATCAAAAGTATATTTAAATCCAGAATTAAGAATTACAAAAACTTTCTTTCCTATATACTTTTCAACATTTTTTTCTTCCATTTCTTCCTTAAAATCCCAACTATGGCTTGGTAAACCGCAGTAGACACATTTAAAAACCTCTTTTCCTTAGAAATATCATCTCGCCAAAGATACTATTTCTATTTTTTTAATTTGATTGTGTTTTAACTTTTTAATAACCTCTATATATTTTAATTGATTAAACCATTATCACTTTTGGTTTGACTTTTTTGAAATTTATTTGACAACGAGGACATTTCACAGGATTTTTCTTTTTAGGAAAATAAGAATATTTACACTTTGAACATTTGATTTGTGTGAGTTTCATTTTAATTATTACTGTTGAAGGTAATTTGCACTTATAAAGGTTTTTATTATTTCATTTATTTAATACTTTTAATATTTTTAATCCTTTTCTTTTTCCAAGTCAGAAAATTCCTCGAACTCATTTCGCAATTTCTCCGCTATTTTCTTTACTATTTCCCTGTCTTCTGGTTTATTTACATCTTGCTCATTTTTCACACAATATTCCAAACATTGCACAACATTTTCCAATTCTTCCAAATTTTCTAATTCTATTTTTACTACCATTTATTTTTTACCTCCCTTCTGCTTTTTTAAATTGTTTCTACTATTCTCCCAAATTTCCCAAGTGTAATTTGGAGTTCTCCCTCAAATTGTCCGCTTGAAATTTTCTTACAAAAGCAATTTTCTACATTAATTTTTTTTGCTTCTGCTAAAAGTTTATGATAAGCGCCTTCCCACGCTGTTATTTTAATTTCTCCAGTATCATCTCTTATCGTCGCATTACAAACTTCGATTGGCTTTCCTTGTATCCGCCAATTTTCAACGCCCTTTGTTTCCACTATTTCGCAATTTTTCACATAGACATTCTTTTGTCCTTCAACTAAATCTTTAATTTTGCTATCTTGTGTCATTTTTTTACCTCCTTACATCTATCATTTTAAAAATCAGGGCTTACGCCTCCACCAGTTTCTTCAATTTCTTTTAATTTTGCTAATCTTATTGCTCTTTTCTTTGCCTGTTGTTTTAACATTTTTTCTATTTCTTGCTCTTTAAAAGCCTCTTCAAGTTCTCTTTCAATTTGTTCTGTCGGCAATTCTTGTAATCTTCGAACATCACTTACTTCAAGTTCAATTCCTCTTTCTCTGGCTTCCTTGAATAATCTTCGTCTTTCAGAGATTTCCATTTTTCTTTCTTCTCTCTCAGCTTCTTGAATTTCCCATTCGTTTACTTTTGTTTTAATAATTTTTCTTAAGCTTTTTTTATCATCATATTTTGGAATATCTGTTATTAATTCGTTTTTCCACTCATCAGGCAGTTCTGTTTCATCAACCATTTCTTTTAATTTTGTTTCAAAAAAATCATCAAGATTACTACTAAATTTAGAATTCCCAATAATTCCTCCAACCGCATTACTTTCCATATTTGTATTTCTTTTTAATTTTCTCAAAGTATTTGCTTTCTCTGAACTTTCTGCTTTGCTTATCGCAATATCCATACCTTTTCTAAAAAATTCTTGAGAACTTTGGTCTTCGATTTTGTCTTTTGTTTCATCATCTACATAATCATTAAAATTAAAATTAAGTTTTTGAATAAACCAGTCCACTATATCGTAAGTATTTTTTGGCATTTTAACTCATCCCTACCTCGAACACTTTTAGAGGTGTAACTCCTACGAGTTCATTTATTTGGTCTGATTGATTAAATCCCATTTTGATTAGTGCTTCATAATGTTTCTTACTGGCTCTAAAAAACTTATTTGGTGTAGTTGTTATTTTTATTAAAGGTTTCCATTCTGAAAAATTAAAATGAATTTTCTTAAATTTCTTCTGTTGTGCTTTTGTAATACTTCTTGAACTATTTAGTAATTTTTCTAATCTTCTTTTATCCATAACCTTTAATGAGATGAAACAGAAGTGAGTTTCATTCTCAAATACAAAGAGATCTCCCAAGTCATATTGTTCCACAAGATAGTTTAATTCTTTTTTTAATCCTCTAATACTTTTATCATAAATCAAAATTGGAATGAATAAATCATTTTTAATTAAATTGGAAAATGAAAGGACAGTAACCTCTGACTCTGTTCCTCTCGCTTGTTTAGTCTCCTGTTCTGACCTAAAACTTTCAGTTTTAGCCTCGAGTTTGCTGTTTCCAGCTTCTTCATTAGCCCTTGCAGGCTTCTCAGGGGTAATTGTAGGAGTATAAATTTTTCTCTGTAATTTTCTTAATGTTTTGAGAGATACTACTTCCAACATCCCAGAGTTCATAATCACAGATTTTTTCCCATCTTTAGTTGGTGTATATGGCAGGGTGTATACTCCGAATTCATTTTCTATCGTGTGAAAATCTAAGTCTTCAATATCTCTTAATTTATCCAAAATTTCTTTTTTATCTTTTCCTTTCTTATAATAACAAATGTGAAATCCTCTCCTTGTAAATAAAATATATCCTTCTTTTTTGGGGTCTCCAATTCTTTTGATAATCTCCAAAGCTGATTTTCTTGCGTGGGCTAAACTTTTATCATTATCTACATCGAGCACCAAATCTTCAAAAATTTTAATGGGGTATGTATTTGTTTTCACTCTTCCACGAATGTTCTGTGAATTTAACCAAGCTCCACTTGAATAATAGACTAAAAGTGGCCGGTATTTGATTAGTAGTTTTCTTAACTCTTTTTCATTAGCAATATGGAATCTTTTGAAATTCCCATCTTGAAGTTTAAATATAAAGTATCTCCATTGTGATTTGTCTGGGAGCCACAGCTCACACTTTGTATAATATTCTTTCAATTTTGTAATTTCATTATTTTTCATTTCCAATATCTTTAAAAACCTTCAAGAATTAAATTGATTGTTCGGAAGAATCTAATTCTTTCAAGGTCTATCTTTGTGCGATAGCTTTATTATAATAATTTAAGCAAATAAGCATTTATAAAATCTTCGTTATCGTCGTTATTTCTTCTTTTTCTTCACTGGTTTCTTCTTTACTGGCTTCTTAACAACTTTCTTTTTCTTCGCTTTTTTTCCGCCCCTTGACATCTTTGCCCGGCAAACGTTTCCTTTTCCATCTACATAGTAAAGATAGCCCGGTTCTCTTTTAACAACGTTCTTTTTTATGATTGTCCCCATTTTTAACCTCCATATGATTTACTTATTTCTAAAGCTAATTTAATTGCATCTAATAATTGTTGTTGAGATAAATTCACATTGTAAATGCTTCTGAATTTTGATACCTTTTTGTAATGGGATGCCTTTCCCATTTTTTTGTCACCCTTAAATTGTTTTAAAATTTGAAAAACTTGAATTTTAAAAGATAACTTTTTCCTTCCTATTACTTCCTCTTGGCCAATATATGGCTTCAAAATTTTATCAATCACTTTCATAACTTCGCTAAGAGATCTTTTTGAATTCTGAATGCTCAGACATCCATTATCAAATTCATATTTCGTTCTGAATTTCCCAGTAGAAGCAATTTTTTCTTTATATTCATTTACGACCTTTTTCACATAAATTTGAAAACTTAAACCTTTCATTTTTATTAGTAGACATTTAATATTCATAAGAGTATGCGGGGGTTTATAAATGTGTTGTTATAGGGGAGAAACCACGAAAAGAGAAAATTCTTAAAATATTCTTTTTTTAGTTTATGAGCCAAAATAGGGAAGATTTATAAGGTGGGGAAGGCTTTTAATTTAATGAAAAGGTGACTTCGTCACCAGCCCAAAAAAAGGAGGAGAGAACTTGATTGACACTGCTCTTAGTGGGAGAGTCGATAGAGTTGAAAGGAGGTTAAAATGAAAAAGATATTTAAGAAAAAAGTATTAACTATTTTGGTTGGAGTGATGTTGTTTTCTGTGTTGCCTTTTGTGATGGCTACACCAATAGTTACACCCCCAAATCCCCAAGAAGTATTTTTTGGAGAGACAATTATCGCTGATTTTGTTACAGATGAGGAAAATCCAAATCTGGAAATGGGCGGTTTAATTTCGCAAATAATTCACACCATAAGAACTGTAATAATGAATGGTGGAGAAACGATTTGGGAAGATGAAGATACAACAAACACACAAAACTTTGACATATACGCTTTCCCTGCAGGTTCAGAGGTAAATCTTTTGGATTTGACAGTTGGAAGTGAATATGAAACAAGTTTATCGACAACTGTTAGAGGAGTAACTGACTCGTGGATAACTTATAATGTTGACTCTGTTGTGACTGAGGCAGGCGGTGACTATCAAACAATTACTTTAGAAGGACAGACAATGGAATTTATTGGAGGCGACTTAGTGCAAATAATAGAAGTTAGACCATCTCCAACTCAAACTTTTATAGATATAAAAGTTAATGGAGGAACTCAAGAAAATCGTGCTGTAACAGCTTGTAATTCTAAACCTGGCAGATGTCCTACACTAATTCAAATGCAAGATAACTTCGGAGTTACTGTAATCGACGAGGAATATATAGGAGGAAGTGTTGCAGGAACGCTGAATACTCATCTCTATTGTTTCTTGGCAGATAGTAGCTTGACGTGGAAGTGTTTAGGAAATTTGGATGAGAGCGCGAATATTGACATAAATACTTACACGTGGGATTTTACTGCTCCAATTGTGACTTCTGGATATATGGTTTCAAGTTCTGGGACACAAAGTTTAGCTTTACTTCCAGTTGGAAATCACGATGTTTACGCTGTCTTGTAAATAAAATGAAACGCGAAATGAAACTTTTATTTTGTCTTTGTGGGGTGTTGTTAATTAGCACCTCAACTTTTATTTTTTTAGTTGCTTCTCCAATAAATATCACAGGCAGAGCAAATGCCGAAGCTCGTTCTGACCCTTGGGGTAATGAAGAAATCGACGAAGGTGATTGTATTCCTTTAGATGGTGGAAAGGTTGGTTGCTTTATGGGAACGTTCTTGATTGAAGGTGGAGAAATTACTGATAATGATTTTTCTATGTTGAGTGAGGATGAAAGAAAAGATAAAGACAAGGATAAAGATAAGGATAAAGATAAGGACAAGGGTTAATCTGACTGATATTTAAAATCTTCTTCTGTTATTTCTTTTTTAATTTTTTTTCTATTTATTATAAATCTAATTGAATGTTTAAAATACATTTTTCTGATACTGCAATAATCAATTCTCTCCATCTGTCTTTGGATGAAAGCAAGTAATTCATTAAAATCCTTATAATATTTTATTTTTCCTTGAAAAATTAATTCCCAGACAAATTCTTTCCCATTCTCATCAACGCAGATGTTTGGAACTATGATTTCTTTTTCTTCATCGTCATCAAGGTATATTTTGTAAGCAAATTCTTCTTCATTCGACATTGCGGAGCATTTTTTATTTTTAGTTAAAAACCCCTTCATTATACTGAGTAAAAAGCCGTTTAAAAATTATTCCAAGTTCAAAACATTTAAATATTTAAAATCTGTTCCTTAATTTAAGAAAAAAGGTGAAATGAGAACTAAAATTTTAATTGCTTTCTTAATGATTTTTCTAATTGGTTTTATAAATTTTGGGGGAACAACTTTACAAGGAGTAGTTTATGGGAACTCATCTTTGTTAGATGTTTCCCCCCAACAAAACCAATCCTTATTATCACAACCATCTTTGAATATTTCTTTAGGTGTAGCATTTACTCCTCTTGAACCAAATCCTGAAACTTTGATTATTGAACCAACTTTTCTTCCCGTCCCTGAATTAGATGTCCAATTGTTGTTTTTTCTGCAAGAAGTGATGAAGAAAAAATATGCTCAAATAATTTTTTAAAATGTAGTGAGAGATGTGACAGAAGGCAAGAAAGATGCGAAAGAAAACAGAGTTCTCAAATCTGTGAGAAAAGGTATAAAAGAAGTGTGAAAAGATGTCAGAGAGTTTTTGACAGATGTTTGGCGAAAATTAATTAAATCTCTTATTTAGCAAGATTTAAAAGTAATAAAACACTACAAAATACAACAAAATGGTAAAAGCAACAATAGAAATTCCTGAAAGTGAAAATAGAGTTTTGAATATTGTTAAAGGTCAGCACGGATTTACAACAAAAGAACAGGCAGTTCTTTTAGTAATTAAATTATACGGAAAAGAAATGATGGAACCTGAATTAAGGCCGGAATTCATTAAAGAAATGAAGAGGATAGAAAAACAAAAAGGAATTCCCTTTAAGAACATAGAAGAGTTGAGAAAATTAACTGGGGAGTAAAATGTATCAATATAAGATACAACCCCATCTTCAAGAAATTCTGCTAAAATTGTTCAAAAAAGATAGCCAAACAAGAGAGAGAGTTTTGAAGAAAATACAAGAAATTATTAGTTCTGATGATGTCGAGCATTACAAAAATCTAAGAGCTCCTCTGCAACATTTAAAGAGAGTTCAAATTGGAGAGAAAGTTTTGGTTTTCAAATTCGATAAAAAGAATCAGATTATCTCCTTTGAAAACTTTGGTCATCACGACGAGATTTACAAATGACAGAAAAAAAGCATTTTGATCAAAAACCTCAAACAGAAAAATCTTGGTTTAAAAAACATCCAGTTTGGACGGCCATTATAGGATTAATTCTTTTTGCGATAGTTATTAATATTCTTACCCCGAACAAATCTCAATCTGATAATTTTTCTGATAAAGATACACTTGCAACTTTGAATGAAACCTCTCAAACAGAACAAGAAACATCAGAAGAACCCGAAGGAGAAGAAACTGAAACTCAAACTATTCCTCAATCAAATTATTATAAAGTAACTTATGTTGTTGATGGCGATACTTTAGATATAGACACAGGTGAAAGAGTTAGATTGATTTGTATTGACACACCAGAAAGAGGGGAATATTATTATAGTGAAGCCAAAGATTATCTAAAAAGTTTGACTTTGAATAAAGAAGTGAAATTAGAAAAAGATATTTCTGAAACAGACAGATATGGAAGATTGTTAAGATATATTTATCTGGAAGATGGAAGTTTTGTTAATGAATTACTTGTTGAAAATGGTTATGCAAAAGCATATCCTTATTCTCCAGACACTACTCTCTGCCCCCAAATTCAATCAGCAGAAAGCGAAGCAAAAAATAATAATTTAGGGATTTGGGCAGAGCAACAAGAAGAGGAAGAGCCAGAGCAGACAGGAGATATTATTTGTTCCTATAATGCTTATAATTGTGGAGATTTCCAAACCCACGCAGAAGCACAGAATGTTTTTGATTATTGTAAAAATTTAGGAAAAGGAGACATACATCAATTAGATAGAGATGATGATGAATTAGTTTGTGAAAGTCTGCCTTAATAATTGAAATGAAAATTCAAAAAAACTTTTCACGCAAAAATAAACAATATCCAAAATTTATAATCGTAATCCCAAAAGATATAATGGAAAAATCTGGATTGAAAGAAGGAGATGAACTTGAAGTAGAAGTGAAGGAGGGAGAAATTTTATTAAAGGAAAAAACAAAATGATAAATAAAATATTAAAAGGTCTTGGATGGGAAATATTTATTCTATTATTCAGTTTGTTTATGTTCTTTGATGGTTATTGGAGAATCAAATTTGCTCTTATGACTATTAAGATTTCAGATTATTATGTATATAGTTATGGGAATAAAGGAATTCTATATTGTATTCTTGGCCTTATAGCATTATTTACATTTTTTGGAATAAAACTTTTAAAAAATAAAAAATGAAAGATTTAGAAAAAGAAAAGAAACAGAAAAAAGAATATTATAAAAAAAATAGAAAAGCAATTCTGAAAAAACAAAAAGAATTTCAAAAAAGAACAGGACAAAAGAAAAAATGGTATCAAGACCATAAAGAAGAAGAAAAAGAAAGAGGAAGGGTGAACTATCAGAGAAAATTAAGAGGAGAATTACCAATCAGAAAACTTTCCATAGGAAATGATGCTTCGAGTGGCCGACAAATCGATTCTCCGGAGATCCTGCAACAGCTCTTTTTTCATCGACGAGAAAATTATCAATTAATTCACTTTTTTGTATTTTCCATAAGAAATAAAGGTGGCGATAAATTACCTAAAATTGACTTAACTCCTATATCAATTTGTCAATTTAAATCGTTGAGCGTGGAGATATGGGCTTGTTCTAAAACAATTTAATCTGCTTTTTGCAAAAAAAAGAAAAAGCGAGAGGACTAACCTCTCACCTTAAAAAATTCAGGCTCTTTCAAAGCAATCATAACTAACTCTCCAGACATTTTTGTAATCAAATCAAGGTATCCTTTCTCGGTGTGCATTCCTACATGATGCCCTAATTCGTGTAAGATTAAATCTGTTGTTCTCGCACTTATTGGCTCATCAAAAAATCCCCTTAACTTGCTCACATTAAAAGTTAAAGTATTCCCACCGAATTGTGCAACTACCATATTAACTCCCCCCTTAACAAATTCCACATTTAAATCTAAATTCAGTAATCTTTTGGCTATCCTTTTAGCGTAGTTACCCACTCTCTTTTGATTTTCATTTGGTTTAATTCTTTCAGCGTTAGTAAAGTTAGTCCCGAACAAATCAGAAGAAGAACTTATGAGATTGTTTTCTTTTACTTTGCCCCATTCCTCTTTGCTCATTTCACTTCCATAAATTACATTATACCCTCTTGAAATCGCTTCGTCTATGCTTTGCTTGTCAAAAGGATTAGCAACACAAACCTTCTCTCCAAATCTTTTTTTCATTATTGATTCAACTGCGTCTTTGTTTATTCTTTCGTCTGATATTCCTTCTCTTATCCAAATTTGAGAACTATCCTCTGTTTCTATTTCTTCAAAGGTTTGGTTAAGGACTTCTGCAAATAAATCTCTCAAAAAAGAAGTTGGAATTGTCTCTCTATCGGTGCTTAAAGGGATCTTCTGCTGAACATCTATACCAAACTCACATTCTATTTTTTGAACAGGTATTCCCATCTCATACAAAAAAGGACTTTCAGATTTTAGGATATGAACTTTTGTTTTTCTGATTGTTCTTTTTAAAATATTGTCTTGCTCGCTCTCTGTAATTAATTTGGCTTCAAAAACTTTATATGGCTCTTTGAAAGATATTGTTTCACCATTAACAATAAATGATATTCCTTTTGGAACCAAATAAGTTTTGATAACAGATAGCATTTCTTCAAACTCTTTTTTATTGCTCTTAACCTCCACGATTACTTTTGTTCCTTTTTCTGTTTTCTTGCTTGATTTTCTTCTGCCTTTTTTATCAAAGATAATTGTGCCTTTTGTTGTTTCTACTCTCGCACTTTCGCAGATAGAAAATGCTTGTTTCTCGCCCACATTAAATCGCCCTCTCTTTTCTGGATTTTTCCTTTTGTATGTGTGCTTAAACAAAGTATAACTATCTCGCAAATCTCTAAAACCAACAGGGCTATCATCTTCTATTGTTATTGTGGTTTTTCCCTTATCGTATCTTAAAGTGGCTCTACATTCTGTTATTGGCTCATCAAAAGCATTTTGGATAAGTTCTCTCAAAATGTAATGCTTTGGCTTTCCTGCTTGTAGTTCTCTCAATCCTTGCTTATCTACTTCAAACCAATTATTTTTTTTCATTTGTTTTTACCCCCTTTCATCTATATAGTAATAAAATCAATAAACTATAATTAATTTTTTTCATACACCCACGACGGCAAACCATCTAAATCCATTTATAAAGAATTGAAAATCCCTGTGTTAAATTTTCATAATTTTCTAATTCCTTTATAAAGAAAATCACTTTTCCAAAAGCAAGAAAATTTTGGCTTAAAGAGGTTAAATTTAATGGTGGACTACAAATAGACTATTTTTAAAAAAATAAAATAACAAAAAAAAATAAAAGAATTATTTAGTAAAAGTCGTCATCTTCATCTTCATCATCTTCGTCATCATCAAATTTATCAACAAATTTAGGGGGTTTCCCTGCCCACTCAACTTCAATCGTATTCCCTGTTCTGTCAAACATCTTTTCGCAGAAGTCATCAAAGTCCTTATAGTCGTTTTCGTCCTCATCTCCATCAAAAGTTTCGCCATATTCTTTGAAGTTTTCCTCTAAATCCTCTTTGTTTGTTTTCAACCAATCCGAATAATTTACCTCTTTTTCTATCTTTTTGTAGTCGTAGTTAAAATCGTCTATGCTGATTTTTAATTTCTTTCCAATCTCTCGCAATTCCAAATCAACTTTTTTCAGTTCTTCGTTAAATTCAATAGGACTTAATTCAATTTTGATTGTTCTGTCTTTTGGTTTGTTGTAGCAATATCCATAGTCGTCTTGTGTCTTTCCAATCAAAACTTTTAGAGTTAATACTTTTTCGTTCAACCGAACAAATCTATCCACTAAAATTTGAGTTGTTTTGTTTGCTTTTTTTTGGAGTTTAAGAATTTCATTTACTCTTTCTTTGAAGTCAAATTTGATTTTCTTTTTCGCAAGTTTCCCAATCGTTATTTCTATGTCTGAAAACTTTAAGGTATTTTTTCTAATTCCATCTCTCAATCCCCTTAAACTTCCCCAAAAACTTAATGTATTTTTTCTGTTAATTCTCGTAATCTTCGCAAGTGGTTTTAGGCAATATATTTTAAGTTCTTTCAAAAATCTTTCTAATGAAACTTCCCATCTACTTTCCAAATCAATTAAATTTGTTTCAATTTTAATGACTTCTGTTTTTTCTCTCAAATCCTGTTCTACATCAAGCATAACTTTTATGAATTTTTTTTCTTCTACAAAATTTTCAAAGTTAAAACCACGATTAATTCTTTCCAATCTTTGAATATCTACAAATTGTGTTTCTTGTTCCATTTTGATTTAAATGGAATTAATCCTCGTCTGTTTTTGCTTTGTCTGACTTTGGTAAAGGACACACAATAGCCACATTTCCCCCATCAATCCAAACCATTTCATTCAATTTTGATTTTGGAATAATTAACTCGCCACTACTTCCAACACTATCAATCAAACTGCTCAACTGACGCATACTAATCCTAACTATTTCTTCGCCTTCAAAATTTGATTTAGTAAAAATCACTTTTGTTGCTGTCGCATACATACAGCAAAAACCATCGTCGCAAGTTCTTATTCCAATCTGATTAGCCATTATCTCTTACGATAACAAATTATGCCCATTA
>SDBV01006070.1_pt1 | contig 16862 bp, 26 predicted proteins | sample 2277081 | NCBI WGS metagenome assembly SDBV01 (sample SAMN10402039, study PRJNA504765) | marine sediment metagenome | isolation source: marine sediment core GS10_PC15, 223 cmbsf | place: Arctic Ocean: Southern Knipovich Ridge | collected 2010 | reverse complement strand
CAATAAGTCACGTCTGACCCCTCTCACTCTCACAAATCTACCTGCCACCGCTGCAACATAAGGTCAGAAATATCGCAATAGCGATCACAAGCGATCCTTAATTCCTGACTTAGCCCATAGTCCTCGTTAAAAAAACAACAAACAACAATTTTACCGAGCCTTTTAACAGCATTAACTAAAGGAATATAATCCGCATCACCAGTCCAAATCTCGACCAGATCAAATTGATTCTCATAAGCAGCGGACAACATGTCAACTGAGATTGATGAGTCAACTGCTTTAGACTTCATTTTCCCCTTTTTCTTCCACAGGACGCGTGGTGTGAATCCTATCTCCCATATTGTTTTCTCAGTAGCGGGTACAACTTTGTCCTTATCCCCTGAAACAACCGTGTAATAGTATGCTCTGATTGCTTCAGGGGTTTGACTGTTTTCCTTTCTTGCAGATGGCCAATGAGCCGATAAATTATAGTTGGTTACAGCGCTCCAACCCCCCTGTGCAGGAAGCCAAAGAAAATGTTCTTTTAAAAAAAATGGAGAGCTAACATCTAGTTCCTCTGGACAATTAAAGTGTTTTGCTAAAAATTTACTTCCTTGATGGACAAAATTTTCACCATCGACAAATCGCATCCAACGAAGTTCTGTTTTAGCTCTGCAAAATCCGCCTCCTCCGCTCATGATTAACCTCTTAAGAATTTGATTTATTCTAAAATGGATGAGAAAAGTGTACGTGCAGCCAGATAATATAGATACTATGTCTTGGTCGCTTGCACCTGCAGCATATAGTCGATCATGGTACGAGCAAAAGTCGACAAGCTAACTGCGGATCGACTCTTTACTGACTTAGCACCAGGACTCCCAAAGCCTGTCTGCATCTTCTCAACGCTAGCGTCGATCACTAACCCTTTTCTAATCAGAGAATCGATCCACGCCATCGTCGTATCGTTCATCTTGATTTGAGAGGTCAGCCAATTCCCTCCTTTGGCAGAAAAAGAAATAGCCTCCCCACGTTTTCGATTGTGCATGGCATGTAGTATCACAAGTTCAGGCCCTGAAAGCTTAGCGATGGTCTCATCGAACTGTTCTCTTAACTCAACATCCCAGTCAAATTTTGTCCTCAACAATTCACCTGCAATCAGACCTGCGTAAAAGCCGATCTTTTCTCGGGACCGCTCGACTAAGGCCTGAGCCATGGCTCGTTCTATGGCCTCCGCGACCTGACCATCGGTGATACCTGTCAACCGCTCTTCAATAGAGTCGACACGAATGCTCAGTTCAGCAATGAGCACCTCCATATTAGCCGAAGCGTACTCGTCTCGGTAAGCATTGGCCAAATTAGCAATAATTCCAAAACCAGGAACAACTGCGTTAAGAACTTCTGGCACCAAAGTTTTCACCGCTCCTCTTATAAGAGCTTTCACCTTGCCTTGATTTTCAACGAATTGATCAGTCATCGATCTTAACTCCATTTGACGCCTACATATTAATGGTTATTAGGCATCGCGCGCCAGTTTAACCTCATAAAAAGTTGGACAGGGGTTGGACAAAATTGACTTAGGTTCAAAATAGGTCTTACCATCGTAAACCTAAGTCACTATGTATTAGTTTGCTCGGAGGGGGACTCGAACCCCCACGGTATTTCTACCAAGGGATTTTAAGTCCCCAGCGTCTACCAATTCCGCCATCCAAGCTAAGAAATTTAAGTGCAAAATTTAACCGATTGAGACTTATCTGTCAATATGAATACAGCTATCAAGAGCAAATATGCCGTCCCTTCGGGACTCTTGGTTTGGGGGTTCTTCGCGCGACCTAGCACTCCGATTCGCTCCATACTAGGCTGTCAGCCTCTCCAGGACTCAGAAAAAAAGAAAACGCAAAGAATATAAAATTCTTTGCGTCTTCGTGTCTTTGCCTCTTTGCGTTAAGAAAAAAACCTAATCCGTAAAGTCCCAAAGACTCTTCTTCGACTCTTCCTCATTTCCCTCTTCAACGACAACCGGTAACTCTTCTTCCTTCACAACAGGCAGTTGCTCCGGCTGCACGACAGGCAACGTCTCTTCAGGATCAGTTTTTTCCTTTGGCTCCTCTTCTTCAGCTTTCGCTTCTTCTTCCTTTTCAAAAAAGGCTTGCTGATAAGATTCCCGATACTGATCAATGGTCTCCGAAATCAACGGCGGAGGACTCAATAATGATCGGATAATGCTAGAAGCTGATTCTCGTGTTTTCGGCTTCTTTCCTACTTCACCAATATCCTCATTTGGCTGAGGTAATTCCACCTTCTCCGGCTCAAGCTCTTCTGTCTTCGGAACCTTTCGACGCCTTTGCTGACGGCGACGCTCTCGCTTCTTAGGCTTCTCCTCTGCAGGTTTTTCTTTTTCCTCATCTTTAGCAGCTTTTTCCTTGCGACCACCACCAATCTTAATCGATCGGTCAGTTCCCACATGCTTCAACACCATACGGGCTTCTCTAACTTCAAGAATTTCGTAGTCAACTACGGGTAGCAAAAAACATTTTGGCTTCTCTAATGAACGGTAGAAAAATGCGCTACCAAAAGAGACCACTTCCACGGCGTCAACAAAATACTCTTCTTGACTCGCACCCTTGCTACTACGCACCACCAGCTTACACCCCTCACGAGGAGTGATCACTGTTTCTATAACAGGCTCTCTTGTAAAATCCACAAATACATCCTAAAATAATCAATTTATCACGTTATACCGATCGTGTTTCAAAAATCGGATTTTGGCAAAGCCAAAATCCCGATTTTTAAATCACGATCGGTATATAAAGAATGCCCATAAGCAAACAAATAAAAAGATGGCACTCTCTATAGCAAGGTCATGATGACTGCATCACCTTGCTAGTTTCCCTGGATGCCATATAGGAGAGTAAGTCAAGAATACGGGTTGCATAACCCATTTCATTATCATACCAAGCGATTAACTTAAAAAAGGTATCACTCAGTGCGATACTAGCTTGAGCATCGAATATCGATGATGCGGTGCTTCCGATAAAATCAGATGAGACCACCTGTTCATCCGTAAATTCTAATACCCCTTTCATCTCCCCCTCAGATGCCGATTTAATGGCATCACAAAGGGCTTCAAAAGTTGTAGGTCTGCTCAAACGTACCGTTAAATCAACAACGGATACATCTAAAACGGGGACTCTCAGTGCCATGCCTGTCAATTTGCCTTTCAACTCTGGCAAACAAAGGGCAACAGCTTTGGCAGCACCCGTAGATGCAGGAATAATATTTTGACTTGCAGCTCTCCCACCTCGCCAGTCCTTACTCGAAGGACCATCAACTGTTGGTTGCGAGGCCGTTGCCGCATGCACCGTCGTCATTAGCCCCTCATCGATTCCAAAATTATCGATCAATACCTTGGTGAGTGGCGCTAAACAGTTAGTCGTGCATGAAGCATTCGAAACTATAACATCTTTTTCAGGGTCGTACTTTTGATGGTTCACTCCCATCACAAAAGTTGGTACTTTGCCCTTCGCAGGGGCTGATATCAATACCCTTTTTGCTCCAGCTTGAAGGTGCTTTTCCGCCCCTTCGCGAGCAGTAAATAAACCAGTAGATTCAACCACATAATCAATACCCAATGTCTTCCAAGGCAATGAAGCAGGATCCCTCTCAGAAAAAACCTTCACAGTCTTTCCGTTCACAATCAGTGCATCACCCTCAATGCGGATATCCCCGTCAAAACGGCCATGTGTTGTATCATACTTAAGTAAATAAGCTAAATTTTCAATCGGAACAAGATCGTTAACCGCAATAAGCTCAAAGTCTTCACGCTCAATTAACTGCCTGAAAACCAGGCGACCAATCCTTCCAAATCCATTGATCGCTATCCTTATTGCCATTAAATCCCCTCCCTATTGACACTATAATAATATAGATGAGCCACAAAGTAAAGGGAGATTTTAGAGGATAAAGTGAAAATACAAGCTAATTCTCAAGATACTCAATGACACATGTTTGGGCGTTGTCTCCCACTCGATTAGAACCCTTAATAATACGGGTATAACCTCCGTTCCTTTGAGCAAAACGGTCTGCCAAATCATTGAATAAAATATTCATGACATGACGATCTTCATTGTAGGCGTCAAGATTTCCCTCACGAGCTTTACGCGCTTCCTTCGGTGTTAAGGGATTGAAGCTAATCATCATCTTTGCTATCGCTCTTCTTCGAGAAGCCAAGGTGTTCTTTTTCGCTAGAGTGATCATCTTGTCGGCATAAGAACGCAAAACCTTCGCTTTGGCCACTGTCGTTGTCATACGCCCATGATAAATCAATGACTTAAGCATGTTGGCCATCATACATCGTCGGTGAGATGTGGTACGTCCAAGCTTGATTGTTTTTTTCCTGTGCCTCATTAATTTTCCTCTAGAGTAAATACATCATTTTTACTTTTTTTCTTCTCATGGAGCTCTTGCATCTTCTCTTTCACATTATCCAACGTAATCCCATATTTGCTGAGATCCGTTCCAAGAGAAAGACCCATGGCTGATAATTTATCTTTAATCTCATGCAACGACTTCTTCCCAAAGTTTTTAAATCCAAGCATCTCTCGCTCTGGAATCAAAATCAACTCGGCAATCGTATTAATGTCGGCTCCACTCAAACAATTCGTCGAACGTACTGAAAGCTCAATCTCATCAATCCTTAAACACAACTTGTCGAGCAACTCATCTTCATCAGTAGCGGTCCCTTTCTCTTGAGAATTGAATACAAGAGAATGAGTCTTCAACTGATTGTAAACATCGATATGCTTTAACCAAATCTGAGAAGAAAATGTCACCGCCTCACTAGGAGTCACCCGCCCGTCTGTCTCCACTTCAATCACCAAACGGTCAAAGTCGGTATCCTGACCGACACGTGTATACTCGACATAATAGTTGACCATACGCACAGGAGAAAACGAAGCATCTATCAGAATTTCATTCACTGTCTTCTCAGGAAAATCAAATCGCTCTGAAGGGACATAGCCACGACCAATCATCACCTTCAAATCGATTCTCTTGCTCATCGGCTTTGTCGCAGAAAAAATCTTTAAATCAGGATTCACGACTTCATAAAAACCATCTTGAACAATGTCACCCAATGTGACTACATAAGTTCCACCACCTGAATCCAAATCATCCTGAGAGACCTCAACGATTGAAGACAATACACGAAGGTCACGAGAACTCGTGTCATCATCAAGAGGGAGCTTACGCAAAAGAGCCCCTTTTAAATTTAAAACAATATTCGTGACATCTTCAATAATGCCTTCAATGGCTGTAAATTCATGAGAGACACCCTCAATACTCAATGAAACGATTGCAGGCGCTTCTAATGAAGTCAAAAGAATACGTCGCATTGAGTTACCAAGCGTATGACCAAATCCTGGCTCAAATGGCTCTGCAATAAATTGAGCAAAATTAGGTCTTGCCGGATCCTCGTTAACTAAAATTTTTTGAGGCATCTCAAACTTGCCATACATGACTGCCATGTGTTTCTCCTAAAAAATAATTTGATAAAGATACTTGTTTAACACCTACGGCGTTTTCGAGGACGACATCCATTATGGGCCACTGGTGTCACATCTTCAATTTCTGTAATAATCATTCCAGTACTCTGGACGCCACGTACAGCAGACTCTCGCCCAGCTCCCGGTCCCGTTAGTTTCAACTTCACTTCTTTCATTCCCAAAGCCATAGCATCTTTTGTCGCATTTTGAGCTGCAATATTACCCGCATATGCTGATGACTTCTTTGAATGCTTAAATCCTGATTTTCCTGCTGAAGCCCATGCCACAACATGACCGGCCATGTCGGTAACGGTCACAATTGTATTATTAAACGTGGCTTGAACATGCACAATCCCAATTGGGAAATGTCTGGATTTACTTTTTCTCACGACTTTCTTTTCAGTTTTCTTTTCAGTATTTGATTTTGCAGTCAACTGTAATCTCCCTATTTCTTCTTATTAGCCACGGTTTTCTTTCGACCTTTACGAGTCCTAGAATTCGTTCTCGTTCTCTGTCCTCTGCATGGCAAACCAAGTCGATGACGCTGGCCCCGATAGCTATTAATGCTAATCAATCTTTTAATATCATTCTGTGTCTGTCTTCGACAATCACCCTCGACAACATACTCCGATTGTAATAAAGAGTTGATACGAGCAATCTCATCCTGGGTCAAATCTTTCGCCTTCTTGCCTGGATCCAAGTTTAATTTTGAAATCACTTGCATCGCTAAATGACGGCCAATTCCGTAAATATATGTTAAACTAATCTCTAACCTTTTATTCTCAGGTATATCGACACCTATAATTCTAGGCATTAAATTCTCCTTATCTCTTATTTAGTACAATAGTGTACCAAAAAAAATATTAATGTTCCAGTCAAATCTGGACTATCTTCCTCGAACACGACCCTTCTTCATAAAGCCGTCATATCGTTTCATGAGGAGATGGGACTCAATTTGTTTCATCGTATCCAAAACAACACCCACCAAAATCAACAAGGCTGTTCCCCCAAAAAAGTAACTGATTGTCTGAGGTATCGTCAGAATCCGCCCAATTATATTGGGCAATACGGCGATTAAAGCCAAGGAGACTGCCCCAATGAGGGTAATCCGATTCATGGTCGATTCAAGATATTCTTGAGTCGGTCGCCCTTGTCTAATTCCAGGGATAAAAGCCCCATTTTTCTTCATATCAGAGGCAATTTGATCGGGGTTAAACTGCGTAGCAGTCCAAAAGTAGGTAAAACCCATGATTAACAAACAGAAAATGACTAAATAGGAAGTGGATCCCATTGAAAGATATTGTGATAATCTTCCAAGGAATGAATCAGGTGACAAAAACTTCATAATGGTCGCTGGAAACATCAAAAATGATGAAGCAAAGATCACCGGGATCACACCTGCATAATTCACCTTAAGAGGGATATAAGATGCCCCTCCCTGCATTTCACGACGGCCCACAATCCTTCTCGCATGCTGTATGGGAATACGACGATGCCCTTGTATGATCTGAATCGTCGCGATGATCACAATGACAAAAATCGCGAACATAAGAGCCACTGACGCCAAGGACATTTGGCCAGGTTCTTGTGAATCCAAATTCAATTGTTGTATGATCAATCCAAAAGCACTGGGCAATTGCGATACAATTCCTATACCAATGATAAGACTTATCCCATTCCCAATCCCCTTTTCGGTAATTTGTTCTCCAACCCACATCAATAAAAGTACACCAGTCGTCATGGTCACGGAGACGACAAGGTAAAAGAGCCATGGAACCCCAAAGATTTGAAGAATCAAGAGTTCTGGTTCAACAATCCCAGGGCTACTAGCATTCATTTGAAGTGCAAATCGGGCATAAATTGTGGATTGTAAGAGAGCGAGGCAAACAGTCAATAGTCGAGTGTATTTATTGATTTTACGTTTTCCAGATTCGGGATTTTCCCGCATTTCTCTCTGTAAACCAGGAATCAGGGCAACGAGGAGTTGCATCATGATCGAAGCAGAAATGTAAGGCACAACGCTCAAGGCAAATACTGTCATCTGAGCAAAAGCTCCACCCGAAAAGATGTTCACCATTTGAAAGAGACTCTGAGCTCCCCCCATGGCACTCTTAAAGTAATTTAAAGCCACCTCGCCATTAATCCCAGGTACAGGGACATAAACCCCTACCCGACAGACAACTAGCATCAAAAGGGTAAAGATTATTTTAGCACGCAGCTCGGGAATCTGGAAGACTCTTTTTACTTCAGCAAACATAATGAACCAACATCACCTCAATCTAGAAAAGTTTATGAACGCAAATTTACCCGATTATGCATCGAGTGTAAATGAAAGTTTTGCTTTTTGCAACTTTTCACGAGCGCCAGATGAAATGGATTGCATCTCAAACGAGACCTTTTTAGTGATTTTTCCCTCACCCAGCAATTTTACTTTCTTGTTCTTTCCACTGATAAGACCTTTCTTACAAAGGGACTCAATATTGACTGTATCCCCATCTTCAAAAGACTGATCAATTTGGTAAAGGTTGACAGTTTCATACTCAGTACGAAAACGAGCATTACTGAATCCCCTTTGTGGCAGTTTTAGATGGAGGCGTAATTGTCCTCCTTCATATCCGAGGCGGCGCTTATAACCGGCACGTGAGCCATCACCTTTATGACCTCGACCGCAAGTCTTTCCAAGACCTGAACCATTCCCACGACCGACACGTTTGCGGCCTTTTGTGGGGCGTGTATTTTTTAAAGTAGATAAATCATTCATAATTAATTTCTCGTTTCTCTAATTGAATCTCTTCGACGCAATGATTTCAGAGCTTTAAATGTGGCCTTGACTTGGTTAAGGGGATTATTTCCACCTAAATTTTTTGCCATGACATCTTTAATTCCTGCCATTTCTAAAACAGAACGAACTAGTGATCCAGCAATCACCCCGGCTCCTTCGGGAGCAGGTTTTAGGAGAACACGCACTCCGTCCCATTTCACTATAATCTCGTGAGGGATAGTGGTCCCTTCCATTTCGACTTGAATCAGGTTCTGACGGGCATTCTCACTACCTTTACGGATGGCATCAGTCAGCTCGTTAGCTTTCGCAAATCCGTATCCAACGCGTTTTCCATCACCTACTAGAATTAAGGCGGAGAAGCTAAACTTACGTCCCCCTTTCACAACTTTGGAACACCTGTTAATGAAGAGAACTTTTTCTTGAAGTTCATTTTCAGATTGCTTCGCCATTAATATATCCTATCGTTAAAATGATAATCCATGTTCACGCACAGCATTGGCTAACTCTGCGAGAATCCCATGATATTTAAAAGGGCCACGGTCAAAAACGACTTCTTTGATGTTTTTGTCTTTGGCAATTGCCCCAATCGCTTCGCCAATCTTCTTGGCGGAATTTTTATCCTTTTTATTGAACTCAGTTTTATTCAACTCTTTTGAAAGTGTGGAAGCTGAGCCAATAGTCACACCCTTTTCGTCATTGATAAGTTGGGCGTAGATATGTCTGTTTGTTTTGACGACTGAAAGTCTAGGTTTGACTGCAGATCCACGCAATTTTTTACGGACTCGCATTGACCTTTTTGCTTTCTTCAATCGGCTTTGTTTACGTTCTTTATTCATGAGTTGTTACCCCTTAGCGGCAGACTTACCTGCCTTTTTTCTAACATATTCGTTCTCATAACGAATCCCTTTACCCTTGTATGGTTCTGGAGGACGTATGCTTCGAATATCTGCGGCAAATTGTCCGACCATTTGCTTATCAGACCCAGAGATGATGATGAGAGTGTTCTTCTTTTCGGTTTTCACATCAATTCCCTCAGGAATATCCAGTTGAGTTGGATGGGAAAAACCCACTTGTAGATCCACTTTATTCCCTTGTACATTGGCACGATAACCGACTCCAATCAGAGTCAATCGTTTTTCAAACCCTTCTGTAGTCCCCACAACCATGTTGTGAATAAGAGAGCGGTAGAGGCCATGCCACTTTCTGTTGCTGGGCTTGTCATTTTTGATAGAGACCACAATTTGATCAGTTCCAATCTCAAGCTCAATGACAGGCATAACTTTTAAGTTCAGAACACCTTTAGGTCCTTTTACTGAAAGTTCGATCCCGTCTTTCTTTACTTCTACACCCTTAGGAAGGGGAATGGGTAATTTTCCTTTTCGAGACATTAATTATACTCCTTAATCTACCAAACGAGGCACAAAAGCTCACCGCCCACATTATTCTTTGCTGCATCAACTCCAGCCATCACTCCTTTCGAAGTTGATAGGATGGTGAGGCCCAGACCACCGAAAAACATGGGGATATCCTTATAATTTACATACTTACGCAGACCAGGTTTGGAGGCCCTTTTAAGTCCACGAATCACAGACGCTCTGTTACGCAAATACTTTAAAAAGATTCGTATTGTGCCACCAGACTTGTCGCTTTTTACAATATAGTTTTCTATAAACCCTTTTTCTTTGAGTATTTCTGCAATATTTTGCTTTAGCTTGCTCAACGGAATATCCACATAACGGTGTTGAGCATTAATTGCATTGCGTATCCTCGTTAAAAAATCTGCTACAGGATCGCTAAGTGTCATAAAAAATATCTCCTCTTTCGTCAGCTATTATTAAGTGACGACAATTTCATAATTTTTAAAGGGCATACCCATAAGTCGCAGTAGTTCGATGCATTCATCATCGCTTTCTGCGGTTGTTACAAAAGTAATATTCATTCCCTTTGTATCTTTCACTTTATCAAGATTCAATTCAGGAAAGACTGAGTGGTCATTTAATCCGACTGTACAGTTTCCATGCTTATCAGTTCCGGTTTCGAAACCACGGAAGTCACGAATTCGCGGACAAACGATATTGAAAAATCGATCCAAGAATTCAAACATACGGATTCCGCGTAGAGTCACCATAACGCCAACGGGACTTCCTTCTCTCAGCTTAAAGTTTGCAATCGACTTTTTCGCCTTTGTTATGATAGGCTTTTGACCAGCAATAAGAGCGAATTCATTGATAGCATCTTGAAGTGCATTTTTATCTTGTGCAAGCTCTGCAATCCCCATATTGATCACAATCTTTGTGACAGATGGTATCTTCATAGGATTGCTGTAAGCAAACTTCTTTAGCAAATCAGCCTTGACATCTTTGTGATATTTTTCTTTTAATCTTGACATTTTCAAACTCTTTTAAAGTTTTAACTTTTTATGATTGATGGGGTTTTTTCACAGGACGGTAAGTCACTTCACCGCCTTGACTGTTGTAGAAGAAATTCTTCTCACCATTTCCATCAACCTTAACCTTTAATTTCACAGGTTTCCCATTCGCATCGCAAACTTGTACATTTGAAATATGTATCGGTCTTTCGATATCAATAATACTCCCTGAAGGATTTTCTTGGGTCGGCCGTACATGCTTTTTACATAAGTTAACGCCCTGTACAAGAACATGATCATTATCCGTGCATTTGAGAACGATGCCAGTTTGCCCACGGCAGTTACCTGAGTTGACAACAATCTTATCACCATTTCTCACTTTTCGGCATTTGCGATTTTTCGTCGGTTTTTTTCTATTTTTTTGCATTGTTTACCTTCTCTCTTAAATCACCTCTGGAGCCAAAGAACAAATTTTTAAGTATCCCTTATCTCTCACTTCACGAGCAACAGGTCCAAAAATTCGAGTTCCTTTCGGTTCCGACTTTTCGTCAATAATCACGCAACTATTTGTATCAAAATTCAGTATTGATCCATCTTGACGATTAATTGAACTGCGAGTTCTCACGATCACCGCCTTGACCACATCACCTTTTTTCACGCTTGCGCCAGGTTTTGTCGCTTTCACTGAACAAACTATCGTATCACCGATTCCGGCATATCGTCGCTTTGAGCCACCTAAAACTTTGATACACTTGACTTCGATGGCCCCTGTGTTATCAGCGACATCTAACTTACTTTCTTGTTGAATCATAGTTTCTTTCCAATCGTTTTATCATTAAGCCTTTGCCACTACTCGCCAACTCTTACGCTTAGACAGCGGTCTCGTTTCCATAATCGTGACTTTTTCGCCAACATTTAGAGGATCTTCAGTGTGAGCAAAGAATGTCGTTTTCCGCTTAATCACCTTGCCATATCGACTGTGGCGTTCTGTCAGAGTTACCTCTACGACAACAGTTTTTTGCATCTTGTTAGAAACAACGACACCTTCTTTGAGTTTTCTTTTGTTTCTTGTTAGTTGTTCCATCTATCCCTCAGTCGGTTAACGATTTTACTCTTTGCTTTTCTTTAATAATGGTGAGCAATCGAGCAATATGACGTCTTAGTTGGCTTATTTCGTGTGGATGCTCCGGCTTTTCCATTCTGGCTTGATTTTTCAATTCATAAAGTTTATGCATTGAATCATGATACATGAGTTCAAGCTCTTCACTCGATTGATCTCTTAATTCCTTGGCTTTTAGCATATTCTAAACCTCTTCTATCCGCTCAACAAAACGTGTATTTAAAGGCAGTTTCGCTGCTGCCCTTCTCATAGCTTCCTGTGCCATCTCTTTTGGGACATTTGCGACCTCAAAAAGAATACGACCAGGTCTGACAACTGCAACCCAGTGACTCACGCCCCCTTTTCCTTTACCCATACGAACCTCAGCAGGTTTTTTGGTAACGGGTTTATCGGGGAAGATTCGGATCCAAACTTTACCCCGTCGTTGCAGATATCGATTAATGGCAATACGAGCTGCCTCGATTTGTTTCTCAGTAATCCAACCACGATCCAAAACTTGGATGCCAAAGTCACCGAAGTGAACAAACTGACATGATTGAGCAACACCCTTATGTTGTCCTTTCATCTGCTTTCGGTATTTTGTTCTTTTTGGCTGTAATGGCATGAATTACATCGCCTCTCTCTTTTGTGATTTCATTTCCCCACGGTAAATCCAAACTTTGACACCGATGCTTCCATAGGTCGTTTCAGCACGTCCTGTTGCGTAATTAATATCGGCTTTCAAAGTATGAAGGGGAATGCTTCCTTGTTTGTACCACTCTTTACGGGCAATTTCAGCACCACCCAAACGACCAGATACTTGAACTTTTATCCCTTTCGCTCCAGCATCCATAGCTGACTGAATAGCCGTTTTTAGAGCCTTTCTGAAAGAGACCCGTCTTTCAAGTTTCTTCGCAATTCCATCTGCGACGATCTTAGCCTCGATATCCGGCCTTTTCACCTCTTCAACTTCAACAAAAACTTCCTTTCCGGTCAGTTTAGAAAGTTTCTTTTTAATGGATTCAATTTCGCTTCCCTTTTTACCGATAACCAGTCCAGGGCGAGAAGTGCAAATCACCACCTCTATCTTTTCGCTCATGCGACGAATCTTAATATTTGAAGTTCCGTTGCAAATAGGTAGCGCAAAGAGAAATTTTCGAATCATGAAATCTTCTTCAATATAACGTCCAAATTCTTGTTTATTGGCGTACCATTTTGAATTCCAGTTCTCGTGTAGCTTTAGTCGAAAGCCTTTTGGATGTGTTTTCTGCCCCATTTATACTCCTTATTCCCCCACAACAATTGTAAAGTGAGATGTTCTCTTAATAATGCGGTGGCTTCCACCTTTGTTTTTCGGCTTACTCCGTTTCATTCTTGATCCTTCATCCACTCTCACCTCAATCACTTTTAGGCTATCGCGGTTAAGATCTTCATTATTTTCTGCATTTGCAACAGCACTGTCCAAGGTTTTTTTCAACAATGGTCCTGCTTTGGTGTGACTATACCTTAATTGCAAACTGGCATCTGCGACGTTCAGACCTCTAATCTGATCCGCTACAAGCCGTGCCTTGCGGGGACTAATCCGTACATACTTTGACTTTGCGTAGGCTGTTGCCATGAGTTACTAACCTTTTACTTTTTAGGGTGACCTTTAAATGTTCGCGTCGGAGAAAACTCTCCTAGACGATGGCCAACCATGTTTTCCGATATAAAAACTGATAAAAACTTCCGTCCGTTGTGGACCTCAAACGTTAACCCAACAAACTCGGGCACGATCATGGATCTCCGAGACCAAGTTCGAATTGGTTCACTGGAACCGCTTTCTTTCGCTTTCATCACCTTACTCATGAGATGATGATCTACAAATGGACCTTTTTTTAATGATCTAGCCATACTTCTTCTTCGTTATTTTTTCTTCTTACGTGATTTCACAACATGCTTGGTTGACTTTTTGTTCGAACGTGTTTTCACGCCAACATATGTCCCCCAAGGAGATTGTGGGATATTTCCTTTACTCTTTCCTTCACCACCACCATGAGGGTGATCAACCGGGTTCATCACGACCCCTCGTACTGTAGGTCGGATCCCCTTCCATCGATTTCTTCCGGCTTTCCCTTCTACACGAAGGTTATGCTCTGGATTCGAAACCACACCAAATGTTGCCCGGCAATTTTCATTCACTAGTCGAACTTCACCAGAAGGCATTCGAATGGTTGCATTTCCATCACTTCTCGCCATTAGCTGTGCAAACAACCCAGCTGAACGGACAAGCTTTCCACCTCTTCCGGGTTGGATCTCAATATTGTGAACAATCGATCCCAAAGGCATATCTTTAAGCTTCATGCAGCAGCCAACAGAATATGGAGGCTTATCGCTCGTCTGCACCATGTCTCCTTTCTTAAGACCTTGTGATGCGATGATGTAGCGCTTTTCACCATCTGCATAGTTTAAAAGGGCAATGTAAGCTGATCTGTTGGGATCATACTCAATGGATGCTACCTTTGCAGGGATATCAATTTTATCACGCTTAAAGTCGATGATTCGATACTTACGCTTATGTCCACCACCTTTATGTCTGCAGGTAATGTGTCCTTTGTTGTTACGACCATTTGTTCTCCTTTTTGGGAGAAGTAATGATTTAGTCGGCTTGACAAGCTTTCGGCCTTTCTTTTCATCGGCGCGAGTCAACTTCTCATTCGCTGGCAATACGAGCTGTCGCAGACTAGGAGTGATCGGACGAAATTTCTTTAACATCTATTCTCTAAGCTCCTTTAAACGTTATCCAAACTATCTTTTGCTTCTAAAGTGACGACAGCCTTCTTAAAACCTGACTTTCGTCCCACGCCTCGACGCGTTCTCAACATCCGCGTTGATTTTGGCTTTACATTGATGGTGTTGACTGAGGTGACTTTGATGTTTTGTTCTTTGTAAATTTCTTCAAGTGCTTGAGCAATTTCTTTTTTGTTTGCTCTACGATCGACTATGAAGACATATTTTGGTTGATCGAAGCGAGAGATGCATGGATTGCTGTCATTCGATTTCAGACCTTCAAGAGTCGTTGTTTTCTCGGTCACATGTCTATTTTTGATAATCTGACGTGGATTTATTCTTTTCATTTCTTAACTCCGGCTCCTTACGACAACCATTCTGTCATTTGTTGCAATGCTGATTCGGTAATAATGATATCGCCTGCCACCATCACATCATAACCACTAATATTTTGAGCAACGTTAAAACGTGCCTTCGGAATATTCCGAACACTTTTTAGGAAATTATGATGCTGATCAACCTTGACGCTTACGGATTTTTCCTCGCCTTCAACATCGATAGATTGCGACTTAGCCTCGCCTAAGAAGAGAGTTCTTCCCTTCATATTACAGGCGTTGACAAACTGTGATACAGTCTTTGTCTTTGGCTCGCTCATCTCGAGATTTTCCACGACAATCATACGATTGTTGCGGATTTTCTCTCCGATCAAATAACGAATCGCCGCTCTTCTTTCCTTTTTATTGATACGCACATGTTGGTCAAACTTCGGTTTAGGTCCGAATACAACTCCACCACCTCGAAACTGAGGAGTCACGAGCGAACCCTGTCGGGCTCGACCAGTCCCCTTCTGTGGACGTGGCTTTTTGGTCGTGTGACTTACTTCCGACCGGTTTTTCGTACTCGCGGACCATTGACGAAGATTATTCCTCAATGCCACAATATAATCTTTTATTGACTGACCATTGGCCTCTGCATTGGTCAAACGATCATCAACGTCAACCGTCCCGACTTCTTTTCCTGCAAGGTTGTATTTTTTTAGCTTTGCCACTGCTTACTCCAATGATTACTTCTTAATTGTCTTTTTTGTTGCTTCGGTCAAATAAACCAATCCGTTTTTCGGTCCAGGAACTGATCCTTTGACAATAATCAAGTTATCTTCTGGTTGAACCATCACAACTTCTAAACTTTGAGTCGTTACTTGTCGATTTCCCATCTGACTCGCTCTTTTTCCACCTTTGAAACAACGTCCCGGTGTACTTCTCATTCCTGTCGACCCCGCATGTCGGTGAACCGGACCGGTACCATGAGAGGCTGGAAATCCACTGAAGTTGTGCAACTTCATGACCCCTTGAAAACCTTTACCAATCGACCTTGCCGTGGCGTCGACATATTTGACTTCTGCAAACTGATCCACACCGAGCTCTTGCCCAACTTCGTATTCTTCAACACTGTCGACACGACACTCAGTTAAGTATCGTCTTGGGGCGATCCCGGCTTTCTTAAAATGTCCCAATTGTGGCTTCTTCACTCGTTTTTCTACTGTACGCGGATCTTTCGTCTTGATTTCTTCAAAACCAAGTTGAACTGCATCATAACCATCATTCTTGGCTGTTTTAATCTGAGTGACGACGTTCGGCTCGGCTTCAATCACTGTGCAAACAACAACATTTCCATTATCGTCAAACAGCTGCATCATACCGCGTTTTTTACCCATCAATTTACGTGCCATACGATTTTTCCTTCATCAGTTAAACTCCTCTTAAAAGAAGAGTATAATCTCGCAAATCTAGTACCCTGTCAACTTAATCTCTTCCGTAGCCCGCTTGACTAGACGTCCTTTTAAAAAGAAAATTATAGACAGCTAGTGTATTTTCATACGTAGCGAACTTATCGGCGCTGAAAGGGATAAGAATATCAAAGTACGGAATTTAGGGCAATAGAGGAAGTAAAAAAAATGCTGTTTGATTAAATTGGCTTAGGAAAAATAAGCACAGAGAAACACAGAGATTTCACAGAGGATCACAGAGGAATGACCTATTTTCTGATTTTTGGAACTGTAATGACCTGATTGTTTCTTTTGATGACCCGATTTTGGACTTTCGAAAAGTTAGCGTCTGGTGTGAGCTTGATTTGATCTTGAGCCTCTATGAGTTCAGTTCCTAATTTCAATTTTAATATTTGAGGTTTTTCTACAGCACCTTTAATGTGGACTCTTACTAGTGAGGACTTAAACCGAATGGTTTGCCCATCTTTTAGAGTATCGTTATATGAGAGATTCACGGGTTCTGTATAGGTTTTTGGGAAAACGTGATGGCAAAGGTCGTG
>SDBV01006069.1_pt1 | contig 16864 bp, 9 predicted proteins | sample 2277081 | NCBI WGS metagenome assembly SDBV01 (sample SAMN10402039, study PRJNA504765) | marine sediment metagenome | isolation source: marine sediment core GS10_PC15, 223 cmbsf | place: Arctic Ocean: Southern Knipovich Ridge | collected 2010 | reverse complement strand
ATGCAACACTTGGCCAAATTGCCGATAGATTGCCTTCTGCATCTGCCGAAATGATGAGCTTTCTTGGGTGTTCTCGACCAACTATAATTAGCTTTACATCCCATCGGCCCACAGCCTCTGGCATTCTTGGCGACTGTTTTCCGGCAATAGTACCACCCTGGTCTCCAGTGATGATACCTGTGAGAACTCGATTATCAATTGTACCTGTAAATCTAGATTCAGATGTATGGCCATCAGGACCTTGCCTTGTTTGAGTAAAGCTGAGATGTCCGCCGTCATACCCAACATCCTCCAACTTTGTAAGGCCCTGAATCAATGGACACACCCTGGATAGTGTTGTTCTGCCCCAGGGAGAAAGCTAGGACTGTCTCCGATGGCAAGCCGCTAACATCGTTCTTAATAATCCAGTCTCCATCAAACAAGTCAGCCGTTCCCACTTCTGTCTCGCCCTTTGGCGATCTACCTGGGGTCGATCCTTGAGACGTGATTATTTCGGACTCCTTCATCTGGTTGTCACTGGCTGGCAATTGACTACTTGATTCCGAAGAAGGTTCAGATGGCTCTTCAAATTCATCTTCGCTCTTCGCACAGCCATACAGAAGAACCGCCAATAATGATATAGCAAGAACACGAATGATTATGCTGCCCATTTTCATATAGAACTCCCTTCTATTAACAAATTTCCCCTCATATTCGCTAACGCACGTGGTCATTCGCGATGCGCAGCAGCGTCGATTGAACCACGATGTTCGGCCTTATCACGCCAAGGATCTCTGCGCAACTGCTCCTTAAGAGCAAATGCCGCTGGGCCATCATAATCAGAGTTCAAGGCGCTTGTAATATGTTTCCCACTGATCTCCAACCCCCCACCTGGTAGGTCAGATTCAGCCACAAGTGTTAGATCCATATCCCCATACTTACTAGCGAATTCCTCCACGGAATTGTATTGTGGACGTTGTGTCAGCCTCAGTGTTTCATAGAACCGGTCTGCGTCTACAAGGTCAATCTGGTATCCACACGATGAGTATTTCTGCACAGTATCTGGGGCGCCAGCTTGAAAACGGGATGTAGTAACAAATATTCCTTTTGTGAAGCCAGCGAGAACTAAAGCTCCTGTCAGGGAGCGAATCTGCTCTACTTCAATGGAGTTTTTATATCGTTTCACTTGGACGCCGATCGTACCACTATCGTCATGAAGTATAACGTCTATGCCGCCATCGGAGGAATAGCCTGTAACGACCACTTGATATCCAAGGTCCTTGAATACACTTGCTACAGTCTCTTCGAAAAGCCTGGGATGCATCTCGAATCGGGCGTCGTATTTCGCTACAAGATACGTTCGAGCTTCCTGCAAAGGAACGGAAATATCAGAAAGATCCAACTCGCGAAGTGTTGCTGTAGCAGCATGAACGGAAGTGTAGTATTCATCTCTAGTGCCTTTGGATGACTTGAAGTCTTGTCTTATCCTCCAGAAGCCACATATTGCACAGATATCGATTATCTTCGCGCTAGCTGTGTAGCTGTAAGGGCTGCGAGTTGCAGAATTACCGAGATTTGTTAATGAGGTCGCGCAGAATGGGCAGTTGTCTAGCGACAGCACACTCGCTAGGCCACGGGCTTGTACTCTTGTATTGCGCTCATAGGTCCAAATCGCCATCGTAAGTATATATCCCTTTGGAGGAACATGTATTGATTAGATCCTCGTGCAGTAGAACAAGTTATTCTATAGATTCTCTATATCATTCAACTTTATAACTTATTTCATTGATTCGCAAGGATTATTTTTTAATTTTTACATTTTCCTAACTATATAACATTACAAATTGAATATTATACAGAAACAGGCTAACTTATTTATGTTTAATCTACCAGACCAAATGCGTCCAACTTAGTTTTATAGAACATTTGCCTCAATATAAAATCCGCAACTTTTTAAAACAAGCGTTTTGCCCTATTCTAACGCTCTGGAGTCTCTGATTTTCCATTTATTGGAACATCAGGCGAACTTGCTTATCGACAGCACGCTGGCGGGCACAGTACGGGCCCAAACTGGAGTATATGGATTGCCTGGCCTGCAGATATTGGGGAGATTGCAAATACTTCTAAGCTAATCAGGTAAGACAGACCTCCCCATTTAGCATCTTCCGGACATTTACCAGCTCATTCCAGTTATAGTATTTGTCTGTGGAAAATCTTAATCGGGAAATCTACATATTGTAAAAGAAATCCAGTTTTGCAATCAACGCGTTGTACATTTCTTCTCTATTTTTTCAAGTGCGTATATTTCATTTTGGTCGAATCGTAACAATTACGCGCTGATACCTGGTCAAACTGGGCTGACCGTCATCAGTAACTTCAGCCACGAAATGCACCGTTTTCGGCTCTGACACGGAGGGTGCTGTGAAACTTGCCACCGCACCTTTGTGATCCATCTTAAGCCCGTAGGCATTTAGCGAACCAGGTTCCCGGTAATATCCAGTTGTATTTCAGATTATCCAGATCCGGATCCGACGAGTTGGAAGCATCCAGATTATTTTCTCGTTTAAAAGAATGCAGTGTTTATTAAAAAATCGGAAAGCGCAGATTTGAGCAGAAAATCCAGCTTATTTATAAGTATAGGACTCGTAGTGAGTCTGCTTCTTGTTATTACCGCTTTTGAGTGGCGCTTTTATGACGATGGAGCTTTAGCAGATTTGGGTCTTGTGGAGGATGATTTTGAGGAAATGCTTGAAATACCCCAAACGGAGCAACCTCCACCTCCTCCCCCGCAAATTCAACAACCCGAGATCAATGAAGTTGTGGACGAAGAAGAAATCGAAGAAGAAATAGACGTGCATCTTGATATCGAAATCACGGAAGACGAGATGATCGAGGAGATCATTCTTGAAGAACCTGTAGAAGAAGAAGTAGATAGGATATTCACTGTTGTGGAAAAACAACCGAAATTTCCAGGTGGAACAAAAGCATTCTTGCTATACATACAAAAACACCTTATGTATCCGGAAATGGCAAAGAGGATGGGAATTGAAGGTAAAGTATATGTACAGTTTGTAGTAGACAAGGAAGGAAACTTAAGCGAAGTCAAATCTGTAAAAGGCATCGGCGCTGGCTGTGAAGATGAGGCAGTTCGGGTCATCCAGAACTCACCAAAATGGCAACCTGGAAAACAGCGTGGCAGGGTGGTTAAAGTACGAATCGTCGTTCCTCTTACATTTAGTTTAGACTAACAAACAAAGTCCTCATACTTTAGTTATACCTTATTTCACGCCCCTGGCGTGTTATATAATTCACCATTATACTTGTCCCGGGATATCCCTTCATGACATGGTTGGATAAACAGCAAATTTTCGTAAATTGCTAGTTATTTAATACGTTGTTAATAACCACTAATCTAATATCATGAGACTCTCTTTTTGCATCCTTTTTTGCTTTCTTGGTCTGAATCAGCTTCTTGCTCAATTAGTTAGCACAGGTATTTCTGTTCAAGGTATTGCAAGGAATACTGATAAAACGGCGTTGGTCAGTAAAAACCTTACGTTCACATTTACGGTAAAAGATGAAGGAGGTACAACAGTTTACAATGAAACAGCCACAATAGTAACGGATGCGTTTGGTGTTTTTGCGCATACTATTGGAACGGGAAATGCAACTACCGGACCTTTTGAAGATGTGCTGTTTCATCATGAAAAACTCACCCTGGTAATAAGTGTGGAAATTGATGGTGTGACCACAGAGATATCAGATGCCCCTTTTCAATATACCGGCTACGCTAAATCAGCCGACAACGGCGTACCAACCGGATCCATCATGCCTTTTGTGGGTTCCTCAGCCCCTTCAGGCTGGGTATTGTGTAATGGACAGTCTCTTACTGGCATCGGTGGCTCAGGTCCATTAATCGCCTTGCTTGGTAGTAACAACGCACCTAATCTTCAAGGGATGTTTTTACGAGGCACAGGAACCAGTCCTGTTAACAACCAGGCAGGTCCAGCCCTAAGGGGTACGCAGCAAGATGGTTTTGAATCCCACAAACATTCGGGATCTACAACTACAAATGGGAATCACACTCACATAACGTCCGTTCCTAATGAACAACAGGGAGTATTTGCGGTGGTCACAAATGATGCTCATTATTATGAATGGAATAAAACAGGTGGAAGGACTTCCTCTATCAATGGAAATCATTCGCACACAGTCACTACTAATGATGTGGGTACCACCGAATCACGCCCGGTCAACTACGGTATCAATTACATCATTAAGTTATAGCAGAAATGAACCGCAATAATTATGAAAAAATTAATCATTGTAGCTTATCTGCTTTTTATGGTGAATGGCATATGGGCTCAAACACAATCAGATCCGCAAGTTATCTCGACTTCAACTTCCGTCATTGGAAAAGAGACGTCAGATAACAAAGTAATTATCGATCTGCATGTGGGAAGCACCATCATATATGGATACCAGGAACGCAGCGATGCAATCGTAAGTGTTCACTTTCCCTATGGTATCCTTTATATCGAAAGTACGTTCGATGAGACACTTTTCGAGGTTTCCAAAGGTTATTTCGGCGACAAGGTTTTGATTAACTGGACGATTGGCCAGAACGCACAATCAATTACCCAAATAAGAGTATACCGGAGATTATTTGATGATGCAAATGTGGATGATTTTACAGATTATACCCTCATAGCCACCCTTCAGAGAGATTCTTACCAGTTTGAAGATGCAAATGTCCAGGGTGGAACACTGTACGAGTATAAAATTGAGGCCGTTGGAGTTTCTGTAATTCCAGCAAAATACCTGACCTATATTACTGGTGTTGGTTATAGAAACCCTACCGGTGTTGTAACAGGCAATGTGAGCTTTGATGGAGGGAGCCCTGTAAAGGATGTGGTGGTAAGAGCTGATCCGCAAGGAGGCATGGGTTCATTTGGTGCGAGTCTAATGTTTGATGGTTCGCAGGAACTCCATATGCCAATGCCAAGGCAGGAACTTGCGGACTCCGACATATCCCTTCAGGCATGGGTGAAAGTAGACGATACATCTCCATTTAAACTATTCAATTTATCCGAGATAGATGATACTCCAGCTGTGCTTCAGGAGCTGCAGGTACAGGTCACCAGGACGGATACATACCTGGAATTGGCAACGTCTTCGTCCGGTATTGACTACACGGTAAAATTGGAAGATTTCTATCCGACCGGAAATGTAGATGGTCGTGGTTTTGATATGTTGAATCCGATAGCAGATCTGGCTTCAGAGTTTTTCCATTTGAGTGTAAACCTTACTGACCTGGAGAAGCCCGTTTATTATTTGAATGGACGGCGGTTGGATCAGGATTATATTGACAGTTTAAATCCCGAACTTCCGATTTCTGAGAAACCGACCATAACGGAGTCGGGCTCGTTTGTATTTGCGTCATTTCCTGTAAATGACATTGAAATGGCCGATGGATTGACCGGTCATATAGATGAAATCAGGGTATGGGACATACCTCTGGACGAAATACTAATCCGCACAGATTTCAAACGCTATCTCGGTGGTGGTGAGCCAAACCTGATCAGTTACCTTAGATGTGATGAAAATGCCGGGAAGTTTGCTTACGACATCTCGAAGATTGGCTTTGAATTCAATAAAAATCATGCAGAAATTGTCAGTGCTGATATTCGCTGGTCTCAGGTAAAACCCACTACTTCCCAATTAGGAATACTTGGTGTTACCGATATTAACGGTAATTATATCATCTCAGCCGTTCCTTACACGGGCGTGGGAGAGTCATATACATTAACGCCACTTTACGGAGTGCATGAATTTGAACCTTCCCAGCAACTGGTGTTCCTTGGAGCCGGATCGGAGATTATTAACAAGATTGACTTTAAAGATATTTCCTCTTTTGATTTTCTTGGCAGGCTGTATTACACCACATCAGGTGTTTTTGAAACGATAGCAGCAGTGGAAAACGTTACGAGCGTACTGGAAGATGGATACAACCAGTACCGCGCCATTATAAGCGGCACCGAGCAATTGATTAGTAAAGGCAGCAATTATTACGATGGGACTACGCTGTATGAAACTCCGAAAATTTATGTAGCTGGAGCAAATGTGTTTATAGATGGTGAGATTGTGCTTGATAAAGACAAAAGACCTGTGGTAACTGACCCTGAGGGATTTTTCAAAATAAAAGTCCCCATTGGCAATCACTTTATTGAGGTGCGGAAAGACAAGCACGGTTTTACTCATGCCGGGCGGTTCCCCGCTTCAAGAGAAGATGGAGACGACCTTTTTGAGTTTTTTGAGCATCAGCAATCAGCTGTTACTTTTTTGGATACCACCAGGGTTTCACTGGTTGGCAGAGTTGTTGGCGGAACGATCGAACCGGCAAAGCCTATTGGATTTGGTGGTGACGGGTCGCTCACAGAGGTCTACAATCCAGGTACACTAGATGAGGAAACCGTCCATATAAGTTCCATCAATAATATTGGACTGGCGACCATTACATTGAGTTATTTACCTTTTGGCGGAACCCCTGGTATCGGTGAAGTGGAACATATTATTACCACTAATGCTGAAACCGGCGAATACAGGGCTGACCTGCTACCCCTCAGCTACACCATCGATGAGGCTACGGGTATAAAGATAACCAGCAATCCGGGCATCCAACTTCTTGATGCTAATGAAACGGTGAACCTGACTGCTGCAAAAGATCCTATCGTCAGCGAGTATTATGATCCTGATAGCGTTTTGATCAGTTCTGATCCATATCATTTCGTCAAAAGTTTCACTCACCGTGCTCCTCCCGTGCTCAATGTGGTATCGCAGTCATCAGATATTGAAGTAATTGTAGTTGTTGACGATGCAAATGGCAATTCGCAAGAAGTCTCCATAGGCACCGAGGGATTTCAATATCCCGTGTATACACAGACGTTACAGTATGCAATTGTTTTTGAGTCATTTGAAGAGTACATTAATAATGACGGAGGAGCTGGAAAGGAAGTAATTGACCAGGTCCCCATCGTAGATGGAGAATTCAATATCACCAATAACCTTGCGTTGTCCAACTCCGAGAGTATTACCGTAGATGCGGATATTCCAAGCGTTTCCACGTACATTTTCAAGGCCGGGTTGCCTTCCATTTCTGTGCCCTTCACCCGTACCATTGATATCAAGTACCGGGTGGATGGTGTTGACTACGATGCCAGGAATTATGCAACCGAAGGAATCATTCTGGGTGGTCAATCCGATGGCAGCCAAACTTTTGTTACACAGGCCCCCGATGTCCCTGATATTATCCTTCGTGATCCCCCAGGTTCGAATAGCTTTGCCTCCATTCAGAAAGGGAGAAGCATTTCTTTTACAGAAGAAGGTAGTTTTGCCATAGGACAGAAGGCAGACACCAAAGTAGAAATAAAGTTGGGTGTGACGTTTGAAGCCGGAGGTGGCCTGGCAGGTCCTGTTATCAAATCATCAGGTACAAACAGTGCAACATTAGGAATAGGCTTAACGGTAGGATCTTCCAATGGGGAAAGTATTACAAAAACCTACACTTTCAATGAAACAATATCTACCAGTAGTAATCCATTGTTTGTCGGCAGCAAAGCGGATCTATATATCGGTAATACAAAAAACTACTTTTATGGCTCGTACGATAATGTCCGTGTAAGTGCAGCACAGCTCGGATCTGACCCGTCACAGATTCTGACGAATGATGCAGGTGAGTCCATCCATGTCAGTAAACAGAAAGCCTTTTATTTTTCAGAAGAGCCTTCAGAGACCTTCTTTATTTATTCCCAGAAATTTATTCTTGAGACCCTGATTCCTGAACTGGAAGGTATTATTCATGGTATTGATATTGGAACCATATTGGAAAGCACGCCGGGAGTACTGACGAAATCTCAATATGAGGAACAAATTCGTTTATGGAAAAAAGTGATTCAGGACAATGAACGTACAAAATACCTGGCTCTTTTTGATCGTGAAAATTACAAAAACGGAATTAAAAGCAATTTGGAAGCAGAAATTGAGGCGATTAATGATCATTTAATTGCCATCGAAGTAATTGGAGCCACATTGGTGGCTGGTGGAATTTATGCCGGAGCACTCAATGTAATACCGGTCGGGATTCAGTCTTTGGCAGTTTCAATTGATTTTTTAAATGAAAAGAAAGGGCTCTTACAGCAAAAATTAGATTTTCTTGAAAGTGAGTTTCTTAAGAATGTCTCCTTCGATGCAGGTGTTGGTGAATTTACCAGTTCCAGTCAAATTGCCATAGCCCAGACAAAGACCCGAAATATAAAGTTCGATATAGATGCGTCACTGGATTTAACGGTAGGTTTTGAGCTTAATGATGCTGGAATTCTTTTGCACACAAGCAACTCATTGAATTCTTCAATAAATAGCTCCTTAAGGCAAGACGAAACAGAATCCACAACAGTGAGTTATACACTAAAAGACAACGACAAGCACAATTTTCTAAGTGTGGATGTAGTCAACACGTTTGATGGGAACGGACCGGTATTCAGTACCATTGGTGGCCGGACATCTTGTCCTTATGAAGGCATCGATCTTACAGAGTTCTATAAAAACAGCGAATTCACCCCTGCGAAAGATATTGCAGGTGATATTTATTCCGGGGGCGATCAAATTGGGTATGCCACCCAACAGGTGGAATCGCCCGCCATCAGCGCGGTTGTAGCCAGTGTAACAGATGTCCCTGAAACCCGGGCCGCGGAATTCAAATTGATCCTGGAAAATAATAGTGTGGCTGAAGCTGACGCATTTTTTGAATTGTATGTGGATAATACAACCAATCCCAAGAATGCCAAAATAAACATCGCCGCAAATGGTAATATCGTATTTGTACCCTATGGTAAAAAAATCGAGTATGCCCTGACGCTGGAGAAATCCATTTCAGATGTGTATGAATACAAGGACATTAACATTGTTCTGGGATCCATTTGTGATCCTTTCCGGATCTTTGATGTGGTTACAATCTCAGCTGTATTCAGACCCTCCTGTACGGCCGTTGATCTGGACAGCCCATTGGAAAACTGGGTTTTCAATGCAGGGGATGCGTATAACAGCGATAATACTACCAATCCGCTTAATATAGCCATGTTTGGCTATGACCGAACCTTCAATAGTTTTGAAAACTATAGATTGGAATACCGCAAATCTACTTCCTCCTCCTGGACAAAGCTGCGAAATTATTATAACACCCAGGAATTACTGGATGAGGCTATCCTTCAGGGCGAAGACCAGGGAACGCTCTTAACAGCTAACACCACTAATTTTCCGTGGGACATTGGTGCTGTGGGATTGTCTGATGGAATATATGAATTGAGGGCAGTATCAAATTGCAGTAACGGCACTGTATTTATCTCGGATCCGGTTCGTGGAACAGTTGACCTCAACGTCCCCGTGCAATTTGGTACCCCCACCCCTACGGATGGTATTCTGGGAGCAGGGGAAGATTTGCGCCTGCAGTTTAATGAGGACATTTTATACAGCTCTGCAATAAGTAAGATTGAGATCAAGGGTGAAACCAACCAGCAGGAAATAAAACACGAGGTTTCCGTCCATTTTGAGGGTGGGGCTAACACTGCTGAGATCCAGAATCCCAATATAATTAGCGGCAACTTTTCTATTGAATTCTGGCTTAAAAACCAAACCGTGGGGTCTGGCGTTCTGCTTGACCAGCCCAATGCATTGAACGTAACGCTCAATAATGGGGTACTGGAGTGGACATTTGGGGGGCAGACACTTTCAAAAGCAATCGCTGTAGATCAGGCGTTCCACCATTACACACTGACCTATAACGAAACCGGCAGAGTGATGAAGATGTACCAGGATGATCTGGAGCTGGGAGCATTGGAAAATGTCGATGGGTTGTTGATACCCAACGGCAGTCCTTTGATTATTGGTGGAAATACCTTTATTGGAAACCTGCATGACCTTCGTTTCTGGTCTAAACCACTCACATTATCAGAAGCGTATGCTGCTCAATTTAATGAGCTGATGGGAAAAGAGAGGGACCTGATTGGATACTGGCCGATGAACGAGGGAACTGGAGAATTCGCCAAAGATCTTGCAAGATTCAGGCAGGCAAAAATCAATGCAGAATGGGATATCAAACCGAAAGGAACAGCTTATGACTTCATTGGTTCGCAATACCTGGAATTGGACGAAGTAGGTTTTGCACAGATCACGGATCTGATGGATGTTACACTCTCGTTCTGGATAAAAACAGACGATCTTACTAAAGGTACCATTTTTTCAAACGGCCGTGGTAACGGTGAGGATCTGGTCCAGTCGAACGGAAATATGAATAAATGGGCCGTAAGTCTGGAAAATGGTATTCTGTATCTTAACAGTGAAGGGACTCAATATACATTATCCACAACCAACCTTGCGGATAATAACTGGCACCACGTAGCAATTGTCTTAAGACGCATTGGATCTTTGAAAACCTATATTGACGCGTCGCTTGAATCAACTAATCCTGTGAACGATATTGGCGGTTTGTCTGGTAACAAAATGTGGATAGGTGCACGAGGCTTTATCAACAGCAGCCTTGTTGAAACTGTCGATGTGGAATTTACCGGGAAAATAGACGAATTACGTTTGTGGAATTTGGCTCGCGCCACGGAACAGATCGGCAGGGACCGCTTTAGCGAAGTTGATTTTAACTCACTTGGATTGTTGGTATACGCGCGTATGAACGAACCTGATCCTGTCACAGGAAATGGACCACAATATTATCATATCGCAGCCGGTGATATTGTGCTGCCAGCGAATGCCAACATGAGTTCAGGGCCTGTATCCTATACCCTTGATGCACCAACAATCAAATTGGTACGTCCGTACCTAACCTTTGAGGTATTACACGTCATCAATGGGGATGAAATGATTATCACCCCTCTGGTGAGTGACTGGTCGGTGCTTGAAGGCCAAATCATAGATATTACTGTTGACAGGATGTTTGACGTGTATGGCAACAGGCAAAGTTCACCCATCACCTGGAGTGCTTTTGTCAGGCGTAATGAAGTAGAATGGTTCGCAGCAGACGGAACGCAACAATTGAATATTGAAAAGCAAACAGACGAAAATCTGAGTTTTGAAATAACGATATTGAATAAAGGTGGGAAACAACAACCGTATTCCATTGAAAATGTACCGGAGTGGCTTAGCTCATCAGATCTTTCAGGAGCGCTGGCTCCCAATAGTAGTAGTATTATTGAATTTGAAATTGATTCTGATTTAAACATAGGCACGTATTCCCTTGACCTTTACCTGGATACGGATTTTAATTTCGATGAAAAATTACTGATTGAGGTGAGGGTTCTGGATAATCCCCCCGACTGGATTGTGGATCCAGCTGATTTTGAGTTTTCCATGAACCTGATTGGTATTTTGGATATCAATGGTGTCATTTCTTCTGATGCTTTAGACCTGGTGTCTGCATTTGTCGGAGATGAAGTGCGTGGTGTTGTTGAGTTGGAATATAATGAGGCATATGATCTCCACTTCGTTTTTCTTAGTATTTACAGCAATGACCCTTTCGGAGAATCAATTGATCTGAAAGTTTGGGATGCAAGTACCGGCATCATTTATCCGGAAGCGACACCGGATTTCACTTTCGTTTCCAATGATATTATTGGCTCCTTTTCCGACCCTGCAACGATTCAAACCAATTCAATCGTAGAACAGGATGTTTCATTATCAGAGGGATGGAACTGGGTCTCCTTTGCAGTGAGCAAACCTGAAAACCTGGGAATCCCCGAGCTTTTTGAAGGAGTTGAATTAAAGGATGGTGATTACATAAAATATACGGATGCCTTCTCCCAATACAGCACAGAATTCAGCTGGTCAGGAAGTCTTTCCGAGATTATTTATACCAATGCATACAAAATTCGATTAGGATCTCCCGGGTTGTTACGACTTCAAGGGGAGATTCACGATATCAATAACCTGATTTTCGATCTTACCGAGGGATGGAATTGGTTGAGCTATCCCATATTTGAAAAATCCCCTATTAATGTAGCTTTGGGTCTTTTCAGTGCATCACCAAATGATGTGATTAAAGATCAGGTATCCTTTGCCATCTATGACGACCGATTGGGATGGGTTGGAAGTTTGACACATCTAAAACCAGGCAGAGGTTATATGTTCAGAAGTCAAAACGGTGGGTCACTGAAGTACCAATATTTCAATAGTTCTACCAGCAGGAAAGAAGAAATGGAGCAAGAGGTATTTCATTTTTCTCATGCCGAGAATACTTTATCAGCCATTGTATCAATAGAAAATGAGGAATATGTGGAAGGTGACAAACTCCTGGCGATGCGGGGCAATGAGGAAGCAGGACAAGTATTGTCGACGAACCTGGGAAATGGTAATCGGCTCTATTTTATAAGTATTGATGAGGGGCCTGAGGGGCCTGATGATATCAATTATTTCTTAGTTCGGGATGGAAAAATGAACTCACTCGAAGTTAGCAAGTATCCCGATGCTGTTTCCAGTAATTTAACAGGTGGATTGGAAGATCCTTTGGTCTTAAAAATGATCGAATCAAATATTGGAAATCGTACGCTTTTTGTTCAACCTAATCCAAATTATGGGACATTTATCTTCAAAATTTTCAGAAACTATCCCTCTGATGTCAGCCTCTATCTATACAATGCCCAGGGAAAAATTATCTGGAGTGATGAACGGTCGATTGATACCATATACCAAAGTGAATTAGAAGTAAATACCGCACCAGGTGTATACCTGTTGAGGGCAATATTTGACGATAACACTTCCGAAACGAATACGATCATCATTAAATAATAATGATATGCCTGCATTAAATTATAATCGGATTTTAGGAGCGAATTGGCTTGCAGTATTATTATTCTGTTGGTTTGGTCATACAACAGTTTATGCACAACCTGACTGGCAGGTGGATCCAAATAATTTTGAGCACAGTATGTCTATTATTGGTACGGTTTGGCTCAATGGACAGGAACTGAATTCAGAAGGCGCGCTTGTTGGGGCGTTTATAGATGAAACATGTGTGGGGGTTGCTCAACCGTTGTTGTTCGAGGCTACCGGAAGATATCTGTTCTTTATGGTAGTTTTTGGAAATTCCGAGCACATTCAAGAACCTATACAATTCGAAATTTATGAATCAGGAGATCCGGTATCTGTGCAAGGTAATTTGTTGGCATTTGAGGTAGATGGAACAATAGGTAACGTACAAGAACCCTTTATTATTGCCGAACCGAAATTAGCAGCAGAGACTGATATTCTGACTTTTGATTTGGGCCCTGGTATGCTGGACGTTCAGATTGAGAACGAGGAAGTTAAAGTTAGTGTGGACATCTCGACCAGCCTTAGCACCCTGCCGGTATCGTTTGAATTATCAGAAGGAGCAATACTTTCGGTTGAGAGCAAACAATGGATATCCGGTGAATCCATTCTTAATTATTCCGCCCCTTTGAAACTTCAGGTATTTTCGGAAGGGCTCTTTCATCTTAAGGAGTATACGCTCACTGTAGTCCAGGAACGGGATGCTGTTGATGCTCATAATTTTATTTCTCCAAATGGTGATGGGTACAATGATTTCTGGGAAATCAGCAACCCGGACCGATTAGCAAACTATGAATTTGAGGTAAGAGGCCCGGAAGGTAAAGTGGTATTTCGTCAAACAGGATATTCGATTCCCTGGGATGGGATGTTCAAGGGCAGTGTCCTTCCCACCGGTACATTTTGGTACGTGATCACAAATCCAGCCACCGGACGTAAATTAAGAGGTTTTATTACTTTAATCTATTGAATATGAGAAAGTTTTTGATAACACTTGTGATTGCACTTGCCATACACACTATCAAGGCTCAAAATCTACGCCTCGGTTATTTTCAACAGGAACACATGTTCATACTTAATCCAGCCGAGGTAATTCACGATCAGGAGCAAGTTTTTCTCGAATATGGAAGAAAATGGGCAGATTTGACATATTCACCCGAAGCACTTCAAGTTGGCGGAGTATTCCACTCTTCTGAAAAGCTATCTTTCGGTGGTGTTATTAACAGAAATACATCGGGAATATATAATCTGTTTCACTTTGGAATCAGTACCGGCTACAAGGTGAATCTTTCAGATAGACAGACATTGTCCGCAGGACTAGCTCCATATATTAAAAACAATATTATTGATTTATCCGATGTAGTGGCCAACATGAATGACCCGTTACTATCAGGTGAACAGTATAATAAAACCCACTTCGGAATGGGTATTGGACTCAGCTACACCTACGACAATTTCAAGGCTCATTTAAGTATTCCGGAGACGCACGATGTGGAAATTGGGGATGAAGGTTTTGGTTCCTTTATTACCGGAGGAGCGTCTTATGACTTTTTCCTGGATGATTTTCTGCTTACCCCTTATGTCACATATATAGGAACACCCATAGACCAGGTTGTGGAAGGATTGTTTATGGCCTCGTGGAAAGAAACATTAAAATTCGGAGCTGGATACCGAAGCAACAAAACCTTTAGTTTTCGGGTTGAGTTTCAGTCGGGGTCAATCGCCTTGGGATATGCTCTCGCCAACACATCAGGTAATTTTTCCAGTGTAGGGATTTCTAACAACTTTTCTGTCCGATATATCTTCAAACGTGCCACCGTCGATACAAAAGCAAAAATCAATTCCCTCGTTTCGACGAATGAACGAATTCTGAGCCGAATGGATGCTGAGGAAAATTATAATCGCAACAAGCAAGAAGAAATATTGCAAAGATTGGATGAACTTACTCATCAGCAGGATACTGTACAGAACCTGCAACGTGATTTTATTGAAAAATTTGAAGAATCAGAACGAAAAAATACAATAGATCAGAACACTGATAAGGAAGTGGAGCCCGGGTACTATCTTATAATATATTCTTTTCACGATTCCACAGAATTAAATAAAATTAAGGAAGAACTGGTAAGCTTGCCCTTTGAGACAAGGCTCATTCGTGATAAGGAAAAGTCATTTTACTATATTTCTACCCGGCGGTATGATACGCTCGAAATGGCTGTAATAGGAATGCAGAATATTCGAAATCAGGGATTTGAAGAAGCCTGGATCCATTGGTATAAGTGAGCTATATATATAACGACTAACCAGAAGAACCAGATGCATCATCTGCGTGCTCATGAGAACCAGCCTATTCATTATTTGCTTTTTTCTTTTCGATCTCTGCAAAGGGCAGTTCATGCCTTCTGACTCTATCCGATTTAACAGATACATTGAAGACTCAGAGAATTATGTGAGCATTCCTTTATCAGATTTTCGATACTTGGAGAATACTCGAATTAAGAGCCGCTTTGGTTGGTTATCTAAACACTCACTTGAACCATCGGACAATATCTCAACTTTTCTAATTGAAATGAATTCTTTTGTCCCAGATGGAGAGTGGAGAGATTATACACCCGGATCTTTTCAGCTTGCTTTCGAACTAACAAATTCAACTCAAGAAGTAAGCCTTGATACAATCGACCTGAAATTGATAAATCAGTATGCAACGAGAGGAGGAACAAACGATCCAACTACTGAGGTCACGGGAACATTGATTTTTACTCATTCCGAGAACGACAAAGTATTGATTAATGGGAAAATCACTGTCGACACCAAGAAACCCACAACAAAGCAGGAACTCCTTTTAAACAACGCCCTTCTTCAGAAAGTCAACTATGAACAATATGTGATTGAAGAAAATGAAAAGGACAGGATCGAGAAAGAAAAAGAACAGGAAATGTTCGATCGTATGATGAAGATTTACTCCTTCCAGGATCAATTTTATGATTCAATTTTTTCGCTGGATAAATTTCCTCGAAACTCAATTTGGATTCAGTCGAAAAAACTTAAGAAACAGGAATTTATACTTAACGCTAGCTACGTGGTGGCTGGAACTAGAATCAGTGAAGAACCCTCAGACAACCTGATGGAATTACTTGGATCATCGATTTACTATCCAATTGACGGAACAGATTTCGTATTCAACTTTCATTATTTTGACGAAGGAGACTCTAATGTAATTGATGATGAAACTAATTACTCATTCTTATTCTCACTTCCAGAACTTGAGATCAAGGAATACGATATTGATAACGAAGAAATAGATACCAATTTATCATATTGGCATTATGGACCATTTGGTCATGTTATCGATACCAAATCTGCATCAGGAACGATTCAACTCACTGATGTCAACACCAGTCAAGTAACTGGAACATTTGATCTCGCTTTCAAGATGACTGACAAACGAACTGTGAATCTTACAGGTGACTTCCAACTTCCAATAGTTGATAAGTTGGCATTTAGAGAACTTGCTGAACGAATGAAAAGAGCAGCAGGAGAATGATAACGGTGCCTAATCGAGTAGGTAAGGGGAATTTCACCCCAAACCTCTCCCACCTGTGTTCCGAAGCACTCTGGTGCGCAGGCACAGAACCGTACTTGAATCTCTCAGTTCATATGCTTACGCCGAGTCCTTCGCCAAGTGCCTCCGCTGAGTAGTTTCGGCCTCGCAGAAGGCTTCGGCCGCCGGAGCAAGCTTCAGCATAAGCGCTACGGGGCGGTTCGTCAAGCAAAGAATAATCGCTCTTTACACCAATTATTCCTTTCCGCTACTTCTGAGATAAGGCTACACGATGGCCCCCTATTGAATTTTCGCTTCACAAGACGTTCCCTCCTTCGTTTATTCCCGTCTGCTTCAGCTGGCGGATAAGATACAACAAATCTAAATCGGCTTAAGCCACATTTTTAACCCAGAATTGTCATTAGACTTTGTAGCTGAGGATTCTAAGTGGCTGTTAGTCAGGTGCTCGCGCAGATTTTTGGC